>Ga0316208_1000327_pt1 | contig 61889 bp, 50 predicted proteins | sample 3monopyrite_MG_FD_204944 | JGI IMG/M metagenome (GOLD analysis project Ga0316208, IMG submission 204944) | Microbial mat bacterial communities from mineral coupon in-situ incubated in ocean water Damariscotta River, Maine, United States -... | ecosystem: Environmental > Aquatic > Marine >... | reverse complement strand
GAAAAATTACCGTTGTATTTATAAATCGTTTCGTCTTCTAACTCATAAATTGTATTACATACCACTTCTAAAAAATAACGGTCGTGAGTCACCATTATAATTGTTGAATTAGATTGGGATAAAAAGGCCTCTAACCATTCAATCATATCTAAATCTAGATGATTGGTAGGTTCATCTAATATCATGATATCTGGTTCGTTAATTAAGATTTTAGCCAATGCTAATCTCTTTTTTTGTCCACCAGATAAACCAGCTATTTTTTGATGTTTATTGTCTAATTTAAGTTTTGCCAAAACCTGATTTACTTTTACTTCAAAACCCCAAGCGTTAGTCATGTTCATTTGTTCAAAAGCTTTTTCGTACAAATCCATATCTTCAGGGTTTTGCATGGCTTTTTCGTAAAGAGCTATGGCATCTGTTTGAGGTGTTTTGGTTGACAACACTTCAGCAAATATTTCAACAGAACCATCAAAATTTTCGGCTTGTTGTAAATAATCCACTCTGATATCTTTTCTAAAAACAATTTTACCTGAGTCTTTTTCTTCAATGTCACAAATTATTTTTAAAAGGGTTGATTTCCCCTTACCATTTTTGGCAACAATAGCTACTTTGTCGCCTTGATCTATGCCAAATGTTAAATCTTTAAATAATACTTTTACACCAAAAGATTTGGTTAAGTTTTCTACTGATAAATAATTCATTTTATCTTAATCTGTCTAAAGATTTAACTAATTTGTCGTCTGCTCTAATGCCTCTTATGGCTAATAATAAAAAAGGGATGGCAATAAATAATAAATAATAACCAATTCCATTTCCGTAATGAACTTGTTCTGCGTCTATTCCTGAATCCGTAATTTTATCAATCATTTTTGATTTTCCTAAAAATGAAAACAATAAAAATGCAACTGCTACTAATACGTGAATGATTAAACCAATTCTAACGACTAATATTTGTTTAGCTCTGTTTTTATACAATAAAATACCACCTGCAGAAAAAAGTGCCATAATAATATACAATACGTAATAAGGTTGATTGTTTGCTGTGCCTTCTACTTCTAACAATTGAAATCCATACGCATTAAACTCAGCATAAACATCATTACCAATTGAAACGATAAACACTGGAAAAATTAATAATAAAGCAATGCTAATGAAAGCTAGAGCTAAGTATATGGTTTGAACGCGTTGTAACATAGGTAATAATTTTGTGCAAAGATAAGACTTTTTTATGGTCTAGTTTCAGTAAGTATATATAAAGAAAACTCTGACTTTTTTTTAAGATTTAATAAATTTAATGTTTCGTTTGAGCCCGGATAACTTTGTACGTTTAATGGGCGACTTTTTAAATAACTCTCTAAATATTTCATCCGTTAACTCTGTCCATTCTGTGTCTTTTAATTTAGGATGCGGATTAAATTCGGATGTGGTGTGTGGTTTTGAAAAACGATTCCAAGGGCATACGTCTTGACAAATATCACAGCCAAACATCCAGCCTTCCATCTGGTTTTTAAATTCTTTTGGAATGATTTCGTCTTTTAATTCAATTGTTAAATAAGAAATGCACTTAGACCCATCAATTACATTTGCTTTAGTTATGGCGTCTGTTGGGCAAGCATCTATGCATTTGGTGCAAGTACCACAATGATTTTCGGTGGGGTTATCGTATTCTAAATCAACATCTAAAACAATTTCACCAACAAAAAAGAAAGACCCTTTTTGTTTAGAGATGAGCATGCCATTTTTACCTTGCCAACCTAATCCAGATCTTTCTGCCCAAGCTTTATCCATGATTGGTGCAGAATCAGTAAAAACACGGGCGTTAATATCCCCAACTTCATCAATAATAAATTTAAGTAAATCTTTTAATTTGTATTTTAAAGCAAAATGATAATCTGTGCCGTAAGCGTACTTTGATATTTTTAGGTCGTTGTCTTTAAACAAGTCTTCTTTTGGGTAGTAATTTAATAAAACAGAAATAACAGATTTTGCGCCATCAACTAATAAACTGGGATTTAGTCGTTTGTCGAAATGATTTTCCATGTACGACATTTCACCATTCATGCCATTTTTTAACCAATTTTCGAGATATGTGGCTTCTTTTTCTAAAAACTCAACTTTTGAAATACCACATGTCATAAAGCCTAATTCAATGGCTTTTTGTTTAATGCGTTGTGTTATTTTTTCTTGTTTTGTCATTGGGTTAGTTAAGTGTTTCTACCAAGTTGATTATAGATTTTTTCATTTTTTAACCACAAAGTTCGCAAAGGTTTACACAAAGTTCACGGAGGGTTTATTGATGCATTTTTATTTATGAGTTATAATTTTCCATTTATTACTCTTCTTATTCCTTGTTTTAATAAAGAAACGTTGAAGTTGATTAATAGTCCTAATTTATAATCTCCAAGTTTTAAATATGTTAGTGTTTGTGCTAAATGAACATCATTAAGTGCTTCTACACTTTTAAGTTCAATAACGACTTTATTCTCTACTAATATATCTATTCGGTAACCGCATTCTAAATGTACACCTTCAAATATCAATGGCATTGCTTTTTGTTTTTGGATTTTTAACCCATCCTGATCTAATTTATAAAATAAACTCTTGATAAGCACTTTCTAATAAACCAGGTCCTAAAGCTTTATGGACTTCTATGGCACAACCAATTATTTTTGATGCAATTTCATTTTCAGTCATAATATTTATTTTATCGAACAAAACCTCTGTGCTCTTTGTGCCTTCTTTGTGAACTTTGTGGTTAAAATCAAAACTCACTAATCCCCAAATAACCCTTGCTGAAAGTTACCTAAGTTTTTGCCTAAATGCCTGTAAGCAGCTTCAGTTACTTTACGACCTCTAGGGGTTCGCATAATATATCCTTCCTGAATTAAAAAAGGCTCATACACTTCTTCAATAGTACCTGCATTTTCACCAACTGCTGTAGCAATAGTAGATAGCCCAACAGGACCGCCATTAAATTTTTCAATAATCACATCTAAAATTCTAATATCCATTTGATCTAAGCCTTTCTTATCTACATTAAGTGCTTCTAAACCGTATTTAGCGATTTCTACATCAATCGTTCCATTTCCTTTTATTTGTGCAAAATCTCGGACTCTGCGTAATAAGGAATTAGCAATTCTAGGTGTGCCCCTACTTCTACCGGCGATTTCAACCGCGGCATCAGGAGTAATTGGTACATTTAATATTTGAGCAGCTCTTTCAACGATTTTGGAAAGGACTTTAGCGGTGTAGTATTCTAAACGACTATTAATACCAAATCGCGCCCTTAAAGGCGCAGTTAATAGTCCCGAACGGGTAGTTGCACCAACTAATGTAAAAGGATTAAGAGAGATTTGTACTGTTCTAGCAGACGGTCCAGAATCAATCATAATATCAATCATAAAGTCTTCCATTGCCGAATATAAATACTCTTCAATAACAGGACTTAACCTGTGAATTTCATCAATAAACAACACATCACCTTCTTCAAGGTTTGTTAATAATCCAGCTAAATCACCCGGTTTATCAAGCACAGGGCCAGTGGTTATTTTAATACCAACGCCTAATTCGTTAGCAATAATGTTTGCCAAAGTTGTTTTTCCTAAACCAGGAGGACCATGCAACAAAACATGATCTAAGGCTTCCTCTCTTAACTTAGCAGCCTCCACAAAAACAGATAAATTATCTAGCACTTTTTTTTGACCAGCAAAATCAGTAAAAGATTTGGGTCTTAACGCTTTGTCTAATTCGTTGTCGTTTGACGATTGTTCGTCTTCTTTATAATCAAATGATTCCAAGGATGTGATTTTTTTATAAAGGTATAAAAATTATTTGTTGTGAATATCAAATTTGTAGATTTGTCATGCTTGGATTAAATAAAAAAACATGAAATTTTGGAGTTTTATAATGATTGGGTGAGTAAACAATCAAAATAGGTTTCCTGTTTTATTCTATTTACTATCTTTACACCAAGAATAAAAACATGCAATTTTCAAAAGTAGTTGGACATCAAAAAGTTAAGGATTTATTAGCTAAAGAAGCTCAGAATGATAGAATTAGTCATGCTCAAATGTTTTTAGGGCCTGAGGGAAGTGGGAAATTACCATTGGCTATTGCATTTTCACAATTTTTACTGTGTGATAATCCAACTAAAAAAGATGCTTGTGGCAAGTGTCCTTCATGTACAAAGGTTGAACACAATGTGCACCCCGATTTGCATTTTGTTTATCCAATTGTTAAATCAAAAGGAATTGTTACTTCTGATGACAGGCGACAAGAATGGAATTTGTTTTTAGAGAAAAACCCATATTTTAACTTGAATATGTGGCAAGATTCTACTGACGAAATGGGCAAAAATGCTCAAATTGGTGTAGATGAAAGTAAACAAATTCTTAAAAAATTATCTTTAAAATCTTATAGCGGTAAATATAAAATAATGATACTTTGGTTACCTGAAAAAATGAATGGTTCAGCCGCCAATAAATTGTTAAAAATATTAGAAGAACCACCCGAAAAAACATTGTTTTTTTTAGTGTGCGATTCTATTGAATCAATTTTACCAACAATTATTTCGAGAACGCAAATCATTAAAATTCCTCAACTCACAAATGATGACATAGTGCCTTTTATTAAAAAAATCTATGGTACAACAGATAAGAATGCATTGTCTATTTCAAATTTAGCTGACGGTAATATTGTGGAAGCTATAAATATGGTTCAAGGCGACCAAGCACACCACATTTATTTTGATATTTTTGTAAAATTGATGCGTGCAGCTTATGCCATTGATGCCTTAAAATTAATGGATGTAGCAGAAGAGTTGGCTAGTTTAGGTAGAGAAAACCAAAAAAACTTTTTAAAATATGGACTTCATATTTTTAGAGAAAGTTTATTGTCAAATTATACAGGAAATCAATTGACTAATTTAAGAGCGGAAGAACAAGCTTTTTTAGAAAAATTTGCAAGATTTATCAATAATCAAAATATTACTGCGTTAACACAAGAATTTAATGACTCTTTTTACCACATTGAACGCAACGCTAACCCAAAAATATTATTTACGGACTTAGTAATTAAATTAACTAAGATGATTAAAAAAGGTGTTTAAAAAAGCCCCCACTAAAAAGTGAAAGGGCTTTAATTTTAAATGTTTAGTCAATTTTGCATTTACCGAGCAATAATTAACTTCATTGTTTTATTTACAGTTTCGGATTGCATGCTAATAAAGTAAATTCCATCAGCAAAGTCGGCTGTGTTAATTTCAATTGTTCCGTTAGTAGTTTGTAATACATTAGCGTAAATCACTTTTCCTTCAAAACTCATTATGCGTAGAGTAATTGAATTATTTGTGGTTAATTCATAGTTTACAAATACATTGTTTTGAGCTGGGTTTGGGTAAATTGATAAAATTAATCGATCATTTTCAACAATTCCAACCGTACTATTATTGTTAATTATTTCGTATTCAAAATTTAATGTACAACCAGAATTACTTGTTACCGTTACAGTATAAATTCCCGCAGTTAATCCACTAATATCCTCAGTTGTTTCTCCTGTTGACCAGCTATATGTATATGGTCCATCACCAAATCCTGTTTCAATAATTGTTAAGTCAATAGCACCATCAGTACAAGTTGGGCATGTAGATTCAGTTAAAACATCAGTAACCGAGAATGTTGCATCATTTTCAACTGTAAAGTTTAAAGTTGTTGCACATCCATCTGCATTATCAGTCACCGTGACAGCATAATTTCCGGCAGACAGTCCAACTAAATCTTCAGTAGATGCCCCATTTGACCAAGCAAAAGTGTAGTTTCCAGACCCTCCTGTTGCTGTAATGTTAATTGCTCCTGCACCATCTGTACAATTTTCATTTGTAGTTCCACCAACAACGGTTAAACCAGTCGTTGTATTTAAAATATCTACAGTAACGGTTGTGATACATGACGTTGTATTATTTGTAATTGTACAGGTATAAGTTCCGGCAGACAATCCTGTTAAGTCCTCAGAAGATGCCCCATTAGACCATGCATAGGTGATGTTGGTAGAGCCAGAAACCGTTAAATCAATTGAACCTGTTCCATCATTACAATTTTCATTTGTAAATGCTTCTAAAACTGTTAAATCAGAATTGTTTGCTATCTCAACAGACACATCTTGAGAACAACCAAAAGCATTGGATACTGTTACGGTATAAATTCCAGCAGACAAGCTTGCAATATCTTGCGTCACTTCACCGTTTGACCATGCATAAGTATATGCGCCAAATCCACCTGTTACATCAATATCAATTGAACCAGCAGTATCTCCACAATTTTCATTTGTAAAAGACAATACAGACACATTGAAGGTTGATGTGCTTTGAACAGTAAATGCAGTATTAAGTTGACATCCATCTGACACATCCGTTACGGTAACATTATAATTTCCAGCTGTTAAGTTAGTTATGTTTTGAGTTGTTTCACCATTAGACCATACATAAGTATAATTTCCTGATCCACCGTTAACAGTTAAAGTTATATCTCCATCTGCATTTCCACAATTTTCGTCAGTTACTACACCCGTTGCTGTAACACCAGTGGTAATATTTAAAATATCAACCGAAATAACTTGCATACAGTTGGTAGCTGTATTGACAACGGTACATTCATACGTTCCTGCTGAAAGACCAGTTAAATCTTCAGTTGTTTGCCCTGTTGACCATGTATAAGTTAACGCTGTTCCTCCTGTTACTGTTAAATCAATTGCACCAGATCCATCTCCGCAATTTTCATTTGTTACTAGAGATGTTACAGTAATGTCGGATAAATTAGTAATAGTAAATGATTGTTGATCGCTACAATTATTATCTACATCAATAATTGTAACTGTATAAGTTCCTGAAGATAAACCAGTGATGTCTTGTGTTGTTTCTCCGTTATCCCAAGCGTAGGTGAAGTTTGTTCCAGAACCTGTAACATCAATGTCGATTGCACCATTAGATTGCCCACAATTTTCGTCTGTTGCCAAAATTAAAGTTGTTGTGAAAGTGACTTGATTTCCAACGGTTATAGATGAATCAACAGTACAGCCGTTGTCGTCATCAGTACTAATTACATAAGTATTTGGATTAAGATTAAAGAACGTACCTGGAGGACCAAAACCTTGAGGCGTTCCATCAATATAGTATGTTAAACCTGTTCCGCCTTCTACTGTAACATCAATTTGCCCATTTCCTTGGTTACAATTGTCGTCAGTTACTGTGACATTTGAGAATGTTAATGCAGAAGGTGTATTACCTACAGTATAAGTTTCGGATAACAAACAACCAACAGCATCAGTAATAATTAAATCATAAGTGCCAGCCGACAATCCATTTATACCAGTTGTGTTATTTGGGGGAGAAGGACATGAACCTGTGTAAGTGTAAATTGTACCAGGTGTTGGTGCAGTTCCTTGTATGTGTGTATAAATTATTGTTCCTGAAGGGTCAATTAATTCAAACCCGACTTCATTGTCAAAATTACCTTGATTCCAAACCAACTCTACATTTGAACCTGAACAAACTTGGAATATTTCAGTATTAGCACCACCGCCATTTACTGTAAAATCTCCAATAGAAGTTCCATCAATTAAAACAGTGATAAATGCTCCATTCCAAGAGTTACCTTGATCTGTCATATCTAATGTGTAATCACAACAAGTAGATGGGGTTGCCCCTGTCCAACTGTACGTAAATGGACTGATTCCGCCACCAACAGTTACGTCAACTGCACCTTGCCCATTTCCACATAATTCATTTGTAATAGTTGGTGTTGTTGTGATTCCGCCACCAGCGTCAGTAATTGTTCCCGAATAATTAATTGAACATCCTAAATTATCAGTAATTACACAATTATATGTTCCGGCAGATAAACCGGATAAATCTTCAGTTGTTGCGCCATTGTCCCATGCAAAAGTATAAGGCGTTGCACCTCCAGTAATTGTTAAATCAATAAAACCAGAAGCATTTCCGCAATTTTCATTTTGAACAGTTACATTTCCAATGGCTAATGTTCCTGAAATGTTATTTACGGTTGAATTTAATACCACCGAACATCCATTTGCCTCTGTTACAGTTACTGAATACGTTCCTGCCGAAAGTCCAGACAAATCTTCAGTTGTCGTCCCGTTATCCCAGCTATAAGTATAAGGTGTTGCGCCACCAGTTACGGTAATGTCAACTGCACCTGTGCCATCTCCACAATTTTCATCTGTGGTTGAAGTTACACTTGCAGTAAACCCTCCTGATATGTTAGTGACAGTTGATGTTTGATTGATTGTACATCCATTTGCATCTTGAATGGTTAGGGTGTAGTTTCCACCATTTAATCCCGATAAATCTTCAGTTGATGCACCATTATCCCAATTAAATGTGAGCGGAGAAATACCACCAACAGTTGTTACATCAATTGCACCTGTTCCATCTCCACAATTTTCGTCTGTTACAGTTGTATTTGTAATGGCTAATCCATTTGTATTATTCCCAACTGTATAAGCATCTGTGAATGTGCATCCACCAGCATCAGTTATTGAAATAGTATAAGTGCCAGCTGTAAGATTTGTTAAATCTTCAGTTGTTGTGCCATTGTCCCAATTAAATGCATAAGGTGTTGTTCCACCAGATACTGTGATGTTGATTGCACCAGCAGCATCTCCACAAATTTCATCCGAAACAATATTTGAAGGAATTGAAATTCCGTCACCAGTAATTGTTGCAGATGTTGATGTTATACAACCGGCATTATCCGTTAAGTTAAGTGTGTAAACACCCGCAGATAATCCCGTTAAATCTTCAGTTGTTGCACCATTATTCCAAGCAAATGAATAAGGCGTATTACCCCCAGTTACAGTAATGTTTACTGCGCCAGTTCCATCTCCACAATTCTCATTTGTTGGTATTGTTGCCGTAATATTTAGAGTGCCAGGGTTGTTTGTTACAGATTCTGTATAATTAAATGTACATCCGTTTGCATCAACAATTGTTAAAACATAATCTCCAGCGGTTAAACTTGTAATATCTTCAGTTGTTGCACCATTGTCCCACGATAAATTATAAGGCGTAGAACCACCTGTTATTGTTACGTCAATAGCACCTGTACCATTACCACAAACCTCATCAGTTAATGATGCAGTTGTAACAGCAATGTCGCTAGCAGTGTTAAAAACAGTTTTGTCTCCAGTAGCAACTTGACATCCATCAGCATCTGTGATTGTAGCACTATATGTACCAGCAGATAATCCTGTTAAATCTTCAGTTGTTGCAGTGTTAGACCAAGCAAAAATATAAGGTAATGTTCCGCCACCAACTGTAATATCAATTGCTCCAGCACCATTACTACAGTCTTCATTTGTAACGGTTACATTATTTAAAGATAAAGTTCCAGCTGAATTTGAAATGGTATAATCGTTAGATGTTAATTGACAACCAACACCATCCGTAATAATAACTGAATATGTTCCGGCAGAAATGTTATTTAAGTCTTCTGTTGTTGCACCATTTGACCAAGCGTAAGTATATGGAAGCGTACCACCAGTTACTGTAATGTTAACAGCACCAAGTCCATTACCACAAGTTTCGTTTAATGTTCCGGCAGTTTCAGCTAAAGTTCCAGTATTGTTTCCAACTGTAAATGTCTGAGTCAGTTGACAACCTACATTGTCGATTACAGTTACAGTATAAGTTCCGGCTATTAAGTTTGTAATATCTTCAGTTGTTTGACCTGAATTCCAAGTAAATTGGTAAGGAGAAGTTCCTCCTGTAATGGTTAAGTCTATGCTTCCATTCCCATTTCCACAATTGTCATTACTTACTATATTTGATGAGATTACTAAGGTTCCTGTATTATTTCCAACTGTAATATCTTGAGAAACCGAACATTGATTTGCATCTGAAACAGTCACTGTATAGATTCCGGCAGAAACATTGTTTAAATCTTCAGTCGTTGCACCATTTGACCACGATACAGTGTAAGGATTTGTAGCATCTGTAACGCTGATGTTAATTGTACCGGTTGCATCTCCACAATTTTCGTCAGTAACTGAATTTGTTACGACAGCTAAATAACAATAAGCTGAACAATTAGACACATCATTAACAATTGTAAAAGTATTTGTTGCCGAACACGAATTGGCATCAGTTACTGTTACATTATAGTCACCAGCTTGTAAACTCGCAATGTTTTGAGACGTTGCACCATTATCCCAAACATATCCATAGGATCCAGAACCTCCACTAACAGAGATATTTATTTCTCCGTTTTGTTGACCACAAAACTCGTTAGCAGATGTTGCCAAATTAATATCGATTGCAGGTAAAGTTCCAACAACAATATCTTCTGTATAAGAACAACTATTAGCGTCTAAAACAGTGATTGTATATGTTCCTGCAGTTAAGTTAGTAATATCTTCAGTCGATTGACCAGAATTCCATGTAAACTGATAAGGAGAAGTTCCTCCACTAGTTGTTACATCAATAGCGCCATTTGATCCTCCGACACAATTGACTTGAGTAATATTTGTCGAGATATTAATTGAACTGATGTTGTTCAAGTTAAATGACATAGAGTCGGTACATCCGTTTGCATCAGATACAAAAACTTGATATGTTCCGGCTGTTAACCCTGTAACATCTTCAGTTGTTGCACCATTAGACCAAGCAAAAGTATATGGAGGATAATCTCCAGTCACAGAAAGGTTAATTTCACCATCAGCCCCGCCACAATTTGCTTGTGTTACAAAACCATTAATCACAATTTCGTTAGGTTCGGTAATTGTGACTAAAGTATCTGGTAAACCAGAAGTTAATGCAATATTCCATTCAAAAATATAACCATTATCTAAATTATATTGATCAGTCACTTCAATGATCCAATTTCCATTCATGGTTGCTCCAACTAAATTTGTTAGAGGACCAAAAGAGGCATAAGAACCAGCTGGTAAATAATTGTCTGTATAATTATTTCCTTGTGCATCTGTATAATTTCTAGTATAATTGTTTGACTCAGCTACCATTGTTCCATAATTAGGCGTCATATTCCAACAATATTCGTAACCAGTTCCAGGGTCTGTTAAAGTAGAACTTGCCTGTCCATCAACTGGTGCAGTTGCAATAGGTTCACCTAAATCACAAGATCCGCCACCGTTAAATTCTTTTAATATTACTTCTTCTCCAGACGGGGAAATAATTTTGATTTGTAAATCTCCCAAATATGAATGTTCCATAGTTGCACAGACTTGTTGCACTTGAGAAATATTATTAATTGTTTCGCCTGTATTAAAACCAGAAATGGCTAAATCAGAAGTATAAGAAACGCCAGAACCATCAGGTAAAAAGGTTTGACCGGCATTATATAGACCACCTATTACAAGGGCCTCTGCTTTACAGCCATAAATGTCATAAACTTGTACCGAATATTGCCCAGCATCTAAACCGGTAATTGGGTTTGATGAATACTGGGTTAATGTTCCATTTCCGGCATCAGTTGTAACGTAATACGTATAGGGAGGAAATCCACCAGAAGCATTAACGTTAATTTCGCCGGTACTATTATCAAAACAAGTTAAATTTGTTTCAGTTAAATCAAATTGAATAGGTTGTGCATCATTAATAAATAACCAAGCTGTATCGGCAGGTGCACATAAAGTTGGTTGAAAAATCAAATAAATATCCTCTTGACCTTCAGTAAAACCATCAGAAATCGAATTAATTACGATTGTAGCAGATGTTTGACCAGCAGGGATTATTACCAGTGTGTCTATTTGCAAATAATCAATTCCATTAGTTGCCGAACCGCCAATTTGATATGAAATTTGTGTGTCGGTAGCAGAAGGATTATCTAAACTAATGGTAAAACTAGCAGGAATACACCCTTCAAGTGCTATGTTATCTCCATTTACGGTTTGTGTATTGATATCAACTACACCTTGAATAAAGCTATTTTCCAATAAAAATACAGATGAATTAAAAACACCATCACCAGCATCAGCAATTACCAATTTCATGGTATAAGTGTTACATGGGAGTAAATTTTGTCGTTCTGCAGTAAGGACTGTTGTCCAAGCATCATACTGTACAGTTGCGCCTCCAGCATTATCAATATAATATTGATTGTTAGTAATGGCATTAATATTATTAATTGTTACAGGATTTGTTGTTCCTGGAACAAGGGCAATATTTTCTTCTCCAGTGATACCGGGTCCACTAATAAAAAATGCAAATACATCATTAAAAGCCGAACTATTTGGCGGTGCATATTCTGGATATTCTTCAGATGCAAAAATATATTGAAATTGAATAAAATCTGATTGTACGGCAAAGTCAAATTGAAGTGTTATGGCATCTTGTGTAGCAACACCGGCTAAACCATCCATTTGAGCAGTTCCTCCTGTTCCTAAATTGTCACCAGTACCAGCTGTATTATTAGGACCAGGTGCATTATTCACATCTCCAGATGACAAAATTACACCACTATTCATCCCAATGTTAGAATTTGCGCCATTAAAAGAACCTGACGCTTGAGCTGAACCGGAAAGTGTGGCATTAGAAATGACAACATTAGGTCCTGCTAAAATTTGTGCCAATTGCGTTGCGGTTAGACCATTGTTTACAGTTAATTGATTATGCCCTAAAAAAGGGACAAATAATAAAACAATAAACAGCCAAAAATGAGTTGATTTTTTCATGATTTTAATAGATTTTTATAAAATACTGGCTTCAAGTTACAAAAGTTGCATGAATAAACAAGTTTTTATCGACTGATTTTTATCAGACTATTAGAAACCTAAATCGTATTAAATAGAAAAACCACCTATAAATATAGATGGTTTTTAATCAATGTAGGATTAAATTTATTTAACAAAAGCTAGAGGGTTTTTTAAGTTTTCAAATTTAACGAGATGCATTTTTAATGAACCTACTTGAATTTTTGCTTTAGCTACAATTGGAATTTTATTTTCATCATCTGTTATCCAAATGGTTAAATCGTCTTCAGTTTTAAAAATTCGTCCTTCTTGTACAACAGGGGCAAATTTATGACATCTTACTTTTCCTCTTCTTGTTTTAACAATTTCTTTTCCTTTGTATTTAATTTTAGTAGGATATAATTCATCATCTAAAAATATATTTACGCCATAAACATCACCTACTTTTGCATTGTCATAATTTAATGTTCTTGCATAGTAAAAAGCAGAAATCATATCTTGTACCATATTTGGAACTCCGAATTTTTTACCTTTTCCGTTATCCACAACTTTTTTATGTTGGTAAAATGTGTAATCTTGATTAATGATGTACCCTCCTTCATTAACACGTCTTACAAATAACCAAGGAAACATGCCTTCTTTATCCATATACGATTCATAAATGTCGTTTACTTTATAAAACCATTCAAAAGCCGAAATTGTTTTACCAACTCCTCTTACCTTCCATAATTCTCTACCTCTTACTTTTTTTGATGTTTTGTCAACAGTTAATACTGCTTCACCCGCATCCATAAAACCATAAGAAAGTCTATATGTTAATTTTTCTCCAGGCGCAAAAGCTTGATTTTTTACTTTTTGGAAGTTATCGGTTGAATTTGCGTCTTCCAAATTTTCGATATCGTTGGCAAAAGTATAATTGAAACTTAATACTAAACTTAAAATTAATAACTTTTTCATATTCTAAAATTTTGGTTCAGTTAGAGTTAAACAAAATCAATGCCAAAATTATTTATTTGTTGGTTTTGTTGAGTTAAATTGGGTTATTCAAAAATAAATTTTGAATAACCCAATAAATTTCGTACATTGTACGCAGAGTAAGTAGTTTTTTTCATTTCAAGTCAAAAGAGTTCAATCCCAAATTGAACTCTTTTGCATTTATTGCAAAACGAAATCTTCTATTTCTTGCTTAACTACACGTAAAGAAATATCTAAAGGTTGGGTTCTATCCGAAATATTTTTTTCTTCAATGATTTTTACTTGATTTCCAAGTGGTTGCCACCGACCAAAATGTAGTGGTCTTTTAGGTGTATATAAACCTATTGTTTTTATATTACAAAGCCCAGCAATATGAAGTGGCCCTGTGCTACAGGCTAACAATAAATCGGCATGTGCAATAAATGCTATTAATTCATCTAAAGTCATTTTCCCTGACACGTCAATAATATTATTTTGTTGAGGTAATTTATCTCTAAAATATTTTGATTCAGATTCAGTTCCGGTAAAAAAGATATTAAATTGATTTGAGTTTAAAGCTTTGGCCAAAGCAATAAAATTATCCACACCCCATTCTAAAGCACTACCTTGTGATTTACAATGAAAAATTAAGTTCTTTTTAGCTGTAGAGAGTTGCTCAGATAGTTCATTTTTGAGTTGAGGTAGTTGGTTAAAATTGGCATAAGTTGTCAAGTCGTTTAATGAATAATTTTTAGCTAAATTAAAGTGCTTTAATAATTTAGTATTGAGTTGAGACTCATGCAAATTAGATTTTTTACGTGTAAAATCAACTTTGCAATTTGTGGTTAAAAAATGGTAAAGTCTATGAGATGTGCCTATACGGAATTTGATTTTAGCTTTTTGGGCAAGTCTAGCAATTTCTCTACGTGGAAAAACATGGATAAAAATATCAACATTTTGAGATTTTAGCCAATTTAACCGAGCTTTATCTTCCATTTTTAAGAGTTCTGTCCATTCCCATATTTCATCTACAGATGTACAACAGTTAATAATTGGTTTTGTGTAAGTGTTGCCTAAAAAAATAATTTTTGCTTTTGGAAACTTTTCTTTTAAAATACCCGCTAAAGGTAACGTTAATGCAACGTCACCAATACTGTCTGTTCTGCTAATAACAATTTTTTCTGGGTTTTTAATTTCCATTATTTAGTCGTCTTAATTCTTTATATTTTACAATGTTTGATTGAGCAGAAATTTGAGCAATTTTAAACCCCATAAATCCATCTAAAAATCCTAAGTGAATAAAGTACATAGATGTAAATCTAGCCAAAGCACTTAAATATGGTTTTAAAACAGTTGTTTTTTTGCCACTATTATTCATTTTTTGTGCTGTTAAAAATGAGTACTTATCAGCACGTTCTCGGTGTTCTTTAAAATTATAATAAGTGTAATGTTCAAGATGCCCTTTTAATTCAACCTCAGGCAAAGATTTTGAAAACTTTAATTCTTCATGCACATATTCTCCTTCCCATTTGGCGATAGATTTCGGGAATATTCTTATTTTTTTGTCGGGATACCATGTAGAGTGTTTAATCCATTTACCACAATAATTAACGAGTCTATTTACAATATAAACCCCATTAAAATCAGTTTTTTTAAGGTTTAGAATTTCTTTTTCCAAATCGGAATTTACAGCTTCATCAGCATCTAACGAAAAAATTGTATTGAATTGAGCTAAACTGTTTGCATGATTTTTTTGATCAGAATAGCCAGTCCATTTGCGTTGGTGAAAATTTACATTATGCGCTTTACAAATGTTTGGTGTATCGTCAGTCGAAAAACTATCTACCACAATAATTTCGTCTGCAATGTTTTTAACAGATAAAATTGCTCTTTCAATATTTCGAGCTTCATTAAAGGTGATGATGACAACGGATAATTTATTCACGGGTTAAAGATAGTAATTTGAAAGTATATAGTAGAGAGAGAAAAGTTAAAATGCATTTGTCTCGAAATTTATTTATAACTTTCTATTGTAAAATCAGAATAATCCACAATTTCTTTTGTGTTTCCGTTCCAAAAATAGGCTTCAAATGAAGTAATAGCTAAATCAAATTCTATCAAATATTCCATTTGAGTTTTTGTATTTAGAACCATAAAATCTTTTAGATAAATCACTTTAGATTGTGAGCTTTCTTCAATTGTTGTCAGTACAAATCTTGACTCTAATATTTCGGTTTGGGCTAAAGCATTAAAGCTTATTACAATTTTATGGGTTGATTGACCTAATTTCACTAAAAAGATTGGAGAGTAGGTTTCTAAATCGTTGGTTTGAATAAAGTATTTCTCCTCTGTTTGTTTTGGTACTCCATTTGTTATAAAGTCATCAATTGGGTTAAATGAAACCTCTTTTTGCTCTATCAATTTCCATTCTGATTTTTCATACACTTTGGCTTTTCGGGTTAAACTTAAAAAATTATCCCAATAGATTTCCTCAGTTGGAGACCCCATAGGGTATATTCCATTTTTTATTTGATAGGCTTGAACCACATTTAATCCTACTAATAAAATAAATATAATGCTTGTACTTTTTTGAATAATTGGTGTCATTTTTTGAAAGGCAAACAACATTAAAAACCCTAATAAAATGTAATGGTCAATCATTACTCTTTGCCCCATTCCAGCACCGTAGTACCAACACCACCAAGAACTAAAAATATATATAGAAACAGCATAAAAAACGAAAATTAGAGCTGTTTTTAAACGATTAGTTAAGCCTAAATAAATCAGTCCACCACTTAAAATTAACAATGCAACGGGTGTATATGTAAACCAACCTTTTGTGTAAGAAAATAAAAAGTTTAAAATTTCGGGGTTCGAAAAATCAAATCCTTCATCTCCATAAGAATATACAACCCAATTTCCAGTTTGCCAATACCATAATAAAAAGGGAATGCTTCCTATAATTAATGTGAGTGTACTTAAAATTATAAAGTTTTTAGGCTTAAAAATTTGTTTAAATAAATGGGTGTAAAATTGTTTTTGATTGATAAAAACAGGAATGAGTAAAAAAACAATAATATTTGTTGGGCGTGTTATACCAATTAATACCAAAAGGGCTATGCTATAATAAAGGTGTTTGTTATTTAATTCTCTTTTATACTTCAACAAGTGATAAATTAAAGCATTTATCATTGCAAAATTGAAGATATGGGTTACTGATTGGTCAACGACAGTGTAGAACAATATATTGGTGCCTACGAGCAGAATAAACAAGCTAAAATAGATGTGTTTATCTTTAAACTTCATCAATCTAAATACTTTTGTGTAATAGATGGCTGCTAAGAGTATATATACCCAATAACCAAAATCAAATAAATATTGGTAAATAATGGAGTAGCCGTCAGCCTCAAAACCGAAAAGCAATGCCAAAGCTTGAGCGATTAAAAAAAATGGTAAATATGAAATGGCTGCTCCAGGAAAAGTTTTATTGACTTTTTTTCCGTTTTTTGTTGTGTTTAAAAAATCTTTTTGTTGATTTTTAGCATAATATTTTTGTTCGTATTCATCAATAAATCCGTACTGTGAATCTTGATAAATAAAAATGGCAGGTAAATAGGCATAATAAGCCTTGGCATCTCCAACTATTGGTTTTTGATAGGGGCTGCTAAAATCTTTTGTGCATAAATGTGTAAAGTACAGTAGTGTTACTAATACAAAAGGAAATTTATATTTTAATATTGTTTTTAGCATTTACGTTGCCAAATGTAGTTGTTTTTGTTGGATAATTTATTCTCCCGCAGATTACGCAAATTAACGCAGATTTGTTTTTAGAAAGTTGTTGAGACACATAAGTTTTGATGTTGGGAAGTTTGAATAGAGTTGGAGTGGTAGATTGATTTTTTCAAGTTTCTAAGAAGTCAATAAGTAATTAAGGTTTCCGTAGGGAAATATTTCAAAGTGCCTGTTACTCCTTTTCAGAGGAAATTGACAATAAATAGTGTAAAGGTTCAACAATTAATTTAACCACACTATTGAACAATTTCGTTCAACTAAAAACACACTTTTTTAAGATAACCCATCACTTCACCCCTAGTTCTCTATAGCTTTCATCAAAAAACATGGGTTTGTCTTGAAGTACAGAGTCTAATGCAGATTTAAAAGCAGGTAATTCGTCTTTTGGAATGATGTCTAACTCCATAAATAAATGTAAGTCGGTTTTATATTTAAAATGAAGTCGGTTTTGATATACACTAATCTGTTGTAAACCATCAAAATAATAAATATGCATTTCCCTGTCAAAATAAGCAATTAAATTTTTATTTACACCAAGCTTTATGTCGGGGTCGGTACGTAATTTGACTAAAAAAACAATAGATTCTATACTTAAAAAGGTGAGTACAGCAAACATGGGCAATAAAAGTGTTCCTTTATCCATTAAATAGGCATCTAATGACAAAAGAATAAAGAAAATCATAAAAACAATTTCTATAATTAAAAACACGGTTGACAATCCTATCGATTTTTTAGACAATCGGGTTGAATACACAAATTTTGAAAACTTTTTTATGTCTTTTATACCTTCCCACCGTCTTTTAATACGGAGTAAACCCATTAATAAAACAATGGCAGTGAGTACATACACAATTTCAGTAATAAATGGAATGGATTTAATGGTATAAACTGAAAAGTTTAAGTCGTTGATTGACCCGAGTGCAAAAAAGCACCAAACTAAAATAACAACTAGCGAGAAAGAATTGATGACTTTATTCATTTTCTGCTTCAGTATTTTCTTCAACTATTTCTTCTACAGGTTCTAATTCTTTAGCTAATTGAGACAACATTCTTAATTGAATTTTACAATTGTCTAAATTATTTTGAACGTTAGCAATACTTTTTCTAGCATTTTTAAGCAATGGATTATCATCTTTTGCATTGGCAAAAAACGATAAATTATTTTCAAGTTGTCCTTTTTCTTTGGTTAATTCATCCATTTTTTGACGAATCCCGTAGCGTTCTCTTTCAATCCCTTTTTCTGGATTTGGGCTTGAAGCAATGCTGTCTAATTTAGCTTGATATAATACTTTTGCTTTTTCTTCTTTGTCTAAATCAATTTGGTTATACTTTTCATCCAAAACCAATTTATAGGCTTCATAAATACGATCTTTATCTGAAAAAGGAACATTTCCAATATTTTTAAAGTCAGCTGAAAATGTTTTTAGGTCGGCAATTGTTTTTTGAACATCTTTACCAACTTTATATTTTTCAATTTTAGAAATTAAATCTTCTTTAGCTTTTAAATTTCCGGCATTTGCTTCATCTAATTGCTTAAAGTGGGCATCTTTAGCATCAAAAAAGAAATCAACGTGTTTACGGTATTCATTCCAAAGTGCATTATCATATTTTGGGCCAGCAGAACCCGTTTGTTTCCATTGTTTTTGAAGATTAACTAGCTTAATCGTTGTGTCTTTCCAATCAGTTGACGTTTTAAGTACTTTAGCTTGTTTTATGAGTGCTTCTTTTTTGACTTTTATCCCATCAAATTCTGAATTACGTTCGGCATAAAATTCTTTTTTCTTATCAAAAAAGGCATTACATTCGCCTCTAAACATTGCCCAAACTTTATCATTTTCGACTTTAGGTCCAAAGCCAATTGTTTTCCACTCTTCTTGTAAAGCTAAAATAGATTCGGTTGTTTTTTGAAAATCTTTATGCGTTGTGTTTTCAAATTTATTGAGTTCCATCACCTTTTCAATTAAGGTGATTTTTTTCAAAATATTTTCTTTTTGCGCTTCACGTCTGTTATCATAAAAAGCTTTAATTTTGTCGTAAAGGGTGTTTACAGTTTCGTAATATTCATCCTTGATTTTTTCCCATTCTTCTTGGTAAGTTCCGCCAATTTCGTTCCAATGGTCTTGTAAAGTGTGTAATTTCGACTCAATATCACGTATTTTTTCAACCTCTAACAAAGCTTTTAACTCTGTTATAATTTCTTTTTTGAGTGTTAAATTTTTAGCACGGTCGTTATCGGCAATTTCTTTATAAATATTAATGTTGTATCTAAACTCATCCATTAAGGTTGAATATTCTTTACCAATAGATTGGCGCTTATCTCTGGGGATGGCTCCAGTTTCTTTCCATTTAGTTTGAATTTCTTTAATCGCATTAATTGCTTTTCCAATATGTTCTTCATTGGCGACTAATTCTTTTAACTCACCAATTAAAGTTTTTTTGGCGTTTAAATTTTTAGCTTCCTCTTCATTTCTAGCGTCAATTTCAATTTGTCGTTTTGTTTTAAAATCGGCAACTACTTTTTTAAATTGATCAAAATCTTCATCTACTGGTTTTTCAATAGTCTCTGGTTTTTCTCCTGCTTCAATTAATTCTAATTTTTTAATTTCCCAGGCGCGTTCTTCTTCTTTTAGAATGGCATAAAACTGGTCGGTTAAGTCATTAAATTCTTTTGATAATGGCAAAACTATGTCTTGTTGCGTAAGTTCTGCAATTTTAGAAATGATTTCGGTTTTCATATTCATTAGTTTTTCAAGTCAGTATATGTGTTATAAAAAAGTTTACCTTTTCTATCAATGTGCTCTTTTAATTCTTTTGATATTAATGTATTATAAATCGATATATCAAATAAATAAGGCAAGTTAAGTTCTTCAAGTTTTGACTTTATAATAGAGACGATTTGATCAGTAAGTTGATTCCCTTTTAAAGATAAATCTATGTCAGAACCTTCAGTGAAATTGCCCTTAGCTCTTGATCCATATATAACAACTTTATCAATTTCTTGAATTGTATCAAATATACTGTTAATTTTATCAATCGTATTTTTTGAAAGTCCAAACATTATAAAAAAGTTTTCATTTTCTCTAAAAAAGCATTAAATAGGGGTGTGTATTCATCAATTGTTTTATGAAACTCTTGTTCTAAAATACTGTCTTGATATGTATGTACAGTTAAATTTCGGCTTTCAATCATATTCATCCAACTTTGGCCTTCATGAATGATATTTTGATTAAAAAAGGCTTTTGTTGCACTTCTAGAACCTGTAATATTTTGAATACCCTCATATTCTAAATAATCTTTCATTACTTTCCATGCCAATTCGTGTGTAAATTCAAAACGTTGAATAATACCTTCTTTTATTATATCAGGTGGATTATCGCCTTCCAATTTTACAGCATCACTTAATTTTTTATATGCCTTTTCATAATTTGAAAACCGTTGTTTCCGCCTAATATCCTGTGTCATTTTATAATTTTTTGTCTAGGTCAAAATTCACCAAATCAACAAATTCCATCATGCGGTCATAAATTTCGTGAATTTGTAAATACTCAATACTTTCTGTTCCAAATTTTTCAACACAAAAACTTGCCATTGCCGACCCTGCAACAATTGCACGTTTCATGTTTTCAAATGAATCGTCATCAGTTTTAGCTAAATACCCAATAAATCCACCCGCAAAAGTGTCTCCAGCACCAGTTGGGTCGAAAACAACCTCTAAAGGTAATGCAGGCGCAAAGAAAATATTTTTACCATGAAATAATAATGCACCGTGCTCACCTTTTTTTATAATCAGGTATTTTGGTCCCATTTCAATAATTTTTTTTGCAGCAACTTTCAACGAATATTCACCCGACAATTGACGAGCTTCTTCATCATTAATAATTAAAACATCAATTAATTTCAAAGTTTCTTTCAACTCATCCATCATAATATCCATCCAAAAATTCATGGTATCCATAGCAATCAACTTAGGACGCACGTCTAAACGTTCAATTACTTGACGTTGTACAGTTGGCGCTAAATTACCAAGCATTAAATAATCAACACCTTGATACGATTCTGGAATTACAGGGTCAAAATTTTCTAACACATTTAATTCAGTTACCAAAGTATCACGCGAATTCATGTCGTTATGGTATTTACCCGACCAAAAAAACGTTTTTTCACCATTTTTAATCTGTAAACCATCTGTGTTTACACCTTTATCTTCTAAAAATTTTATGGTTTCTGTCGGAAAATCATCTCCAACAACCGATACAATTTTTTGATCTTTAGCAAAGTATGAAGCCGATATTGAAATATATGTTCCTGCTCCACCAACTATTTTATCTGTTTTTCCAAAAGGAGTTTCAATGGCATCAAATGCAACACTCCCAACTGTTAATAATGAACTCATTTTTATATAAATTTAAGATACAAATATAGTGGTTTTGTTGTGAGTTATGCTTTTTTTTAAGCGATTATTTATTTGGGCATTTCCCGTCAGTTAACGGGTCGGGCTTTACACTAAAGTTTTTGTTGCCAAGTCAAGTCAACCTAAGTTTGCATTGAGCTTCTAAAGTCGCTCATTAAAACAAGGTTCACTAATGCCTTTTCATTAAAAAGCTACCGCTACAATCCCTAATGCAGATAGATAAGTTGAAAATATTAAAAAATGAAATATAATTAAATTACTTTTCACTAAAAAACGCCTCAATTTCATTTAAACACCTTGTTTTATTGTGCCAATAATCGTGCGATAAAATTATTTTAATGTGTTTAAACCGGTCGTTTAAAACCGATAATATAGTATAAATATCTTTATTGTCGGTTTCATGTAAAGATGGGTCAATGAGCAAGATCTTTTGAGTTGAATGTTGTATAAAACAATTTACAGCTAAACCATTAATCGATTTGTTAAACACTACATTTTTAATATTTATTATTCTTTTTACCTCATTTAAAATAAAGTTATGGGTTGAGGTGTTGATGTTATTATCTTGTTGTTCGTTAAAACTCAAAAAGTCTTTTACCAATTGAACACCTCTATTGTCTGTCAACTTAAAGTCGGTTGATTGAACTGATGTGCAAACTATCATTTTTTGTTTGGCACGTGTTAATAATACATTTAATCTATTAGCGCCATAATCTTGATTTATTGGTCCAAAATTAAGTCTAAAAACACCCTCAGGATTATAAGCGTATCCAATAGAAATTATTACAATATCTCGTTCAATTCCTTGTGCATTTTCTAAATTCCTAATCAATAAATGTGAGTTAAAAGGTAAGTTTAAGGTATTAATTTGATCTTCAATTTCTTTTTCCTGTGTTTTTGAAAAGGCGATTATTGCAATATCATTTATGCCTGTTTTTAGTAGTTTTTGATACTGTTGAGCAACTATTTTCGCCTCATTTTTATTAATCCCATTCTCAAAAACGCCATCTTTAACATACACTAATTCAATGGGGTTGTTATTACTAGCAGACGGAAAATAACACAATTCATTGTCATAAAAATTAGTATTTGAAAACTCCATTAATTTTGGGTGTTGACTACGGTAATGCCACGTTAATAAATGAGATTTGAAAACAGAACCGGCTTGATTTAAAAGGGTTGTAGATTCGGTTGAACCACTAAAAAATTGTGAGGGAGGCATTTGTTTAGAGTCGCCTACAACAACAACTTTTTTAGCTCTGTAAATTGCCGGCAAAGCATCTTCTAACGGAATTTGACTCGACTCATCAAAAATAACTACATCAAATAAATTAGCATCACAAGGTAAATTTTCGGCAATCGTTAAAGGGTTCATAATCCACAAAGGCAATGTATCTAATATTGAATAATCAGTTTGTTTTACCAATTGTTTTACGGCTAAATGTTGTTGTTGTTTTGCTATTTCGTGATAAATTATGCGCTTTGCTAGTTTCTGTTTTTTCTTATTGGTTTTTTGTTTATCATTTAATTTTGACGCAGGGGTCATTAATAGATCTTCCATTTTTTTTCGTGAATCAGTCGAAATTCGGTTAATTTTAGTCAAAATATGGGCATTTGTTTCGTTTTTCGATTGTTTAAGTAAACGGTAATTGGGTAAAATGTCAATAGATTCTAGTTGTTTTAGAGTGGGATTAAAACTAACTGCATTCAAATAATTATGGTAAACAACTATGTGTGTCAATTCACTAATCGACTGATTATTTAATTTTATAAATTTTAATAAATCGTGTGGAAGATTAAGTGTTTTTTTTATTTCGGGCAAATAGTGAACAAACTTAGCTGACTCTTTTTTTACATTTTTAATTTTGTTTGAAAATGCGTCTAAATTATCAATTTTAAAATCAACAAATAAAAACTTAATAATTTGATTGGTTTGCTGAATATATTGGTGCAGCTTATGCAAATCATCTATCAATTTAAGTGATTGCTCATGTTCTAAAATAAACACGTATTGATTTGGGCTTAAGCTGTCTAACTTTTGGCGTAATCGCAACAAATTATCAATGTCCGTTTCAGGATTTAAGATGTTTAGGTTGTGTTTTAATTTAAGTTGAATCTCTTTTAATTCATGCACTAAAATGTATTCTTTTTTAAGATCATTTAATGCCCTTATTTTTAAGTCATCTGATAAATTTAAGCCATAATCACTAAAAACTTTATCAATCTTTGACACTTTAAAAAACTGATACCATTTTTTATTTTTTTGTTGCTCAATCTCATCAATTAAGGGGTCAATTTCGGCTAATTTTGGTTTTTTTTCCCACTTAGCGCATAATTCAGACTGTAGCTTGAGTTTGTTTTGGGTAAGTTCATACTTTTTTGTCCAGTTATTAAATGATTTGTAGGCTTTTGTGTTTGGGTCCAGGCTGTCTAATTGAGATTTATTTGCCAATTGTAATACACTAGCTGCTAGGCAATATTTAATTAATTCAGCCCAATTCCAATTTAAGTTGTATTGTTTTAATGTGGTTTGAATTTTAGTTTGCCAATTGTTTAATTCAGTTAATCGGGTTTCAATTTTTGAAAGAGGGTTGTCGCCCACAAAAGCCGATTTATTTAATGAAATAAAAGGCAGTTTGCTTATGGTATCTGTTTTAAAATTAGTGTTAGCAATGTGTTCAATATCGATTAAGAACTCTATATAATTATACCAAGTTGCGTAATTCGGAACAAGCGTAGTAGTATCAAATTCAAAATCATTTACCTGATGTTTAGCTAAATAACATACCAATTTAAAAATAGGAGGTGTATTCTCATTTATTTTAGTGTTGAGTGATGAGTATTCATTAAAATAATTATTGAATTCATTTAGTTTTTTGTTTGTGTGTTCGGGTAGTTCTGCAACGTCAATCTTAAATTCAACAGATTGTTTTAAGTGGTTATAAAATTCTTTTTTTTGATTTTTTTCAGCATTAAAATAAGCAATTAAATGAGTAAGTTTATCCTGTTTTAATTTACCATAAACAACATCTAAAGCCGATTTTTTTTCGGACACAAATAGCACTTTTTTACCATGCAATAAATTTTGCTTTATTAATTCAACTATTGTATGAGATTTTCCGGTGCCTGGAGGTCCTTGAATTACAGTGTTTTGAATAAAGGCTGATTTGATTGCTATTTGTTGTGATTGGTCTGATAAAGGAAGTTGAAGATGAATGTTAGAATGATTATTGGGTTCTATTGATTCCCCAAAAATTTGCTGAATAGATTGATTGGGGCGTTTACTGAATTCGATATAATCTTGAGCTAAAACACTTTTTTTATAGTTAAAATTACCAACAGCATTTAATTCAATTATTTGCCAATTATCATAACTATTAAACGATTTGTTTCGACTTATTTTATCTCCGTTTTGCTCAAGTGTTTTAATTAAATTAGTTATAAACTGATTTACATTTTCATCAATTAGCTGTAAATCAATATTGAATAATGTTTTAAATTCATCAACTAAAATAGGGTTGATTTGTATTAAATTATTTTGAGTATTAACTTCAAATTGTAAACTAATTTTTTGATTTTTAATTAAGTTTGATGCTTGGTATAATAGAGGTGAAGTGTAAAATTTATCCTTTTTAGGCGATTTCCACCGTATAAAATGAGACACCAATAAAACTGTATCTAAACCGTATTCTTTTTTAAAATAATTTTGTTTTTTGTAAATAGATTGTGCTGTTTTTGAGTTTTCATCATTAATAATCCACAATTTATTTGCAGTTACATTCACCAAAGGGTTACGTGCCGACAAATCGTACAACTTTTGTTTAAGTTGTTTTAATTGGGATTGTATGTTTGTATCTTGATTCAAAATTGCTACTCCATTTCCGAATTCAAAAATACAAATCATGTTTTTAGCACGTTGATATTTGGCCACTTATTTAATCACAAATTGAGTTAAGTTTTGCACATTTTAATTATGTTCTCCATTTTAAAAAAAAATTATGAAAATAATAATTACAGTTCTTACTTTTGTGTCGTGTTTCGCTTTCTTTTTTAATTACTTAAAATTCTCATTTCATTAAACACCTTGCAAATACCATCAGTCTTTTTAACCAAGGTTTGGATATTTATGTAGAAAATCCGTATATTGGTGGGTATTATGTGGTAATTAAAGAAACCATAGCAGGACAATTAAACGGATTAATGACTTTTGAATTACATACAGGAATAGGCAATAATGTTACAATTACTGACGCTACACCAGCGCATGTTTTAAGACAACCTTCAATTGGAGAATGCTATTCTAAACGTGAGCTTGGTAAAAAATTATACGAACTCTCAAACCACTTAGATAACGTAATGGAAGTAATTACCGACCGTAAAATTGGAATTGATGCCGGAACTTATGATGTTAATGGTACTTTAGTTTCTGCAACTCCAGACGGCATAATTGATCATTATGCAGCAGACATTGTATCTTACTCAGATTACTACCCGCTGCGTTCCATCCATACGGAGTTTGGTATGCCCCAGGTTGGTGCGCGATTAACGTAGTGTATCGCGTTCCTTTTTTTACTTAATATTGCCCATTTCTCTATACCCCCGCTACCGCACGAAAAAAACCAATAATTAAACCAAGGTTAACAAATTACGCTACCGTAAGAATCCTTTCTTGTGTGTAAGTTGTTTACTTCAACTCCCAAGCTGGTGCGCGATTAACGTAGTGTATCGCGTTCCTTTTTATTACTTAAAATTGCCCATTTCTCTAAACACAGGTTTAAAAACTTGCTCAACTTTTTCAGGGTTGTACACAAGGTTATCGTCATTCATAATCAAACCTTTTACAATGGGGTAAAAAGCTTCAGGTAAACCCCCTCGCCCTCATTTGAAAAATGAGTGTGTACTTTTTAAAGAATTAGTAAATATAGCATTTGCAATGCGGTTATAATATTAAAAGAGCTACTGTCGTATTAGGTAAAAAATTATTTCAAGGTCAAATTATTGATTATGGTGTAGAGGAAGTTAATTCAAAACTTTTGATAAAAGAAAGAGTGATGTATTTTAGTGAGGAATACTTTGTAAATGAGAATTAATTATACCCCCCTCGCGCTCATTTGAAAAATGAGTGTGTTCTTTAATTTATTTTAGTGAACATAGCATTTATTCGTTTTATATTTATTTTCATTTGTACTCAGCTGTTCGCTTAATGCTCGGGTGCAATGCGACTAATTAATTTTTCTTATATTTGATATATGCCGGAACGATATAAAGTTGTTATACCATTTAGGAATTGAATTGTGCTATAAAAACAGTCGCCTAATTTTAAACCATAATATACCAATTATACTTTGAAGTGATTTTTGATTGAAATGAAAAAAAGCGCATTTCAATGTTAATTCGGTATTATAAACGATCTAATTGTAATTATTTTATAAACTGGAAGGCTTTTTTGTGGAGCCTTCCAGAGTAAATTTCCTATTCCAAAAGAGAATATTGATATGAGTTGATATAAAATGCCGATAATTTATGTTTTATTCAAATATATTAGAATTTACGCAATAACGATAGCAGTGGTAGCTTTAGATTTATAAAACTTAGTAAAACAAAAAACCTAAAGCGACAATAGAAGCTTTAGGTTTTTTATGTTTTACTTGATTGATAAATTTAAACTTTAACGAATAGCGTGGCTCCGCATTAGGCGGAGATTGCCCAATAAACATTAAACAACTTCTACAAATAACCCTTCATCTGTTTTAGCTACTTTTGTTAGGCCGTGTTTTGCTAATCCTTTTATAGATTTATCCCATTGTTTGTTGCTTAAACCTGCTTGAGATTTCAATTCATTTAAGTCCATTTTATTTTCTTTTGACAAAATATCGAAAACCAATTGTTCGTTTTCATTTAATTCTGGTCCTTTCTTACCAAATACTTCAGGTTTCATTTGAGGGAAAAAAGAATCACTCATTTCGTAAAACCATTGATTTAATTGATATAAAACACTAAAAGAATGATGCTTCTTTTCTAAAAGTAACAAATTTGTAACAAACATATATTGATTATTGAGAGCGAAGTTAACGCTTTTTATCTGGTATTAGTGCTGTTCTCCATATTTCCCAAGAAGGATCTTTTTTGAAAAAGTTACTGGTAGTTTCTCCATATTCTTTTATGTGTAACATAGTTCTTTTTTCTAATGAAGTTGCTTCCTCTACTATTTGAGTTCTTTTTTTTCTTCGATGATCAACTAAAATTCTTTTGCGGTTTTTAAGATAGTACCATACTTTATAAGTAGTAGCTGTTCGCTTTTTATCATAGGGGTTAAATAATTCCATGTTGTTGAGAAATTCCACATACTCAGCAATAGTACCTTTTTCATGCATCAAAATTGAAAATTCTAGTGTTGCTATTTGCCAATCCGACAACCCTTTAAATCGCTTGTCCTCTTTGTCCTCTAAATTTTTGTAATGGTAATAAGTTCTTCTTTTAATTCGAACTTTTCTACAGGCTTGCTCAACAGTGTAATTTCCACTCTTCACTAATGCCTGTACTCGGCCTATTTTATTGTTTTTTACTTTTACAGAAACCTTTTCACCACGCATGATACAAAGGTAATATAACTGTGCAAACTTTCCTAAATTATTTCGTAAAAATACACCTTATCTCGACCTTTGCTCTGTCATTCATCGACAATTAACGAATGAAAAAAGGAAACCAAATATCGACTGTTGAACAGGCATTTATGTCAGCAAAAAGTGCGGCTAAATACCTTGATGTGTCGGTCTCCTACCTCTACGGATTGGTGCGACAAAGATTGATCGCCTTTTATCGCCCAGTAGAAAATGGAAAGATTTGGTTTCGAGAAGCTGATCTATATGATTGGGTTATGAATTCAAGAGTTGAACCGGTGAAAAAAGAAACAAGTTGGGGTGAAGAAGAACAGCGCGCGTTCATTCGAAGTCGACTTGGTAACTAATAAATTAAAAAAGATGAAAGAATCAAAAATTCAGTGGACAGATGCCACGTGGAATCCTTGGCACGGATGTAAAAAAGTGTCAGCAGGTTGCAAATACTGCTATATATTTAGAGATAAAGAACGTTATGGTCAAGAACCTTCAACGGTACTAAAGTCTAAAACAATGTTTAAAGCTCCTTTGAAATGGAGTGAACCAAAATTAGTTTTTACATGCAGTTGGTCAGATTGGTTTATTGAAGAAGCTGATGAATGGCGTGACGAAGCTTGGGCTATAATTAAGGCAACGCCACATCATACTTATCAAATTCTAACTAAAAGACCTGAACGAATTCTTGAACATCTTCCAGATGACTGGGGTGATGGTTACGACAATGTTTGGTTGGGTGTTAGTGTTGAATCTAACGAGACCATTCATAGAATTGAAACTTTAGCAAGTGTACCTGCTAAAATCAGGTTTATTTCTGCAGAACCATTAATTGGTGAGGTGAACTTACAAAGTTTAGCGTCAGTTCTAATCAATAAAATTGATTGGTTAATAATTGGTGGAGAAAGTGGAAATGAAATTGGCAAATACCAATATAGGCCTTGCGAATATAAATGGATAGAACAGCTGATCGAAATTTCAAATCTATGTAAAGTTAAAGTATTTGTTAAACAACTAGGTACTCATTTAGCTAAAGTAAATGGGTTGAAAGATAGACATGGCGGGAATATGGAAGAGTTTCCAGAAGAATTAAAAAGAAGAGAATTTCCGATAAAAAATGAATTAAAACATTTAAATATGAAAATAGATCAAATTGAAATAATAGCGAATACACTAGCTATTTTTCCAGAATGTGATGAAAGTCAAATCGATTCATCAATGAATAGTTTAATGCATGTAGTTAAAGAACCTGAAAAAGCAACCCCAAACACAGATATACTTGCTTCTTTACCAGATACTTTAGAAAAAATCGTTTGTGATAGATTTAGAACGGGAGCTAACATAGATTTAGGAGCAAAAAGAGACAAGGTTTTTATTAATAGAAACATGGAGGTGCTCAACCTTACTTATGGTTTATCGAAATCACATAAACTGAATAAAATTGATTGGTTAAGACAAATAGGACCTCTTTTTTTAGGATTAGAAGTTTGTCCAAGTGAATTCGAATATCCATTTGTAGATGTTGAAGACAAGGGGTTTATGGCCGCTCAAGCATCTTACCTTAATTTGTCTTTAACCCTGGATAGACGAGTGAGCGCCCATGATTTATTAGCTACTGCAAACTACTATTCTGAATGTCAAATAATGGTAGTTAAGAATGAATATGCTCCAAGCTATATGACTGAGTTAGACTTGCTTTTAACCGCTTTATACATTCAATTTATTACAAATCCTATTGTAACAAAGTTGATAACTTTTGACGACAAATTTCTCGTAGACTCATTAATTGTTTCGTTCCAAGAAAAAGATTTTGATGTAATCTCAGAATTTAGGAAGAGACGAGATTCCGGCACGAAAATTTTCGAAGCACTATGGTTAACTTTTGAGGCTCTTAACAAAATGATCCTATCAAGAATGATAGAACTTTCCATGTCATAAGAAAAATCTGTCCTGCCATTGGCCTATGCAATGAATATAAACAATTACAAGAGGAAGTAAATTTATTTCACTTCCTCTTTAAAAACTATCAATCATGAAAATAAGAGATATAAATGTAAAAGACCTGAAAAGGCACCCAATACACGAAAAGTTAAACCTTGAGCGAACAAAAAAAGAGCTTGAATCTCATGCTGAATCCATATTAAAACACGGAAGGCAAAATCCACTTATATATCAAAATTTAGAAGTGGATGGAGAGCTGATTCCACACATAATAGATGGATGGTCAACAGTTCAAGTTGCAATACTTAAAGGGATTGAAAAATTACCAGCAATAGAATTGGCAACATGTACCAAAGAAGAATTACCTGAGCTAATCATGGAAGTACAATCAAGTTTTCATAGAGATCCAGCGGAAGATTACAAAAGATTCGAATTCTTCTTTGAAACAATTTCAAATGGTAGAGGGCATAGAAGTGATTTAACTAACAATAAAAATGAAGACAATGAATAAAACAAAAAGAAATCCGACCACGGTCGATATCATAGCTAAAAAGTTTAAAGTTAAACCTAGTTATGTTAGAAGCATACTTAAGATCGGCAGAGTAAAACCGTTAAACTTCATCAGAATGCGTGAAGGTAGAATGTCTGTTTATGCCGCTTATAATGATGCTAAAAAAGAAGAAAAAGGTGATATGCCAGAGGTTCCAAAAGTAAAAGAAGTAGTTTACTATCAAACATCATCACACAATGTCGGAGACATTCAATACTCTTCTTCGACTACACTAGAAAACAATAGTAATACTAGCGTATCAGAATATGATCAAGCTTTTTCACAAGATGGAATTTGCACAACATTGGTGGATGGGGGTGAACCTACATCAGATTTAAAACAAGTTAAATTGCGTCCAATAGGTAAAAAGCATGGTAGTGACACTTCTAAAGACTACTCTGCCTTACAAAGAATTGACGAAGAGAGAATTCGCTTTGTATGCCCATGCGGTTGTCAAACGAATATAATTATTAATCATAAAACATTGAACTATGAAAAAGGATAAAGAGGTAGTAATCGTTTCAATTTTTTCCGGAATGGATTTACTCCTATATGGAATGATGCTAGCAGGAATGAAAGGTGCTTATGCTGTTGAATTTAATTGTCATGCAGCAAATATGCACAGCTTAAACTTTAAAGACCCAAATGGGAACCCATTAATAAAATGGGTTCTACTTTCAAAAGAAGAAATGCATCCAAAATTGCAAAAATCAACAGATTCTGAACAGGATAAAAAAAGAGTTCAAATACTTAGAAATCATTTTTTAGTAGCAGAAGATGGTTCTGCAAAAAGACCCGAAAGGATACAAGAGGTTAATGGTAAAACACTTCGAGAGAGATGTCATGAACTATATGGTAAAGACATTTGGATCGTATTAATTGGAGGTCCTCCGTGTACCGATTTTTCAAAACTAAATGTCCACAATGATGGGGCTAGAAATAAATTAGTTTTTGAATACTTGAGAGTTCTCAAAGAATTAAAACCAGACGTTGCAGTTATGGAAGAAGTTCCTGATATATTGGATAAAAACCATAAAGAACTATACTATGATTTTTTAGATCAAGTAGCTTCTTGTAATTACGAAGTAGCTTATCAAGAAATGAATGCCCTTCATTATGAAGGTTGTCAATCAAGACGTAGGTGTATTACAATTATGGTAAGTGAAGCGTTAAATAAGCAGCCTTCTTTCCCAGTTCCAAATCCCGATTCAGCAATGAGAGTAGGTGAGGTGTTTGATATTGACTACTACTTCTCTGGTCATTTCGAAGATAAGATTAGAAATAAAAATCACTGGTTGTGTACTGTTACTGGAGGTAGTCCAAAATGGTTTGCCAAAGGAGATAAAGTTTGGAACCCAAGTATTCAGGATAAGCTTCGAATTCAAGGATTAAAAAATAATATGAGATATGAGATGCCTGAGGGAACACCGATTGACCAACAGAATAAAGCTATTGGAAATGGAGTACCTATTAATCTTTCATATCATATAGCAAAATCAATTATGGAAGACATTTTTGAAATTAAGGTGAACAATCCATATTAAAAAAACGAAACCTCGTGGTTTTGAGGTGAGAATTACTTTCATTTTCGCTTACAAAACACTCCCTCTAATCACGGGGTTTTTATAAAAAAATCAGTTTAATAAAAATGTAACATCATAGGGCGAAAAAATGTAACAACATATGATACTACGCTCAGTTACTTTAATATATACATTTATGTACAGAATTTATACACCAATTAACCTAGACATTGAAAGCCACTTGCAGGCAGACAATAAACTTAAAAAACGAAAAAAACATATTCAAAGATATCACTATGTTATATCATTCATTATTCACACTCAACTATCTCAAAAACACATTGACAAAGAAAACCCTTATATATCTATTTGCCAATCAACTATTAGACAGATCATTGGTCAAAGAATATGTTTAGAAGTTTTTCAAGATCTTGAATGTTGGGGGATTATTGAAAATGATGGTAAAGCAAAAAAAGGTTCAAAATGTACCGGTTACAAATTGACTCAGAAGTATACTCAAGTTAAAGTAAAAGAAAGTTTTGTGACGGACGCCCAGTTATGGAATAACATAACAAAACATAAGAATAAATGCTTAAAAAATGTAATTCATAATTCTTTATACTTGAAGTTTCTATACGATTGCATCACCCGTCTAGAGATTGATTATCGAAAAGCTCATAGATTTATAAAAACAACATATAGTAATGACGTTAAAAAGTATAACTCTAGATTAAGGGCTCTTGGTATGGTACACGCTGGAGATTGGTTTTTCATGCGCGATGACAAAGGAAAAAGACTTCACACCAATTTATCGTCATTTCCAAAAAATTTAAGAACCTTTCTCAAGGTTGATGATTTATCTACAAGAAAACCCTTGCAATTAGTTGAAATTGATATAAAAAACTCTCAACCCTTATTTTTGCTTATACTCCTTCTTAACCGATATAAACAAAAAGTTGCACGATCTGAATTATATGCTTTTCAAAAGATAGTAGAATCAGGGTTCTATGAATTCTTCATGAAAAAGCTAAATATAAAGGACAGAAACATTGTAAAAAAAGAGGTGTATAGTAAGCTGCTATTTAATAGAACAATTCTAAGTAAACTAACGGGTTATGAAGTTCTTATCAAGAAAGAATTTCCTTCAATATTTGATGTAGTAGTAAGTATAAAGAAAGATATGTATCAACGTATGTCACATAAAATGCAGCAAGTGGAAGCTTTCTTTATTATTGATAGAGTTTGCAAGTATTATTATGATACTTATCCAAATGGCTTCATTGGTACTATTCACGATTCAGTCATAGTTCCCGAGCATCATGCAACGAATGTAAAAAACTATATTGAAAACAAACTTATGGTAGAATATGGTGTGAAAGTAACATTACATCTTAATAACCTATAAATGAGTCAGATTTAAAATAGCTTATTGGTCATAACATCTTGACAGAACAACCTGTATAAATCTGTTAATACATTTTGGAAGAAAACAGCTTCGTTTAAAGTTAATCCAGTAGTTAAATATACAATCTCAATGTCGGTGAAATCATATCCGATTTCACCGTCTTCATATTCATCATCTGGAAACATTTTTTGATAGCAACTATTATCGAAATCACCTAGTGCATGCTTTTGAGCAAATTCGCCAATCCCAACACCTCTGTACAGTACAAAGCTTACTTCTTTTGAAAAAAGTAAGTAGTTATAATATCCATTTGGAGTATTCTGATTCTTTTCTTTCGAATTGTATTTAATTAGTTGATTATAGAATGAGGCTTCTAGTTTAGGTTTATAAAAAAGTAAACTTCTCGAAAACCTGAACTGAAATTGATTCAACAAATTTAGTGTTTGTAAAGCTAATTTACCATCTAGATTTTCTCTAAAAATGTTGATTTCAATTTCTTCACCCTGACTTAATATAGAATCGATTTCATCTAATTTAAGTTGATACCTGTAATCATGAATGAACTGATAGTATTCATCTTTTTGAGTCTTGTTCATTGTTTCAAATGACAGTTTTCCCGTGGCGTGTTTATATGCAAAATCTCCCGTGCCAATTCCTATATATAAATGCCGTTGTATGTCATTATTAACGAACAGAAAGTAGATATAAACGTTTTTCTTTTTAGAATTCAACCAGTTGTCTTTCATCTATATAAAATTTGATCTTGTTGAAGAAATGATCTTTCGACCTATGCTTATTTAAAAGTTCATTCGAATCAACAACCTTTTTTAAATCATGTACCATTCTCTTATCGATAAAATCGGTTGGGAACCATTTCTTGAAATACAAATCCAAGACATGCTCAAATGGATCATCAGATTCACAATTTAAGAGTTCATTGATAACAACATTAAGATTAGTAAAATAGTCTTCTGACGGCATCCAAAACACCTCCAGATTATGGTAATCTAATGTTGACAAGGAGGTTTTTACTTTTGTTGCACCAGTTATGACCAATTCATCTATGCTACCGTGTTTGTCAAATTTGAAACTTTCCTTATCAACCAACAACCATAATGGTTTTGTTAATGAACCTAATTCTTTTTTTATTTTGGGTGAAATATGAGAATGGTTGAATTGACGTTCAAACCAATAATCATTGCTAAGTTTATTTTCATAGAACTCAACACTTCCTCTAATCTGATGTAAAACCTCAAGTTCCATAGCCTGTCGATCTTTTTTCCGCATATAACCATCTTCATAAAATGGCCTCATTGATTCAATCAACAGAAGTGTATCAATTTGTTTCTGTTTCAAGTCAAATACATCTAATCTACTATAGGCAAATTTTAAGTACGGCATGTTATCTCCTATTGGAATAACAAATTCAATCTCATTGAGCCCTGAATTTATATTTCTTTTGTGGTGAACATTTACTAATTGTGGTCGATCAACATCATTGATATAGCTTGGAAAACCAATATCTGACATAAAGCATATGTCTGCGAACAATTTAAATGTTGTTTGAAATGTACATTTTGTGATTGTGAAATCTTGATGAAGAAAACCTGTAATATGCTTTTCAATTCTAAATTCTAAACTCACCATTTCAAATAATGGAGATTCACCGACAATTGAATCATTGACATTCTTTGGAATCATTACCCTCATCAAAATTAGATCACTCTCGTCACTAATATAAACGTCTATTAGTTTACCCTGAAATAAGAAATTTAAATCTTTCATAATTTTAATATTGCTTCTATACGGCCACAGGTGGCTGTATAGAAAATAAAAACTTCTGTAATCCGAAGACCGCAGAAGTGAATTTTTTTAAAGTAATTGATTTACTTTTTTATATTAAACAGCTTCCTTTAGGAAGCCGTTTAAATATTATCTTCAATTTCATCCACAAGATGAATTCGTTGACTATTTAATAACATTTCTCTATCAAAATGATCCATGTAATCATCTTTATTAAATGTCATAATAATTAAATTTTTAGAGTTAGAATGCTCCTCCATTTTAGATAGTAAATATTGAGATTTCATATCAAACAAATCAATTCCATTAACCACAATACATTTACCATCCATTTTGGATAAGTCCTTATAATTGAAAAAATCAACAGCATTTTCAGACGAAAAATTATTAGCAGGTAGTTTCAGGTTCAATAAAGAATACCTTTCAACATCAAAAAAATCAAAAAAGGAATTAATACTTTTTTCATTGACTAATGACTTTGTTGGAAAAAATGGATGATTAATCTCAATTATTATCTTTCTGAATTGTCTCATTAGACCAGCTCTAAACCTTTTGATTTCTATATCATTTCCAGTCAAAATGATAGCAGGTGCCCCCATCATTTTCTCTTTAAAATCTATGGCAAGAGATTCAAGGTATAAGTTTGTGGGTATTTTATGCCAGTTTTCAACATTCATAAGCCTGATATGATTTTGTCGGTGCCATCAACAGTACCAAAAGACAAACCATTTGCATGTTGATTTGGTAAACATGCATCAATCCTACTACCTTCTTTTTCGTAAAAAGATTTTCTTTCTCCTGCTTTAAGCGAGATACTTTTACTTTTATTAACTAACACTCGTATTTCATTACTACAAGTATTTATAACATTGAATTTTTTCATAATTTATAGTTTTTATTTATTTTTAATAGTTTCAATTTGAGTTAGTATTTCCTTTTTCATGTCTCTAAAAACAGCTGAGTTTTCATACTTTTTTAGAGCACAGTTTTTTTCGATTTTTAATTCCACTAACTGTAGAAGTTCATTCAAATCTTTTAAGCATTCTTCCTTGTCCATTAGTTTAAAAAGAAAGAGTTGGCTTTATTTGATTTTACTACTTCATTTAAGGCTTCAAGTACGATTGTCTCAACATTTGCCTTATCAATTGGACTTTTACCTTCAGGATTAAGTTTGGAATTCAGTGATGATATTTCTTCTATCAGTTCTTTAGGAACTTCCGTTGATTTATATTCCCATTCTTCACCGAAATCACCTTCGATTCCACTATATTCACTTAAATCTACTTTCTTGAGATTTACATCTACCCAAAAAAGTAGTTTGCCCTGCTCGTTCTCCTGTGTTATTCGCATATTATCGTTTTATAAATTTTAAGGTTTGAATAGTATTATGTTGTGTGATTTTCACAAAATAGACACCATTTGGTAAGTCAGTATTTATACTCCCACTAAACATTGTATGACTCACTTCCTTACCGTTAATATCAACAATTTGAATTAACGCATCAGAACTTACATTCTTAATTGTAAATGTTCCATTATTGGGATTTGGATACATGGTTATTTGAGAATTATCTAACTCTTTATCTTCAACATTCAAGGTTACATCATTTGAATAAACGCCATCATTGGTCGCTGCAAAAATTCTAAATTCAAAACCCGTAGAATCTATATTTTGATCATTAAAGGATATGTCATTTATAGTATTTGAAGTTGTATATTGGGTTTGAAGAACTAAGCCACCTGAAAGATAATTTAGTGCTCTTATTTGATTCCCTTGTGAAACATAAAGACCATTATTATAGGAATAAAAACTTGAATTAATCAATTCATTATTGATTGGTGCATTAGTATTTGTAGATCCAGAGTATAATTGAAATAATGTATATGAATCATTACTATTATAAGTAAATCCATAAATGAGCAGATATTCAATTCCTTGATACTCAAAAAACTGAATTTCTTTATAACTTGATCCTATACTATCTTGTTGAGCTATATTATTACAAATGCTCCATGTCGCTAGGCTTTCTGTATTTTTATCTATTCGAACTACTTTATATACAGAACCATATTTCCCCAAAGTGAATATGTAATCGTCATTTTCAGTTAGCGAACGAACTTCTAAACCAACATCTGCAATCTCCGAATTATTCTTAATTATCTTACCATATACAGTTCCCTTATAGCCAGAAATTACAGATAAAGTATCACCTATAGCAGATTTAGATCCATCAATATCATTATAACCAGCAGGATTAGTACTAATTGATGTAATAGTTGAAGATATAGAATTATAAACGTTGTGTGCATCTAACGTTGAATAACTAAAGTTATAATTACCTGAAAATGCGGAAACGTTTGTTACTTCCTCATTGATAAATGAGACTTTGGTTAATGAGGTTTGTGAAAATCCAATTATTGAAACTCCTAATCCCAATAAAAGTGATGCAAATTTAGTAGTCATAAAGTGTGCTTTTATTAATTTAATCATTCCCGTAAATCGGGTACTTTCTTTCAAAAATAGTTTTGAAAAAAATTAAAAAAGCCTATCAAATCAATCAAGAATTGGAAATTGGCTTGATAAAGAAAAGAAGTATATACATTTGTATAAATGCCTAATGATTTACTAGATACAACTATAAAAATGCTACTTCAAAAAGTGGTAGAAACTCATGGTTATAAAATAGTTCATTCAAAAGATTGTGACAATCTTGCATATAACATTAGTGAGGTCTGTGGAGAATCAATAAGTGGTTCAACATTGAAACGATTATTCGGATTCATTAAATCAACAAGTCAACCTAATAAATTCACCCTGAACCTGCTTTCAAGGTATATTGGGCATGATGATTTTAATGATTTTAAATCTAAATATCAGCTAAATTCAAGTGTCGAAATAAAGAACTCAGTTAGCGAATTTTTAGAAGTGAATAAACTACCAGAAATTAATTACTGTGATTTTACAAAAGGTCAAAAGAAGATAGCTGAATTCTTAAATTCTAAATTTCAATTGACATCAATTATCGGTGAAGAAGGTAGTGGGAGAACCACATTTTTAACGCATTTTTTAAGTCAGTCTGATCTACAAAAAGTTACGGTAATTTTTAGCGTTTCGGCTAAACAAATATTAAATCAAATTTGTCAAATAAATGATAGCACACAGCTTTTGATTATTGATGGTTTAGAAGAATCTGTCTACAATTTTAAAGATATACGACAATGCTTTATTGAATTATTAAAGATTACAAAACAATACAATAAATTAAGGGTTATAATAGCATTAACTCCATATACATGGGTAAGATTGACAGAAATTGTAATTAAAAATGGAGATTCTAACAAATGGTATAACGTTGATATAAATGCAACTAATCCATCATCTGCTAAAAACATTGATGATTTTGTCTCAATAAATATTGATCCGAATTTTCCATTTCGATCTCCTTTGATGTTTCAGTTGTCGAAAAATCTTAAAAGTTCTGAGGTTACGAACAGTTGGGTTATTTTAACTTCATTTTTCAAAAGAACTGTTTGGGATACAGCCTATGCTTTTGAAAAACAACAATTTTTTAATTCAATATTACAATCAAGTAATTATGGTCAAGAGCTTGTCCAGATTGACAGAACAATACTTGAACCCCTGATTGTAAAATACAAAAAAGCACATCTTGATTTGGTTTCAGTAAATATCATTTGTGAGCAAAAAGAACTAAATAAGTTTGGAGCTTTTAAATCTCGTTACTCTTTTGGGAAATCCATTTATGGTAATTATTTGATTCTGTCTAAATTATTAAATGATTCAAAAGGGTTCAATTCAAATCTTTTGGAAGAAATAAGCTCAAAATATTCTGGGGAACGAAAATTAGAATTATTAAAGCTAGCAACATCATTTGCTTTGAGTGAAATTGATGCAAATGCGTTTATTGTTTTTGATTTGGATCTATCTGAATATGAAAGACAAGCCTTAATGATTGAATTGGGTCATCAAGTTAGAGAAAACAAATTGTTACAGGAGCAAATCGTTTTGGAATTGCCTAAATTGGCTAACACCCGTAAATATTTTATTGAGCGTTGGATTGATGAGGAGCACCTAAATGGCTTTTATGGTGTACTCATTAAATCGTATTTAAAATATGTTAGTTCAAATCAAGACGTAATATTCGGAAATGCCTTGTTGTATTACAATGCCTACTTAAAAGATGATGCAAAAGAATGTGCATTGTACTATTCTAAAATTGTTAAAATCTCAGATGACAAAGAACGGATTCACCCGTATGTTCTAGGTAGAAAATATATGACCTTGCTAATCGAAGAATTTCGAAAAACCAAATCATATTCAAAACAAACAATTCAAGTAATTCAAAAATATTTATCAATTGAATTAAGAGAAACGAATACAGATTTACCAGTTCATTCTTTTGGTTTTGAGCATAATATTTTACATGCTGAATTCTTAACTAGGCATTATCATTTTACACCATTTATTTTAGAAAAACTAAAAGACATTGAATCCATTCAGTTGCACAAAAAAGATGTAGATCACCTTCTGTTTCAAATTTTTAAAACGGCTTATTTTATAAGTTTAGGTGAAAATCTAATGTTGCCTTGTTTTAACTTAAACAACGTTCATCCATGGTACAAATATACTGTTGAAATGTATTTGGAACGTCTAAAAAGCTAGTAAAAATACAGCTAGAATGGTTAGTATCATACCAACATATTGCCACAATTTGAATTTTTCTTTTAACCACAAATGAGCTATGCAGATAGTTATTACAGGTGTAAAAGCACCCAATACAGAAAGTTTTGAAACATCCACAATTTGAACTGCTTTGTTATAAAAAATCACCCCAATGAAACCTAATACTCCTAATATCAAAATGAACATATAGGTTCTAACTGTCGGCTTGTGGGTGTTGGGTATTTTTCTTTGAGACATGAAAATTAAAAATGAACAGATCAAGACGGTTGATTCCAGCACTAAAGAAAAATTTACATCTCCAATTTTATTAACAGGTATTTTAAATAGTGCAAAGGTCGTTCCCCAAAAGAATGAAGCTAATATTGCGTAGAGTGTACCCTTTGACCAATTTATAACAGGTTTTTTACCTTCAATCAAAAAGAGTCCAGATACAATCATGAATAAGGCAAGTAATAAACTCCAAGTAATTGATTCATTATAAAAAATGATTGAAGTTATTACACCGAAAAGTGCACTCGTACTTGTTATAGTAATAGAATGACTTACTGTAGATTCTTTGATTGATTTATTGTAAAATAACAATCCAAGAAAACTAACAGCACTAATTAACGTTGCAAGTAACCAATCATAAGGTGTTCCAACATAATCGCATTGATATAATGCGATACTTCCAAAAAGCAAAACTGAAACTGATGTTCTAAGAACAATAATTTTTGCTACACTAAAACTTTTCTGTGGTACTTTCCACAAAACATTTCCAGTACCAAAAGAGCACATTGAAATAACTTGATATAGGATTCCGGTCAGCATAGAATAGTTATATGAAACGAGTATTTCTTGAAAAGGTTCTGTCTAAAATAATCCGAATATTAGATACTGAAAAATAAAATATCACTTTTATTATCACTCCAATAGTGATAGGTGTGAAAATGTAGAACCCCCTTTTACATAAAGGGGTTTCAGAGGTTTAAGCTGTGAAGGTTATGCATACCTTTATCCAAAGAAATGCATAATGAAATTACCAAAAAGTAAATCCAATTTAAACCCACATGACTTAATCGACAAAAAGGTACTAAAAGAACTTAAGTTCTTTTTTCATCAAATAAACAACCAAGTTTTATTTAAAATGGGAATTAAAGTGGATTATAACGACCATGGAGTTCCTGCACTAAATTTATCAACTGAATATTTTCCTTTATTTATTACTTATGATGATAGAACTAGATATATCGCAGAGAATATTGTTCTATCAAATATTGATATTGAAAACATTGTATGTAATACAATAACCTCGCATTTTTATGGTGCTCGAGGTATTCATCAAATAGCAACTAGAGAAAGAGACCCTAAAAAAGCATTAATTGATTTTAAAAGATTACTAATTGATGCAGATTATAAAGAGTTTATCAATAAAAATTTAGATGATGCACGAAATCATGGTCAATATATATACGGAAGAACAGAGTTAAGAACAAGTTTATTTGATGCAGCAAATTCATATGTGTCTATTCGAGAAGGGAAAAAGCGAAATTTAGATCCTGTCAATATGATGATGTGGATAGCAAGTTTTATTGAGAGTGGATTAATTGATAAAATAATAAACTCGAAATGTCTAAGTGATTTGTATAACAATGTTACATCTACTCCGGGTATTGGTCAATATTACGGTTATCATTGTGCTATATCGAATAGTATTAATCCAAAAGTAAATGTTAATCATGATGAAGCATTTTGTGTACCTGGACCAGGTGCTAAAAAAGTGTTGAACCTACTATTTCCAACTATTTCTCCAAGAGAATTCAATTATGGCAATCGTGTTGTTTGGTTACGAGATCATCAAGAAGAACTATTTGGAAGTTTTGATGTTCCAAAATCAAAGCATAATATAATTGTAAACGGGACGAAAATATTTAAGGACGAACAGGTCAATTTGAAAGTCTATGGATTGGAGGTAGGACTTTGTCAATTTGGGGTTTATCAAAGGTTAAAAGCTAACCCAAAACTTGTTTCCAACAGGAAAGTAGCTCGTTTAGACGATTCAAAACTATTCTAAAATAATTAATGGTTATTACAGATTAAGATAAACTTCCTGAATTTGTTCTTGCGAAATACCAAGGTATCTTCTTGTAATTGAAACACTCGAATGTGAAAATATCATGGATAGCATAATCAAACTTCGTTCACTTTCATTATCCATTTCATAAACTCTTTTACCGAAAGTTTTTCTTAACGTATGAGTACTTGGATTGTCGGTTTTGACCTTGTATTGCTCAAAAACTTGTTTTAGTCTTCTATTAATGTACTGTAATGATATTTTATCTCCTTTTCTATTTGTGAAAATGAGATGATCAGGTTTGATAAACCGTTTTCTTGATTTGTGATTCCAAACAAATTCTACAGCATTTATGCAATTTGGATTGATACGAATAGACCTTGTTTTTCCCGTTTTTAGTTCTTTTATCTCTAAAACGGTGTTCGACATTATATCATCCCATTTTAAATTTAATAAATCAGATGCTCTCAATCCAAGGTAAGAACCAAGATTTACTAGAAGAAATTCTTGCCACATTTGGTCTTTTTTTAATTGTGACAAAAGTCCCAACATAATATTCCAATCTAGGCCAGAACAAGCCGTTTTACTTCCTTTAACGCTCATATGTGTTTTTGTTAAAGTAATAAAAACCGTGATCCCTAGTTTCACTTTTATAACAGTTTCACCCTAAATAAAACTCAAGTTTTTACATTTCAAAGTTAGTTCATTGGCTAGGTGTAAATTAGAGCATTTAGTTTAACTTGTATTAGATTTGAAACAAGTTGTAATCATTTCTCTTTACTTCACAAGTATCTGGTTAGGATTTTAAACTCTAACCCATAAGGCTGTATTTAGATAATAACTGATGGTATATAACAAAGAAATCAGTACTAATAATCTTATTCATTTCTAACGAGTAAATCTTGTAATAAGTTAAATCGTCTGTAACCAAAATCGAATTTCCAATTTCTTCAAGCATTGCTGAGTTATTTAATAAGTATATAACCATTGGTTCTTTAACTGATTCTTTTTCAGCAGTCATGTCTAAAAGCGATGCTGGACTAATTACATCACAATATTCATCAATCCAATTTTCCAGATTTTCATAAAATTTTAGATCAATGGTATATTTCTCTGTCGAACGAAATGAATAAATGTCTTCTTTATATTGTTTCAATAATACTTTGGTATAACTGCTAATCTTGAATTTGATATTAGGATTAAACTCTCCTGATTTACTTAATTCATAAAAATGAGGGAGGGACGAAAAATCCAAAATAAAGCTAGGGTCTTTTATTACAGGGAATTTTAAAAAATGCTGTAATCCAACTTTAAGAAGACCTTTATATTCATGAACTAGCTTATAATACGAAAAGATTAGATTACGATTCAGTTCAGGACTCATCCATGGTAATTGAGAATAGGTGATTTTTTCAGAATAGTATTCTTCAAAAGGATCTTTCTGTTTTTCCTGTCGAGGTAGAAATGAAAACAACTGTTCAAGAGGATTTTTATCAAAGTCAATTTTAAAGGATTGAAGACCTAACCCCGAATGAGGATTGTCCGTTTCCTCCATTATTTCAAATTTTAAAGCTAGATACTTATTAACTATTCCGACAATCTTAATTTTATCTACAGCATTTCCAAAAGTTTGTTTCTGATCAAATTCATAACCCACTTCTCTCCCTAAAAGTTGCTGAGAAAACTCATCCCCTCCTACAATTTTAGATTGTATGTTTTTTTGATCATTGACAACATATCTCACATGAGCTCCCTCAACAACATTTGGATAGTTCACAAATATTTTTTCCAAATCTTTGCCAGTCAGTATCGTTGAAAAGAAAATTGTCCTAGCATCTTTATTATCTTTCTCTTTTGCCCACTGATAACCTAGTTCAAAAGCTTCATCTATATAATCAAAGTGCAATAAGAGTTGAGTTATTTGATTTGCAACCTGAGCTTCGTTGAACTGGGTATTAGATACTGCTTCAAGATAAACTTCCAACTTATCTTTTTCTGAAAGATGATAACAAGAAATAAATATATACAATAGAAAATACTCATTCTTTTCGTTTTCATAACCCTCTTTAGCAATTTCGAAAACACCTCCCCAATCATTAATAGTAGCCAGTTTCTGTAATTCTATCCTACCAAAATCACCTCTGTAATTAATATTTTCTCGATAATATTTTAACCAATAGAGCAACTCTTTATTTTTCGTTTTTAGTTTTAATAGAGAAGAAATGTAAAGTTGAATATCCAAGGGGATAAGGTCATCAACAGAACTAAATGATTCAAAAATCTGAACTGTACGGTCAAATTCGTTGATTTCGAAGAACATTTGAAGAATACATGATTTAAATACAATGTCTTCCTCACTTAGCTTATTAAATAGAGACTCAATGTCTGAGATGTCCATTTCTGAACCTTTCAGAACGTGACAAAATGACTCAATAATTATTTTGTATGAATCTTTTTCAAATTGAGAATCAGGGGGTAAATGAACATTAAGATCAGATAAAACTCCTAATGTGTTTGCGATCCTCAAAGCTCTCAGTAAATCTGTTGTTTCTAATACAGAGAAAGGAAAACTGACAGACGTCATTTCCGCTATTATTGCTATTAGAAATTCTGAATTTTGATTTTTATCCGCACAGAACATTTTAAGCCTTAACACATTTTGAGTTGGATTATCCATTAACTCCAGTATTTCAATTGCTTCTTCGTCTCTATCTTCCATTTGAAGAATATTCGCCAGTAACAACCCAAATAATTCACCCTTAGGAGCATCAAAATCATTATAAATTTCTTTCAACTGATTAATATGAGAGGCATCATTTGATATTTTGTATTTTAAATACCTAGAAAAAAATATTATCCCATTGTTGATTTTGACTTCACTACCGTAAAGCTTATTCACAAATATTTCTAGAATGTTATTTAGAAGAGAATGTTTTTCTGGAGTATCTTTTGGTTCTCGAATAAATGTAATTGGATTTTCTCTGAAAAATTTATTGATTGCCAATTCAACAATATAAAGACTAAGCTTATAATTTTCATAAGTTACATCATCTAAGCTGTACTCATCTTCATCTAATACAATCTTTGGGAAAACCTCAATAATATCAAGAAGATTAGATTCTTTGTTAAGAGATACATATAGAAGACGTCTGAACGCTATGTTATGCTTTGTAACGTTTGGTACTTGCTCTATTGAGCTTTTAAAATTCTCTTTATTCAAAAGTACTTTTGTACAATTTGCTACGACATTAAACTTATCTCTTTCGAGAATAACATCAACCAATAAAACTGAAGAATCGATATCATCAGTTCTATAATAAGCAAAACATGCCTTTTCCTGATAGAAAGTATTCTGTTTATTGTTCTCATAAGCACGGATAAAACACAGATAACTTTCAGGTATAGTATCTGAATCGAACTCAAAACATAGTCCCTTGAGAAATTCAATTTTCGATGCGATTAATTTATTCTGGCTTAATCCTTCGTTTGCTATTCTCTTTTCTAAAGAATTAACCAATTGGAGTGCAGTTTTTGGCTTGAATGATTTTATTAATTTTTCATACTCTAATAAGAGACTGTTCCATTCTGCCAACAAAGGACTACGATCACCTAACTGCGCATTAATAGATTCCATTTCGGATTGAATACCTTGTACCCCAACAAGAATTTGATCGAAAGATTTTTGATCTTTAATTTCCTTGAAAAAATTAAATGCAACCTGATTCTCGCATAGAGCCTGATTAAATTTGCTGAAAAAATCTTGAATTTCTCCAGAAGCTGTATTAAAATCAAAATCATCATTTCCGAAAAAAACTTGATCTAAACTTGATTTTAGATAATCTCTTCTACTATCTCGAATACTAGAATTTATAGACCAAGCTTTAAGAGCTGATTCGAAAGAGTTATTAATCTCTTTTTTAAGACTTGGCTTAAGCATATTCTTACCGACTTCAAAGACAGAGTTTACCGCAAGACCTAAGACAAAATTTGATAAAACACCCATAGATTTTAGTTACTTGTTAATCCTTCTCCTAATTTCATAATCAATCCTATTCCTGTGAAAAATGCAGTCGCTAACCAGTTGTCTTGTTTTTTTACATCTAATTCATGCCCCTCCTGATTTCTTATTTCTTTTAATCCTTTTGCAAAGTGAAACTCATCAGACTCAATAAGTTTTTCCTGTTTTGCGTAATCGAGGTAATCATTAAATACAGCGTTTCTTTTTTTGCCGTTATTTTTCTTTTTAACGTATTCTTTAAAGTCCCCATTTTGAGAATATTTTTCCTGTAATAAATTCTCTACAATTTTCGCTAATGAAAATGCTGCTTTAGTCGGCTGTTTAGCTTCAATTAAAGCCATTGCAGCCGTCAATTCATTGGATACCTTACTGTCAATACCTTTGTAAGTATCAATTAAGGTTACCAGTTTTTTCTTCACTTCACCCTCAAGTTGATCATTATTATTAATCATTTCCCTTAAAGAAATCATGTTTTGTTCATACTCACTGACAACTTCGATCAGCTCCGAATTAGCCGATATTAAGAGTTCTTTTTCACTTTCTAGATCTTCCTCTTTCTTATTACTTTTCTCAAGGAGTTTATAAGCTTTGTTTCTATCATAAGCCAACCATAGGATCAAAAAACCAACGGCAACACCTACACCAATTATCCAACCATTATTATTATCATTTTCTGCCATAAAAATTCATATTTTATTAATTCTTTTAATCTATTATTTCTCTAAAATGTTCATAAATCATTACCATTGCCAACGTATCCAATTCACAATATTTTAGCAAAGCAGAGGTTAATTCTTCAATTTCAGCTCCTGACATATCAGTGTATTGAAGCTTTCCATATGCAGTAAGTGCTGCTCCACCGTTTGTAATGTCTTCAATCTCTGACAACGTAGTTTCCAATTGATCTTCGCTCCACCCTTCAAAGACTGACGGCAACATTTTATAAGGACTTTTGACCTCTCCATTATCTACTTCTAACCAAATGTGATTAGAGGTGAAGTTTTTACTCGTAAGTCCTATATCAGCTATGGGTTTTGAATACTTCTCTTGCAAGAATGTACTTGATTCTAAGGAAGCGGGTAAAACTGCTTTAATTGAATTTGAACCTTTGGTTAATGGATTGTAATAGTATTTCTTTTCAACCTCCCACAAATCAACCATATCTCTTTCTCCGCACCACTTAATTGCACTATCTCCCTTAGCGTGAGAAATACTTTGTATAAAAGTCATTAACTCATCCTTATCGGCTTCCTTAGAAGCTCTTAATTGGATGTAAATAGCGTTTAGTATTGTGTTTTCGTGATTGGAATATTTAAAAATAGATCCGCTATCATTTTCAAGGGCTTTTTTCAAAGCTCTCAAAAACTCAAAATTTGGAAAGAAACCTGCCTTATTGTTTATGTATTCGGTAGCGTGTTCTATCCGTCCATCTTCGTGATAAATGTGATGAGAAAATTGAAATGCAATCTGCTCGTATGGACTTACTCCTTTGTTAAAAGGTAATGCAACTGTGCTAGTTTCAAAGTCAATGAAATGCAATGGAAAATTCCAAGATTCCAATTCTTCTTTTAAACCATCTTTATCTACATAAAATGACATATCATTATTGACTTCCTTTTCTACTTGAAGCCATTGTCTATGAGATGTTGTCAATTTTTCAGGATCTTCTTTCAGTCCGATATTACTCTCCGTTAACTCTGATTTAAAATAGATTCCCTCTTCAAATAACTTTGATCCTTTTCTAAAATTATGAACATCAAAAATATTGGGCTTTTTAAAATCATTCTCTCCCCAATTGTGTTGTTTTTGAAAACACTCCTTGAAACCAGATTTCAATCCTTTTTGCTCTTCTTCTGGAGAGCATACAAACTCACAACTCTTACAAGTTCCAAAACTAGTTAGCCAATTTGCATAGGTATCATTGACATAGTGGTTTTTCAAATAGGAAATTGATTCTTGAAAGGTTAAGTTGTCATGATACTTGTGTTTATCCGATTCTATGTCTGTAATAACTTGAGAAATGTTCTTTCTCCCTAAAACTGGCGAACCTGTTTCTTCAAGCGAATTTACCTTTTTAGTTATTCCTGTTCTATTGCCCTCCTGATTACTGATTCTAAACAATTGATTTAAACCATCAATGCTCGCTTTTTTAGATTTATCTGCCATCATTAAGTAGGATTCAATATCCCAACTTGGATAGCACAACTGCATCACATGTTTCTGAAATGCTATATCGAACAAATATGGCTTCCAACTTGAAACCATCTTACCTCTTTTACCAATAAACAGATATTCATCATTTGGGTTAAAGGACTTCGATTTTACTTCAATTAATTCAATTGAGTTTCCTTTTTTAACCAATACATCTACTCGTATAAATAAGCCATCAATTAAAAATGCAGGTTCGTATATGATTACATCTTCTTTTCTTAATAATTGCTGAGTTTGATTGTGTAAAGCTTTATAATCCCAGTTATTTCCTTCAACTAAAACCCCATTGGAATAGTGCATTCTAGCTAATTCTTCAACTTGAAAACCTCCTTGTGCTAAGGCTTTTAAAAAAGTATCTTCTTTTTTATTATTAGCGTACTTTTCCTTTCCTGTATAAAACAGTTTATTTGGACATTCCAAACCTAACTTATAACGGGATTTTGATAGTACTTTATTCATAATTAAAAAGAAAGTTAGCCCCAGAAAGCTAACTTTGTGATGAGTCTTTTTACGGACATACTTGGCGCTTGTGTGTGGCAACCGAAATTGCAAAAATTTTCTGGTGCAGCCAATATCATTAATATGGTTCTAATGAACTCTTTGAGTTTAACTCTTCAACTAAATCAAAGTTATCCCATTTTATAAACCAATACTTCTGTTTTTCTACAAATTTAATAAAATCAATTCTTTCAGGTTTAGGTATACCAAACCATGTTAGTAATAGCTTTTTAAATTTTTTCTCTTCATCATCAAGATATGGGCACGCAATTAAATCAAATAACAACAGTACTAATTCTGAATGTTTGGATAATTCTTTTTTGTTTACTGATTTAATTTTCTTTTTAATTGCATTTTTCACAACAACTTGAAGTCCTTTATATTGCTTTATATTTTTGAAATAGAACAATAAAACTGTAATTACAAAATAATTGATATCATTATTAAATTCATACCTTTTAGGCTCATAGCTTTTATTCTCATTATCTCTCAATTCATTAAGATCCATGTACTTTATTAATTGAGCACATGTTAACCTATAATCCTTGCCTAATTCTCGTAATACAATTAATAAATATAGAGTCTCTATTTGTAAATGTTCTGCTACTTTACTTTTATCTAAAACCAATATTATTTCATCTAAAATCTTTTTGAAAACCGTTTCCTGATTCAATTTATCAAACTGATGAACAAGTACATATTTTTTTCCATCTACTGGTTCTTCATAATGAAAGCGATATTTCTTTTTAAAAGACTTAATTACCAGTGAAAGAATATTTACGAGCTTAATTGTGGAGTTAACTTTAGGTGATACTCCATAGAGAAAAAATGTAAAATCTAATATTTCAACAATGTATTTTCTAAAATTAGATTCTTGTTTAATAATCTTTTTTTTCTCCTCTTTAGTTAAAAGACCTTGAAATTTTCTTTTTTCCAGAGTTCTTTTGTGCTTTTCATATTTATCAATATTTGTAATTAAATTACTTTTTACCAGAGCAAGCGTATAGTTCATAATATCCTTATAGGATACATTTGAAACTACTATAACTGTTTTAAATTCTGTTATGAGTTTATTCGAATTGCATCTAACATCAACATCGCTTACCTTTATTTTCTTATCGGGCACATAGTCTTTATCCTCCCTCTTACCAATAGGTATTTCTTTGTTCTCTTTATCTTCTTCTTTTCTTATTTTAAATTTAATATCCTCTTTAAGAAGATTGACAATCTTATTTTTGGCAATTGTAATTTCAGTAATTAAAGGTTTTTCATACAATTTAGTCTTAGAATCATTTAAAGACATTTTATATTCCTTCAAAAGAATTTTATAATTATCTAATACTTCCTCTCTTGTTTTTTCTTCATTGTAGAATACAAAGAAATCATCAACATATCTATATATTTCATAATCCACCTTATGGATAAGTCCTTTTTCCCTAAGTGTTTGTTCAATTCCCTTGTCTATTTGTTGTAAAATTAATTCTGCAAAAATTCGAGAAAATTCTGGACCAATAATTATCCCATTAGTTTCTCCATAATTTGCATTCTGCATGAATTTATCAAATCTTCCAGGAAACGTATTAGAATCTTTATTTAGATTGTTTTTAACATAGTCTTTATTGTTTAACGCCCATGATATAGAGTGTGTATATATACTGTCAAAACATTTTGATATATCGAATTTGAACATTCGAGCATATTTTTTTTCAGACCTGTGGTAAATATAATCCTCATAAAATCGATAAATGTTTGAATATTTCTCATAAGCAAAAAAAGTTTTTAGACTTTTGTATTCTTTATCACTTTCCTCAATCAAATCATCTTCATTTCCCTTTTTTGATTTATATGCCTCATCATTAGTATAAACAAATTTTGCAATCCTATCAGGTCGTCTAATAGAGAAAGGGCTTTCATTAGCATAATAAACAATAAGTTCTTTGAATTCTTCATAAAAGGAAACCAACTCTATTTGACTTTTAGGATGTGGAATTGCCAAATCTCTAAAATCTTTTTCTTTATGGGTAATTTTATAATTAAAGGCTTTTTTTCTTAGTTCCTTATCGTTTAATGAAAGTGAATTAACATTTTCCACAGGAATGTTTTTAATATCAAAAAGAATTGCAATTAATCTTTTAATAATCAAATTGTCTCTACAATTTATCCAACTAATTGTATCATTATTATATTTAATCTTATGATTTACCAAAATCTGGTAAAAATGTCTGTTTGAAAAAATAATGGGCGTTTCATAAGGAAGAACATCACTTAAAAGAGCTCTTTCTATACCATAAGATATGGGCTTTTTTGTTTTATTCTTCATTTTATTTCCAAATTGAAATTATTCTCTCGAAATTATTATTAAGTTTTTTAGCTTCTTTAAGAACCTCTGGTCTTAAATCTGCAATATTTTTCTTTTTTGAGTTTATATTAAAGAATCGCTTATTGATAAATCCATCTTTAAAACTGTATTTTTTTAGCTTTCTGTTTAAATCAGAAAAACTCGCAGCAGGGAATTTTTCATCGATTATTCTATATAATTCCTTATCTAAAAAAACTAAATCTTTACAATCGTTTTCAATCAAACTATTTGAATAATATATCCCAACCAATCCTTTTTTAGGTTTATGCAACCTTGTATTTTTAGTAAGGTAATTTATTCTGTGAATCAATAATTTATAAGCTTCTTTGGGTGCAAAATCAAACTGCTTCGTATAAACATCAAATGTTTTTTTAATTCGTGAGACATATTTTTTCTTTTTGTTTTCAGAAAGATAGGTGCGTGAATAGCTAAGGTCTTTCATTTCAAAAATATAGCCTAAGAATTCAATTTTCATTACTCTACTATCTTTTTCCAAATCATATGGAAATGTCTTACTTGTGTTCATGGTTAAATTAACCGACTCAATAATTTCACTTATATTTTTTTTATAATCTTCAATACTATTTTTCCAATTAGGCACGAAAAAAATTATGATGTCATCTACATATCTACCATAGTAATAAACATTATCAACTCTTTTAATTTGATTGTCTATTTTACGCATAAATAATTCCGATAAGTATGCACTAATTCCAGCCCCTCTTGGTATTCCCTTCCTTTCTGAAACAGGTTTCTCTAACTGACCTGTAAGTTCATTATAACTATAGAATAAACTTTTTATTAGAGTCTTTGATTTTGGACTCAACAACTGGTTATCATTAATTAGTTCTAATAACTTTTCTTGTGACACACTTTCGTAAAATCCTTTTATATCAGTTCTCAAAATAATCTTAGGAAAATTGTCTTTCAACAACCCTTGAACTTGTTTGGTTATAAGGTATCGATTACTTTGTTTGACCCCAAATGTCCTATTAATATTATGCTGTAACTGCTTCATCGTATAAAATGAGGCAGCATCTTTTTTTACAGGAAAAACATCTTTACCACTATCTCCATGATGAAACTTGGAAAAAATAAATTTGAAACTTTTATTGTTTACAGTTTCAACTAATTCATGTAGAGTGATTTCTAATTCTTCATTTTTATTTTCCTGAATTTCAGTCTTCTCGTTATAAAGTCTTTCTAAATTATCATCATCTTCAGGAATTATTCCTTTCGCCTTATAGTCTTTTATTTCCTTCCTTTTTCTTTTAAGTTCACTTGATAACCTATGAAATTCTTCACTATAAAACTCTGACTCGAAATTCCCTTTTCGATTCTCGATTTCAAAAATTTTCTTAAAATTCTCTAATGAAAATGACTGATCCAACATAACCTACAACCCTCTTAAAACTTCAATTACACTTCTTGCGGTATAAGTATTCTCAACATCTTTTGTCTCAAAAGCCATGAAATACTTGAAGTTATCTCCACACTTTTCAGCCCATGTTTTACCAAGAATGTTTTTGTTTCTACTATCGTCATTATCGTAAACATCTCCTTTAGTTTCTAAAAGAATTAGATTACCTTTTTTGGTGTAAATGATAAAATCTGGATAATGATTTTTGTTAAATCCGTTTAGATGAAAGCCTTTTCCTCTTTCTAAATTCCTATGCCAAAACATTACGTTTTCAAGTGCTGCAACATCCATGATCATCTTTTGCTCAAAGTTGTTCATGTTACCCTCTTTCTCATACAATGATTTATTAATCGTTGTACTCGTATTTATTGGAGAAATAGTACTTGGAAAATTAAAATTTTCTTTGACGATAATTTGATTACTATCAATTAAAACTTTGAAACGATCCCTCGCATATTCAGATGACAATGTGTTAATCTTTTCCTTTATTTTCTTTACATAGATAAAGTCATTATCCACAATATCTCGGATTTGATCATTTGATAGGTTGTCAAAAACTCTTGACACGTATTTTTTCAATTCTTGCTCAGATATTGGTGTCATATCTCCAAGCTTTGAAACTACAATACTACTTACTTGACTGATTTGAGTTTCTTTCGGTTTAGACAAGATTGTGTCAACCAAAATAGCCTTTGCTCTTTTAGTAACTTTCCCTGCCGTAGCAGTTCCTTTGTCCTTGTTAAAATCAACCGCATATATCTCCTTTGAAATATCATCAAAAGTCACATCCGTGCTATAATTAGATAGCTTAAACCCATCAAGTAAACTTTCCTTGTTCAAAAATTGATCTTCATCATTGAGTTCTTCAAATAAGCTGACCTCTGTTAACTCCGAAGCATCTACTTTCTTGAAGAACTGAGGTAGTTTAATAGTTTTCAGTGCTTCACTAAATTGTGAATCAACTTTATAGACTGGAGGTTGTGTTTTCATAATATCTGTAAAAATGGATGTTGTATCATCTATTTCAATTTCGTTTACTTTTTGCTCAAAAGAAGCTCCTTCGACTTTAGCCTTTTCAGTAATTTCAGATACCAAAGGATTATTTTCTTTTATAGAATCTAGTGTGACTTCTTCCTCTGGATTGAAATCAATATCGCTCACGTTGAAATCTTCATCTGACTTTGGTGAATCTGATGTTTCAGTCACATCATCATTGTCAAATAAGTCTTTTGTTAAAACTTCATTTGGAGATAATTCTTCTTCAGGTAGTTCCTCCGCATAATAGTCATCCTTACTAAATCCAGATTCTTGAAGTCCCTTAACTATACTGTCAAGTGTTTCATTAAATTTTGATGAAGCCGTTAATACAAATGACATATTTAATAGTGCATTATCATGCTTAACAACATAAGGTTGCCTTAAAACACGCCCAAGAATTTGTTCAACTTCTACTGCTGAAGATTTATCAGCCAATGAAGCTAAAATATAGGCGTTGGGGCAATCCCACCCTTCTTTTAAAGCATTTACCGTGATAATATATCTTACAGGACAATCTTTTGACATAAGATCAATTCCTTTCAATTCATCAATACCACTTGTTTTGATTTTGATTTGCTCTTCTGGAATTTTAATCTTTATTAATTGCTCCTTAATTTTTTGAAAAGTAGTGTTGTTCTTTCCTTTAATATTGGACTGAGCTTGAAAAAGAATAATTGGTCTAATGTATTTTCCTGTTGCTTTTTCTTCTTCAATGGCGGTAAGTTCCAATTGTCTTTGTAGATGTAATGCACTTGTGATGACCTCTTCCTTTTTGTGATGATTATATACCACTACTGGAAGTTTTACCATGTTCTCCTTTTTAAGAGCTAAGGCATTAACAAAACTTATTATGTTACTGTTTTCTTTTGGCGTAGCAGTTAAATCCAAAATCAAAGATGGATTTAAGTTGTTCAGCATTTCAACACTCAAATCACTTTCTGCATTGTGACTTTCATCTACAATAACCACAGGATTTAAACTTCTAATAACATTGATTAAAGCTGTCTCATCCGTTTCTGGTAACACAAGTTCAGGATCAACAATTGTATTTCTAAATGATTCTAAAGCTCCATTTTCTTGAAATACTTTTCGATCATCTTTTTTACGAGAGTTAATTCTTAAACTACTAAAATTGAATACAAAAATGTTTAATTGTTCTGTTACAGACGTAGGGTTGAAATTAGCTCCTTGTAATAATTGATCCTTTTCATAGACCTCCACACGATTTCCAAATAAACTATTTAGCTTTTCTCTATATGGATGATCAGGGTCAGACAAGTTTTTTACCGTCTGTTGTAACAAGTTCGACCAAGGAACAAGCCACACTACGGCTTTTGAATTCCCTCTATTGAAATGCTTGTTTATAGTGTGAAGCGCATTGCAAGCAACAAAGGTTTTCCCTCCTGCTGTTGGCACTTTTATAGCAATATGTATTGCATTAGGTACATTGTTCTTGTATGGTTTCATCCCTAGATGAGAACCGTCTAATTGAGGAGTATAAGGAACTCCCATTTTATCCTCCCAGTATTTATTAAATGCTTTGGCAGGTTCGTCATGTTCTTGAACATAAGAGAGAAAACTCTCTAAGTCTTTGATAACGTTATGTTGATATGGTTTTAATTCCATGTTATTTCTTATTAAAAGCGAGTTATATCTCTAGGTATTTTCTTAAACACAATATTGTACTTATCCATTATTTCTTTACTGAGCAGACAATTGTCCGCATAAATAATATACTGTTGTGCTTTTGTCTTTAACTTTCTTAAAAAACTCTCATCAAGAGTAGTCATTGCGTCTTTATCGTAATAAAAGTAGTAGGCAGAACTATTTTTTTCTCCAAGTAGAAATGGTTCAGTTTGTTTGATAAAGGGGGATTTAGTTTCAGAATACCAAACGTATTCTTCTATTTTATCTATCCCGACTTCTTCATTTAATAATCCGCTTTGAGTAAACAACGACTTACCTAGTTCATAGTAACTAAAGTCTCCACCTGTTCCTTCTACCTTTTTATTCCCTTCGCCATAACCATTAATAACTTGTTTTAACCTTTGAGCGGTCACAACATTGGCATATTCTTCCATCTCTATTAATATGACTTTCCTCTCTCCATTATCTTCTTTATTTATATTAAATACAGCATGGGCTGTCGTTCCCGTTCCTGCATATGAATCAAGGATAATGTCATTTGAAGATGTAGCCATTCTAATAATTCTTTCAATTAATCTAACTGGCTTGGGAGTATCAAAAGCATCTTTCTTACCTAATATTGAATGGATCTCTTTTTTAGCTTCATCCGTATGTCCAACTTCTTCATAGTTCCACCAAGTCCATGGTGCGACACCATCAACCTCAGATAAATATCTAATCATGTTAGGTTGCGAATTATTATTTTTTCCAAAATAAATTCTTCCCTTTTCTAGTAAATCATCATATGTATCCCTAGAAATAGCCCAACATCTTCCCTCTGGAGGTGTATGAATTTTCCCTCCAGGTGACTGAACTTCGTAAAATTGACTAGAAGTAGCATGACCAGCCTGAGCTGTCATTGGAATTGGTCTCCATCTTCCTTTTGGGTCATTATTAGGGTTTCTATATACTTTTTCTTGCGCTTTTGTCGGAGGCAAAAGTTTTCTATACTTCTTGAACTCTTTGGGGTTTTTAGAATATACGATTACATATTCATGAACATCACCTATTGCCTGTCTATTCTCTCGCGAATATCTTTTTTGCCAAACATTAGTAGCAATATGTTTATTGTTACCGAAAATTTCATCACATACAAGCTTTAAATTTGCATATTCATTGTCATCAATAGATATAAATATTACGCCATCTTCATGTAAAAGTTTATTCAAAAGTTTCAACCTAGGGTACATCATGCACAACCATTTGTCATGCCTGCTTAAATCTTCACTTTCTTTACCAACTATACTTCCAATCCACTTTTCAAGCTTAGGAGAAGTTACGTTATCATTATAAACCCATCCTTCCTCTCCAGTATTGTATGGAGGATCAATATAGATGCATTTGATTTTCCCTTCATATTCTGGTAAAAGACTTTTAAGTGCTTCTAAATTATCTCCATGTATAATTTTATTTTCACTTGTATCATCTTTTGTTTCTCCCCCATTCTCATAGGTGTATTGATGTTCCAAAATTCTATATGGCACATCTTGATGATGATTAATGACCTTTTCTTTACCTATCCAATTTAATGTTGGCATATTTTATTTTTTTTCTTCTTTTATCAAATCTTTAACTTCTACATTTAATAGCTTCGCTATTTCAAACAATAATTCTAAACTGGGTTGTCTTCGGTTATTGCAATATTCATTAACCATACTAAAGCTTTTGTTGAGCTTTTCGGATAACCAAACTTGCTTAATACCTTTTTCTTGTAACACCTCTTTTATTCGGTTCATACTGTCATTTTAAGAACGTGCCACAATATAGTAATTAGCAAGCAGAAAACAACCGATATTATCACCTGTTTTTATTTAAACTTGTTACAAGTTTAAAACACCACAACGTAAACTATTTACGTTTGAATCAAGAACTTAAGCTGTGGATTGTTTTTAAAAACATGAGAAACACAAACACATCCTGCATATATGTTTATATGGGGGAGAAATTTAAAGTTAAATGATCACACCTCTGTGTTAATCATTTCTAGAAAGGAACTTGTTTTAGATTTGTAACAAGTTAGATGTTCCTCTGTGCAGAAGTATTAGATGTAAATGTCATTTTTAATCTAGTATCTTCAGTTCATGTAATAAGCGGTCGATGTATTCTTTATAAGCTTTGCGAACACCATTTTGTATTAATGGATAAGCCTTCGAAGGTTTATGTTTTTTCCTAGCCTCTAAATATGCTTCATATAATTCAAAGCGATTAATGTCTAATTTAAAATATAAATAATCTTTTTCATTATCATTTTTACTTCTACCAATACTGGAATCAAAATCCCAACCATGAATATCAAGATCGTCTTTAAGCCAAAACAAAAGACCTTCTAATTCAAGTCTTTTAAAATCTTTTTGGTCTTCTTCCTCTAATCCAAATAATTTGAATTTACTTGAGCTTGTTCCTAGTCTATCTAATACATCTAAATATGATTCTTTTCCGCTTCGGTAATTATAAATGTTGTCTTCAAATTTATTGACGGCATCTATAAACCATTGCCTTTTAGAACAATAATGTTCTTTTATTTTTATATTTTCACTGAAAGATATTTCCAAAAATATGGAGCATACTTTCTTAAACCAAGTTGGAATATTTATGTAATTTTTTGAGCAAACAAGATCAATATCTAGTGGTAATTTTTCGTCCTTAAAAACAACAATTCCCTTTACGAATCCTTTGAATTCACTAGGTGTAGAATAATAATGTAGTTTCTCACTGTTCATTGCTACATTTTTGAAAAAATTACATATTTCATTGTTCGCATAAATCCTGTACTCTTCATTGTAAGTATTAGATTCACTTTCATTTTGTAGTTTTTTCTTATCCAGCTCTTCAAAAAGGGCATTCGCTTTAGTGTTTAATTCAATTGTATTCATTTTATTAGTTTAAATTGATGGTAATTGTTTAATAGCCTTTACAAGAGAAGAAACCTCTTTTTTAGCATACCCCATAGTTGATTTTTGATCTGAATGTCCCATAAGTCGTTGCGTTGCATATATGTCATCAAAAGTATTGACGCACAAGGTTGCAAATGTATGACGTGCGGAATGAAATGTTATTTTTTTTCTTTTTAATGAGTCGCAATCAACAACAGCATTCATCAGTCTACGGATTGTTCTGCTTGCTGAGCCACTATGGTCAGAAATAACAAAAATGTTATCATCATCTAATCCTCTAACTTTTCCGATTAAATCAAATGTAGCCTGGGTAAAAGGAATTACTACTCGTTTCTTTGTTTTCTTTTGTTGTATTTCTACTAAATAAACAGCTTGCGTGTTGCCTTCTTTGCCACTTAAGAGTGAAATGTTTTTCCATTGTAAACCACGCAAGTCAGACACTCTTAGACCCGTGAAACATGCAAATAGAAAAGCATTTTTAATTTCTGTATTGAAAAATGAAGTTTCTTTGATTGCTTTAATTTCATCAATAGTTAATGTATCACGTTGGATTTCATCTCTTTTATCCTTTGGCGGGTGCTTAACCATTGAAGAATAATCTTCTTTAATTAACCCCATTTTATGACCTTGCTTAACTACGCTTTGAAATTTTCTGTAATAAGTTAGAATTGTACTATTTGCAAATGTGCCTCTATCAGGGTGTTTATACTTTCTTAGAAACGCAAGAAATCTTTGGCAAAAATTTAAGTTCACATGACGATATTCTAATTCCTTTGAACCATGAAATTTTTCTAATAGCTTTTGGCAATTATGCCATACTCCATAAGTGTTAGGTGAGGTTTCCTTACGTAGTTTTTTCATTTCATCAAACAGAATAAAAAAGTTTCCTCTACCTTTTTCTAATTCTTGCCTGAATATTTCGGGATGTTTATTGACTAGTAATTCAGACCTCTTAGAATAGAGAATTGAAGTAGCCTTATCATTAAGAAGTTTCTTAGTCTTTTTATCGTACTCTGGTCTAATTTTAATATCCAGAGTTTCGTAATAACGTCTTCCGTTAACGTAGTAGTCGAGGTAGAACCCTTTTACCTCTCCTTTTAAAGTTCTTTGTCTTAAGTGTACAGTTGGCATTGTTTGTAAATATAACAAATATGTAACAAACTAATAACAAAAAAACGCACAGAATTAAATCTGTGCGTTTTGTATAATTATACTCTGTATTAATTGAATTTATTAGCCTTACAACTACTCAACCACCTCTACAATTAGGTTGTCATCAGTTTTCGTCACTTTTGTTACTCCAAGCTTTCCAAGTGCCTTAATTCCTTTATCCCATTGCTTGTTTGATAAACCTGATGATTCTTTTAAATCATTTAGGCTCATTGTTTTATGCTCTGAAATAATATCGTAAATTGCCTTTTCATTTTCTTTTAATTCCAATGTTTTTTTCTCGCCAAACTTCTCAGGTTTCATTTGAGGAAAAAATAATACTTCTTGTATAGATTGATTATTGGTTAAATACATGACCAATCTGTCCATTCCAATTCCTAACCCTGATGTTGGTGGCATACCGTATTCTAAAGCTCTTAAAAAATCATGATCAATAAACTCACCTGCTTCATCATCTCCTTTGGCTGCTAGTTTTAGCTGCTCTTCAAAACGTTCTCTTTGGTCAATTGGGTCGTTTAATTCAGAATAGGCATTTGCAACTTCTTTTCCACAAATCATCAACTCAAAACGTTCGGTTAATTCGGGATTGTCTCTATGCACTTTACATAACGGACTCATTTCTTTTGGATAGTCGGTGATAAAAGTTGGTTGAATGTAATTACCTTCACATTTTTCGCCAAACATTTCATCAATTAGCTTTCCTTTGCCCATAGTTTCATCCACAGCAATTCCCATTTTTTGAGCGCCATCAAATAATTCTTGTTCGGACTTCCCATTAATGTCAAAACCTGTAAAGTCAATAATAGCTTGACGCATTGTGACGCGTTTATATGGGGCTTTAAAACTTACTTTGTGTTCTCCAAAAGTAACATCTGTTGTTCCATTAACTACCATTGCACAATGTTCCAATAAATTTTCGGTGAATTCCATCATCCAATTGTAATCTTTGTATGACACATAAATTTCCATGGCAGTAAATTCTGGATTATGCGTTCTGTCCATGCCTTCATTTCTGAAGTTTTTTGAAAACTCATAAACGCCATCAAACCCACCAACAATAAGCCTTTTTAAATATAATTCGTTTGCAATTCTCATATACAAAGGAATGTCTAACGAATTGTGATGTGTCATAAACGGACGAGCAGCTGCACCACCCGCAATAGGTTGTAAAATTGGTGTTTCTACTTCAAAATACCCTGCATCATCAAAAAATTGACGCATGGCTTTAAATAATTTTGTTCGTTTTACAAACACTTCTTTTACTTGTGGGTTAACCACTAAATCAACATAACGTTGACGGTATCTTAGTTCTGGATCGGTAAAAGCATCATGAATATTACCATCATCATCTGTTTTAGGCATTGGTAATGGTTTTAATGATTTTGATAACACCTCAAATGCTTTCACTCTAACTGAAATTTCTCCAACTTGAGTTTTAAACATTTCACCAGTTATACCGATAAAATCGCCTAAACCTAATAATTTTTTATAAACGTCATTATACATGGTTTTATCTTCACCGGTACAAATTTCGTCTCGGTTAAAATACACTTGTATGCGCCCTGCACTATCTTGCAATTCAGCAAAAGATGCTTTCCCTTGAATTCTACGTGCCATTAATCTACCTGCAATAACCACTTGTTTGCCTTCTTCAAAATTCTGCTTTATTTCTGTTGACAATGTATCAACGTGAAACTGTTTTGCTGGATAAGGTTCTATGCCTAAATCTCTTAATTTTGTCAAAGCTTCTCTTCTTTGAATTTCTTGCTCAGAAAGGTCGTTAGTACTCATAATTAATGTAATTTTTTTCAAAGATAAACCCAATTTTTATTTTTTAGACATCTTTTTCAATTTTCAGACTAAAAAAGTTTATCTTTGATACCTTTGAATATTGAAAATACCGAATGAAAGAAATTACTGGAAATTTTACGAATCAGATTAAGGAAGCGATTATAATTGGTGAAAAAGCTCATTTTAAGACTACAGATAAGGATATTAATTCTATTCTAATATGTGGTTTAGGAGGCTCAGGAATTGGTGGAAAAATAATTTCTTTATTAATTAGAGATGAGATTAAAATCCCAGTTGTTACTACTAATGATTATTCTATTCCAAATTTTGTAGATGAAA
>Ga0316208_1000326_pt1 | contig 61957 bp, 48 predicted proteins | sample 3monopyrite_MG_FD_204944 | JGI IMG/M metagenome (GOLD analysis project Ga0316208, IMG submission 204944) | Microbial mat bacterial communities from mineral coupon in-situ incubated in ocean water Damariscotta River, Maine, United States -... | ecosystem: Environmental > Aquatic > Marine >... | reverse complement strand
AATATCACGGCAAGTTTGGCGGTTCTTAAAAAGTTGTTTTGAGGCAGAACACTCCTCAGAGCTATATCAGCGGCAGTTAAAACCGATGTTGCTACGGTACCTCTAGTGAATAAACCGGACACCGTTACCCTCATGGTAATGACAGGGACGGCGCTTAAATGGGACCAGGAAGGGTTTGAAGCCCTGGAGCACTTTACCGCAATTGGTGCATTTCTTGGCGCACCAACTTTTTTTTCTGAAGCATTTACCGAAAACACGCAATTACTAACACGGGTATTTTCAATGCACACATCAGCAATCCCACTGCTGATCATACTTGTACTTGCGGTACACATTTATCTAATCAAAGCACTTAAAATATCACCACACCCTTTGCTACCAGAAGAACAACAGGATCATGGTGAAGCCGGAGAAAATTTTGGCGGCCACATGCGAATTTTACTCAAGCTCGGACTCGGTTTTTTAAGTGTTGTGTCTATCCTGTCGCTGTTTGTCGCACCCCCACTTGGCCCTGACCCGGTTCCCGGCGAAAGCGGCGTTAAACCCTGGTGGATGTTTTTATGGATGTACTACGTAGAAAACCAGGTAGGTGGCGTCAGCGGTGCGGTGTACGCCGGTGCAATTTTGGGGTTAATTCTGGCACTCATTCCGTTGCTGGATCGCGGGCCAGAACGCCACCCACTCAAAAGACCCGTCATGATTCTGGTGGTGTTGTTATACATTGCTTTCGCCGCCATGACCTTCGGTGGATATTTTGGGGAGGCTGCACCTCATTTTCAGGAATGACACTGAATAATGGAGTCAGCCGTTCCTGCGCCCAATCGAAACCTATGTAGCGACAGGCAACTCAGCTGGTGACTTTCTTATCAATAAAATCAGCTAGATCACTAAATGTAGACCCCACAATTAACTATCTTTTCCTGAAATTAATTTCATAAAAAAAACAATAAAAAGGGAGCGGAACGATTTTCACCTCTTTTTCCCGACTTTTAGCCCAAACGCTTTAAACCCTACTCGAAACGCACAATTCATTTAATAAAATGCTGATGCGTAAATAACGCTTTTACGACGTCTTTCGTACCCGGACGGCGTATCTGCACGTTAATGTGATATACATTTTTATTTTTCATATCGAAGTAGTTGCCGTAAGTAATCGTGCCGACAATTTTCATGGGATCGAGCTTTTTTTTCTTGCCCCCCATACCGATTTCCATCACCCTGGCTGTTACCTCGGCATTTTCAATTCGCTTATCGGTTGCATTGTCGAATAAAGCCACGAGCACATGATCGCGATGGCCTTTGCTCGACCCTGACCCGTGCATTTTATGCGCCTCGTGTTTATCTGAATGCTCCTGAATAATTTGTGCCGGCACCACGCCCAGGTAGATTGCTATACCATCAACCACCTGAAAACTCTCTGGCGCATGCGCTGCCGCTGCAAACGGACCAAAGATAGCCGTACTAAGCAACACAAGCGCCGCCTTGAAAAACATTTTTATAGAGTGGGGGTACATATTTTTTCTCCTGTTTTAACTAACGCAAAATACGGGTTAATGAGACAACAACTGCATAAATTCACCAACCGGCATAACATCCAGTCGATCACTCTCACTTAACAATACCAAAACCTGTTCACAACGATCTTTTTTTAGAACAGTTTGTGCATTGTCTCGAAATTTTTTTTGCAACAAAGGCAAAGCCTCGTCGCGACGATGACGATGACCTAAGGGATACTCAACTAGGACTCGTTCACTTTGGTTGCCGTCTTTAAAAAATAGTTGTACCGCACCCGGAATCGCACGTTGTAAAGGATCATGATAAGCGCGGGTGAAGTCTGGATTTTCAATTACCTCCATGCTGTCACGCAAATTATCAATACGTAAATCCGCTGCACGGCTGTCAAAATAATCTTCGCTGTTTAAATCGCCTCGCAGCAACGCAACGGCAACCATGTATTGCAAACAGTGATCGCGATCCGCAGGATTATTTAATTTTCCGGTTTTATTAATGATACGCATACCGGCCTGTTGAGTTTCGATAGTGATTCGTTTGATGTTTTCATCACGCTGGCTTACGAGCGGATGTAACTTAATCGCCGCTTCTATGGCTGTTTGTGCATGAAACTCGGCCGGATAAGCTACTTTAAATAAAACATTCTGCATAACATAACTGCCAAGTGATCGTGACAAAATAAGTTGCTTACCGCGAAACAGGCTATCCTGAAATCCCCAGTCAGTCGTGCTGAGCGCGTGCGGATATCCCATCTCACCGCGTAGCGCCAACAACGCCAGCCACAAACCACGGGCAGTTGCATCCCCCGCCGCCCAGCTCTTTCGTGAGCCGGTATCCGGCGCGTGACGATAGCAGCGCAAACTACCACCATCCACCCAGGCATTTGATAAGGCATTAAATGCCTGTTGGCGCGTTGCGCCCAGCATGACACTGCCGACCAGGGCACTGGCCACCCGGACTAAAATGACATGATCTATTCCAAATTGATTAAAACTGTTATCCAGCGCCAGACAGCCCTGAATTTCATACGCTTTGATCATCGCAGTGAGCACGTCACGCACTGACACAGATTGCTGGCGTTTTTCCATCAACAATGCCGCAGACAGAATTGCGCCAAGATTATCTGACGGGTGTCCCCATTCGGCCGCGAGCCAGGTATCGTTAAAATCCAGCCAGCGAATCATACTGCCAAGATTGAACGCGGCCTGTACGGGCTCCAGTCCTTGCGCCGCACCGGGAATATGAATCCCGCCGCTTATTTTAATGTTTTCCACTAACGGGCCAAGCACCCGCTTGCAATTTTCATCGTCGAGGCTGCGCAGGACACAACCAAGACTGTCAATCAGGCAATATCGGGCTGTATCGTAAGCTTCCTGGCTCTCAGAATTATAATCAAAGGCGTAATCCGTAAGTTGATTCAGTAAGGCATCCGGCTTTGACGCTGAGTTCATTTTCTTTGCTCCAGTGGCACAAAAGCGCGATCACCCGGGCCGATATAATTTGCAGCGGGACGGATCAAACGATTGTGTTCACGCTGTTCAAAAACGTGCGCCGCCCAACCACTCAAACGCGAACAAACAAATATCGGTGTGTAGAGTGGCACTGGAATTTTAAGAAAGTGATAAACCGATGCGCTGTAAAAATCCAGATTAGCAAATAGTTTTTTCTCACGCCACATGACTTTTTCAATGCGTTCAGAAATCGCGAACAGGGATTTATCACCAACTGCATTTGATAATGTTTTGCTCCACTTTTTAATCAGCGCATTCCGCGGGTCTGATATTCGGTAAACCCGATGCCCGAAACCCATCACCTTTTTGTGCGATGCCAGCGCCGCAAGTATGGCATCTTCAGCGGTATCAGGATCAGCAAGATCGGCAAGAAACGCCATGGTGGCTTCGTTGGCACCACCATGCAAAGGGCCACGCAAGGTACCAATAGCCGAAGTGATGCAGGAATAAAAATCCGACAAGGTAGAAGCCGTTACCCGTGCGGCAAAGGTGGAAGCATTAAATTCGTGTTCGGCATAAAGAATCAGTGAAGTATCTAACGCCCGCTGCTGCAAATCAGAAGGTGGTTTGCCGTATAATAAAGATAGAAAATAAGCTGCAAGACTGGTTGAGCTTAAAGAGATATTGATACGTTTACCGTGCTGATGAAACCCATACCAGTACAATAACATCACTGGCAAAGTCACCAACAAACGGTCGGCAATGTTGTGCTGTTCGTTAAAATCAAGCTCGGGCTCGATACAACCGAGTAACGAACAACCACTGCGCAACACATCCATCGGGTGACTGTTCGCGGGTAATAATTCAAGATGAGTTTTTAATTGATCAGGCAACTGGCGCAAGGTTGACAGGCGTTGTTGATACGTTTCGAGTTGTTCGACGTTAGGCAATTCACCATAAAGTAACAGATAGGCCACTTCTTCAAAACACCCATTGGCGGCAAGATCCTCAATGGCGTAACCACGGTAACTCAAACCGTGGCCTTTTTTACCGACGGTGCAAATCGCAGAATCACCGGCAACGATATCAGCCAGGCCGCCTCTATGCGTATTCGTGTCTTTACTCATCGTTCGCCCCTGAAAAAATAAACTCACCTCATAAACACTCATCCTGACTTATTATACAACTGAGCATCTGCTATTATGCTGGTAGCAGGAGTCGTCGTCCGCAAGGAAGCTATTACTTAATCCTTTTTATTACGCTCAATGTTATGCTGCGCATCCTGCACGTGCTCCGCTGCTTTATAGTCGAGCAGTTTGTACAAATCCTCACGGCTTTGCATCTGATCCAGCCAGGCCGATTGAGTACCCTGTTCGCGTATCGAACGATAAAGCGCTTCTACCGCTTTACTCATCACCCGGAATGCACTCAAGGGATAAAGTAATAAACCAACACCGGCCTGCGCCATTTGTTCGCGATTAAATAACGGGGTTTGCCCGAACTCCGTCAGGTTGGCCAGCACCGGCACTGGTACTGCCTTCGTGAACTGCTGATACTCATCCAACGAAGTCAACGCCTCTACAAAAATCATGTCTGCGCCAGTTTCAATGTAAGCCAGACTACGATCAATTGCAGCCGTTAATCCTTCAACAGCCGCCGCATCGGTACGCGCCATAAAGACAAAATCTTTATCCTGCCGTGCCGCCATCGCCGTGCTTAGACGCGCCTGCATTTCCGTTATTGAAGCCAGCATTTTACCCGGCCGATGACCACAACGTTTTTGCGCCACCTGATCTTCAAGCTGTAATCCAGCAACGCCTGCCTGCTCCAACTCCTGCAAACAAAGCGCTATTTCATCACCCCAGCCGGTGTCTATATCAACCAGCAATGGCAACGAGGTTGTTGCTGTGATACGACGCGCCTCTTCAACTACTTCGACGCGGGATGTCAGACCAAGGTCAGCTCGACCGTAAGCAATGTTTGCAACACCGGCACCGGATAAATACATCGCCCTGAAACCGACCCGCTGTGCCAGCAAAGCACAATACGCGTTAGGGACACCAACGATTTGTAACGGTTTTTCGTCATTGACAGCCTGGCGTAAACGCTGACCGGCCGATATCGGTTTCATTCAGTTTCTCCCATACAAATTCCCGAAATCAACGCAGGCAACTCAGATGTGTCCATCGGATCGGTGTGATCGACGAACAGGCAATAATATAAATCGATTATCTGCGATTTTCTCAAGCGACTCTTCTCGCCTGTTTTCTCATGAACAAGTTTCTCCTGAGTTAACTCCCAGTTTAGTTCAAGCAGGAGGCTGACGTAATTATTCAACACGCACATACAATCAACCACCGCACGAATATGTAAATTAGCAAAATCAGCATCACTCGTGAGTAGCAAATCAATACGGCAGATCACTTCTTCCAGCAATAAATCAGCACGCGTGCAATGTGCTTCAAGCGATGAGTGAGCCACTGACGGGTGAGTCGCTGATGTTTGAGAAATCGAAGAAAGCGAATCCCGCAAATCAGTTAACCACGGAACATGAAGCTGACGTGTGGCAAAATCCCGTAGCACTTGCGCACACAAGGTGTTGTGTGTTCCCTCCCAGCTTTCAAGCACAATGGCGTCACGGTAAAGACGCGGCAATACACTAAAGTCTTCAATAGTGCCGTTGCCACCAAGCACTTCGATGGCGTCATGAACAACATTGCTACACTGAATTGAAGTCCAGTATTTGTTGATATTAACGTGGGTACGTCTTGCCTCTTTAATATCGGCGGTAGCCTCACCAGTTGCAATGCGATCAGCCATGGCGAGAATACGAAAAGTTGTCGCCACCGCAGCCGCGTTAATGACTGTCATGCGGGCGATAGTTTGCGCCACCATACCATGTTGAATGATCGGTTTACCGAACGCCGTACGGTGCAGCGCATAAGCTTGCGCCTCAATACAGGCACGCCGAATTAATCCGCAGGCTGCGAGCGCGTTATGCACTCGTGATGTGTCGAGCACGATGCTCACCAGATTTTTAAAACCCTGCCCCAGTGGACCGATACTTTCAGCCAGCGCACCATTAAAATCAACTTCCGCTGAAGCCATTGAGCGTGTGCCGAGCTTGTACTTTAATCGTCGGATATTAAAATTATTAAGCTCTCCATCTACAACACGAGGAACCAGGAACAGAGCAAGACCCTTGGTTCCCTCAGCCGCCCCTTCCGGCCTTGCGGCCAACACAAATAAACCGGCATCAATCACCGAACAAAACCATTTTTCGCCGTTAATTTGATAAGAGCCCACCTGTTTTTCGTCTGGTACGGCGACACAACTGACACTGGCAACATCCGAGCCGCCCTGAATCTCTGTAACAAACTGTGCGCCGTGTAAACGTTTTGTATAATCAGCTTCAAGCAATGAGGGTAAATATTTTTGCTTTTGTTGCGCCGAACCCACTTGCTGCAATAATTTGATTAAACCTGCGGTGCAGGCAATTGGGCAGGCATGTCCACCCTCGCCATTGTGTGCAATAAAATAAGAAAAAGCACCACTGAGTAATTCATTGCCCGGTTCTTTCAACACTGACAATACACCCGTCTTCCAGACGCAAGCACCAAGCTCATGGTAATCGGGATGAAACACGATTTCTTCCGTACGCTCGCCGATGCTGTTAAAACGATTTAGCCGAGGCAGGTTTTCATCACGGTTTGAGTTAATGGCCAACGCATCCATTGTCATGGCCGACACACTGGCTGCCTTGTTTAGCACCGGAAAATGGCGCACATAATCGTCACCCATGTGCATTTGCAAAACCCGCTGAAAATTGGTGTCGGCGTGTAAATAATTTTTCGACTTATGCGCCTGCCATGCCGCTAAAGAATTTCGAGCTTGCTGGTTTTTTTTATTTAACATACCTAAGTCCTCAATACTCCCACTACTAGGTCCTCAATACTCCCACTACTGGGCCCTCAATACTCCCACTAATTTAAGTGAGCAGAATATTGAAAACGGCACCAGGTGCAGTCAGAATCCTGCGTTGACAAATCCGGCATTGGGCGACGGGAATGATGTTGAAGGCAACTGCCAACCTCGGCATAACGCTCATACACAACAACCTGCCGCCCGGCCCTGGCCAGGGTAATCGCTACCGCGAGACCCGCAGGCCCGGCACCAGAAATGGAAATTTCATCGCCACTATCACTCACAGTCGACAAGCTCATTCACCTTGACCTGTGTCCTGATTTGCCCGGATATTTTCAACACCAGAAACCTGACGGGTATATAAAAACTATAGACCACCTATCCCCAGCAGGTTGTTAAAATTCTACTTAGATGGCACGATACAACGTTAAACCTAGAAAAATCAGCCTCAAAATGCGCATTTACTCCAGTAAACTGCGATTTTCCCTTGTCTCGCACTCACCGGAGCGAATTTCAACAACCTGTTACCCATTTTTCCGGTTTTCTGAGCATTAATCGGCTATCATATTATTTCAATCAGGAATTATTATGCACAGGAAATTAAAATGTGAATTATCTGGTGAGCGAGTATTAATTTCAGGGAAAGCCGTAAAATACTTAGAGGGCATAATAACGATAAGCATATAATCCAATTTGTGATATTTTCGTGATTAATGTCTGTCAAACTTGGCGAAACAACTCGGACAGGAAGCATATTCATGAAAAAATCACTATTTACTATTACCACCACTTTTGCAATTGGCTTTGCAATTGGCCTCTCAGTTCTGACAACCGACGCTTTTTCTGATAACACGATGAAAAACGCCCCATCCACTTCGGCGGCGCCAACAACTTATTTAAAACCCAGCGATGATGTTTTAAAAAAACAACTCACCACTTTACAGTTTAATGTCACCCAACACGAGGCTACCGAACGTCCGTTTAAAAATGAATACTGGGACAATAAAAAACCCGGTATTTATGTTGATATCGTTTCAGGTGAACCTTTGTTCAGTTCAACCGACAAATTTAAGTCAGGCACTGGCTGGCCGAGTTTCACTCAACCCATCAACGATGCTAGTCTGATTACCAAAAAAGATAATTCACTTTTTTATACCCGTACTGAATTGCGCAGTAAACTCGCGGACTCTCACTTAGGGCACGTTTTTAACGATGGCCCTGCACCGACCAATAAACGCTATTGCATTAATTCGGCCTCGCTGCGTTTTATTCCTAAAGAAGCGTTAAAAAATTCAGCTTATGAAAAGTATGCAGTTCTATTTGATTAATCGATTGCACAACAAATGAAAACAGATTCCTACGCATCTGACCTATTTTTAATACTGACCTGTGTTAGCGTTTTCCACACAGTCTTTGCAGCAGAAAATAGCTTTCAGGATTTACTAAAAGACAACACACTAAAAGACAACACGCACGGTTATTATCGGCTTTCGGGTTGTACGAGATAATTAGTTTGGGGCAAATAGTTCGTAATGAATAATTTTCTATTATCGAACCATATACTGCTCAAACACGGAACGAAAAGCGGCAGCCGTAGACACGCCAATTTTTTCCGCAAAACGATCCAGATAATTTGGCCTTGGTGTGTAATCAATTACCTTTTCTTCACCGATCACGTCGCGGGCAACAGATCCTACGCTGCCAAGCCCGTCAATCAAACCCAGTTCGACACTTTTTTCACCTGTCCAGACCAGTCCGCTGAACATTTTCGGATGATCCAGCAAACGATCGCCCCGGCCTTTTTTCACCACCGCAATAAACTGATCATGAATATTATTCAACAATCCCTGCATGTGCGCCTGGTCTTCGGGTTTTACCGGTGAAAACGGATCAAGAAAACCTTTACTATCACCCGCTGTTAGCAGGCGCCGTTCAACGCCCAGCTTTTTCATCGTATCAACAAAACCATAACCATTCATAAGCACACCAATAGAACCCACAATACTGGCTTTATTGGCATAAATATCGCCAGCGGCTACCGCAATATAATATGCCGCGGAGGCACAAATGTCGGTCACTACAGCCTTAATCGGAATGTCGGGGTATTTTTCTTTCAGGCGATAAATTTCATCATTAATATAACCGGCCTGCACGGGACTACCACCCGGACTGTTAATACGCAGGATGATACCCTTGGTATTTTTATCTTTATAAGCCGCACGTAAACCACCAATAATAGTATTGGCATTGGCGAGCGCATTGCCGGCAATCGGCCCGGAAATCTCCACCAACGCGGTATGATTACCAATCTTGATGTCACCGGCATCTGATGGCAAATAAAGATAAAGCAGGAAAATAGCATAAAGCAATACTGAGGTTTTAAAAAAAATCCCCCAGCGACGAGCGCGACGTTGTTCATTTACCGCAGCAAACGCTAATCGATTTAAAATATCTCGCTCAAAATTTTCTTCACTGTTGTTTTCTTTAATAGCGTCTACCTGTTTATTTCCCGAAACAGGCGTTTTCGTTAAAGCCTCGTTTGTATCAATGCTTTCATCCCGCTTAGCATCTTGAGTGGCAGTGTCTGACTTATCAACATTTAATTCAGGCTGCTCACTCGTCCACGGGTCGTCAGTTCCTTTTGCAGCCCTGGCATCATCATTCAATTCCGCCGGCACATTTCCTTTATCTTTTTCTTCCGTCATGCAGTATTACTCTCTTAATGTCAGCAGGTGGTAAGTTACAGACCGCTCAACCAGACCTCTAGTTCACGGGTATTATCAAAACAAATTTGGGGATTATGTTTATGCAGTCGTTCAGCCGCATGTGCGCCACAATAGACACCCACACTATCAACCCCGGCGTTGGCTGCCATTTCAAGGTCATATTCAGTGTCGCCAATCATTAAGGTTTCATGGGCTTCAACACCCATAAAATTCATACTGTCTTCCAGCATTTGCGGGTGCGGCTTTGACGGCGCTTCATCCACACAACGGGTATAATGAAACACCTCATCAAGTGTAGTGCGTTTTAACGCGGCGTTTAATCCGTTACGCCCCTTTCCTGTCGCCACCGATAAAAAATAATCCGGTGCCAGTGATTTAAGCATCTCAAATACGCCATCATAAAGCACCGATGGCGGTTTTTCAGGTGAAAAATAATACAAACGGTATTTTTCAATAAACCGGCTAATATCATCTTCAGTCAGGGCTTCAGAAAACACTCCTTTAACTGCCTCACGCATACCCAGGCCGATCACGTTTCTCACGGTTTCGGCGGAAGGCACATCAAGCTCGGCCTCTTTTGCCGCCTGACGAAAACAGGTAATAATTTCATGCTGGGAATCCATCAAGGTGCCATCCCAGTCAAATACTAACAACTTGTATTTCATATTCTGTTTTTACTCAAATGCTACTCATATTATTAATAACTGTCGTCAACTCTTTATCCAGCGGCGCAACTGGCGTCATTATCTCGCCGCTCACCGGGTGGATAAATCGCAGGGTTCGCGCATGCAGAAACATACGTTTCAACCCAAACTGCTTCATTTGCTCGTTAAAATATTCGTCACCGTATTTATCATCCCCCGCCACCGGATGATGAAAATGCAAGCTGTGCACCCGAATTTGGTGAGTACGACCGGTAATCAATTTCACATCCACCAGGGTTGCCAAATCAAACACCTGTTTGGGAAAAAACAAGGTCAACGACGGTTTACCGTCATCAGACACTTTCACCATTCGCTCACCGGACTTGGTCACAAACTTTCGTAACGGCTCATCAATTTTGACCCGTTTTTCCGTAATTTGGCCCTTTAATAAGGTAACGTAGGTCTTTTCCATTTTATTTTCACGAATTTGCTCGTGTAAAGCCTTTAAAACCGTTGCCTTTTTAGCGACCAGCAAACAACCGGATGTCGCCCGGTCCAGACGATGTACGAGTTCCAGGCGCTTCGCCAGCGGAAACAAAACCCGCAGGCTTTCAATAACACCCAGGCTCACGCCACTACCGCCGTGCACCGCAATACCAGCGGGCTTATTCAGTACAATTAAGTCTTTGTCTTCATAAATAATGGACTCTTTTAATCGCGCAAGCGCAGGCGGTAACGTATCTGGGACGTTTTTTGCCTCACTAACACGAATAGGTGGGATTCTGACAACATCTCCCACTTTAAGTTTATACGTTGGCTTAATTCGGCCTTTGTTTACCCGCACTTCACCTTTGCGAAGAATTCGGTAAATATGGCTTTTAGGCACACCTTTTAGTAAAGTAATAAAATAGTTATCTATTCGTTGTCCGGCGCGGGCGTCATCAATCGTCACAAACTGAACACGTGTCGGCATTTGGTTTGAATTGGAATCAGGATTTTCACTTTTATTGTTAGGCATTGTCTATAAATATATCAATTTAAGGAAAATAGGCGTCAAAAGCAGGTATTTAGCATTTAACCTTGCATTAACAGGCTAAGACGTGGTAAATGACATCTGGTATTTCAAACTTTTGCTGTATTACTATCTTCTTATATAAAATCTTACGTAGCCTTTACAAAATTAGGGTATTTAAAATACACGGTTAGTAAGACGCATGGTTAATGGTTAATAGTTAAGAAATAGGTAATGTCAAATATTTGCCGATGAGCTGGAGTGGCGTGACAATCACTTAGTTAAAAATAAACAGCCAACACAACAAATAGGCAACGACAAAAATACAGCATCAAGTTTGTACACAGATTCGAACAACACAATGCTAACTATTGCATACATTTTTAGTACGCAAAACATTATACCGTAAGAACGCGCAACAACGCACAAGAACGGTTGATAAATAACGGGATTTTTACTGTATCTGGGCATAAAGACTACTCAGAACAGAAATTGGATTAACACAGGGCACTATTGCCCCATTACTCGAACATAGCCGGGGCTGACCGGGAAACCACCTGAAATCAGATTGACAACATGTGTAAAGTGCAAGGGTGCAAGAGCACAAGAGCCCATAAGACACTCGCAATCAATCAATAACAAATAACATTCAGGTACGTCCCAAGCAGCATCCCGACCGCAAATTAACGCCACATACTAATAATTTATAACATTGGCTAGATGATCTTTCGTGGTTGCTGTGAATATATCCGGCAAATCGAGTGAAAGAATTGAGAATAAAACTAGAATGAAAAGAATGCTTTTTAACGCAACTCAACGAGAGGAGTTGCGAGTGGCCATGGTCGACGGCCAAACTTTGTACGACCTTGATATCGAAACAAGCACAAAAGAACAAAAGAAATCAAACATATACAAAGGCAAGATTACCCGCATCGAGCCTAGTCTCGAAGCAGCGTTTGTTGATTATGGCGCAGATCGTCACGGCTTCCTTTCCTTAAAAGAAGTTTCCCGTAGTTATTTCGTTAAACCTTTTGACGGTGGCGGGCGCCCGAACATAAAAGAAGTGCTAAGAGAAGGCATGGAAATTGTCGTTCAGGTAGACAAAGAAGAACGCGGCAATAAAGGTGCAGCGCTCACTACATTTATCAGCCTTGCCGGCCGGTATTTGGTGCTGATGCCCAACAACCCCCGCGCTGGCGGCGTTTCACGACGCATCGAAGGCGAAGACAGAAACACCATTCGCGAAGCCATGGCGCAGCTTGAAATTCCTGAAAACATGGGCCTTATCGTGCGCACAGCCGGTGTTGGCAAAAGCGCAGAAGAGCTTCAATGGGATTTAAACTACCTGCTGCAGCTTTGGGGCTCTATTGATAAAGCGGGCAGAGAGCAGGCCTCCCCTTTTCTGGTTTATCAGGAAAGTAACATCATTATCCGCGCAATTCGCGACTACTTACGCAAAGATATCGCCGAAATCGTCATCGATGACGAAGCCACTTATGACAAAGCTCGTGAATTTATGTCTCAGGTAATGCCGCATAATTTGTCAAAAATTAAGCTTTATAGTGATGAAACACCGTTATTTACCCGATATCAGATCGAAAGCCAGATAGAAACCGCGTTTCAACGCGAAGTTTCACTGCCTTCCGGTGGTGCTATCGTGCTTGATCATACCGAAGCCCTATTGTCTATCGATATCAACTCAGCCCGGTCAACCAAAGGCGGTGACATCGAAGAAACAGCCTTTAACACCAATCTTGAAGCCGCTGAAGAAATTGCGCGTCAATTACGCTTACGAGACTGTGGCGGCCTGATCGTAATCGATTTTATTGATATGACGCCGGTTCGACACCAACGTGAGGTCGAAAACCGACTGCGTGACAGCCTCACAATGGATCGCGCACGGGTTCAGGTTGGCAGGATTTCCCGCTTCGGTTTACTGGAAATGTCCAGACAACGCATTCGCCCTTCACTGGGTGAGCACAGCCAGATTGTTTGTCCTCGCTGTGAAGGCCAGGGCGTTATTCGTAGTGTTGAGTCATTATCACTTAACCTGCTTCGCGTCATTGAAGAAGATGCGATGAAAGACAATTCAGCCAAAATTATTGCTAAATTGCCGCTTGATGCAGCGACATTTTTACTCAATGAAAAACGCCATGTCATTACCGGTATTGAACAACGACACAACATCCAGGTCATTTTGATCCCAAGCCCGCATCTCGAGAGCCCGCATTACGAGCTGCAACGGGTTAAAGGGAATGAAACTGACGAAGATTTGCCTTCGAGTTATTCGATGGCACAAAGAAAAGAGCAGCCGGAATACATCACCGCCGTATCTGAAAGCACCATCAACAAAAACATAGCTGTTGTGCAATCGGCGACACCCGTGTCACCCAAGCCACCTGCTACGGAAACTGAAGAAAGAAATTCAGGCGGTTTTCTCGGACGCATACTCGGTTCAATTTTTGGTGCAGACGAGGCCTCAAATGAGCCCAAAGAGGCAATTGTTTCTTATCGTGCGCCGGAGAAAAAACCGGACACCAGCAATACCCGTGATAACGCCAGTGCCGCAAGCGGTGCAACAGATAGCACATCAGGATCAGGCAGACAGAGCCGAAACAGTAATCCGCGTGGGCGTGGGCGTGGGCGCGGGCGAAATCAAAACACCGACACCCCGAACAGAAACACGCAGAATAAGGATAACCAGGATCGAAACGCGCAAAACCGTGGAAACCAGAGCCGCGACAACCAAGGTCGTGACAACCAGAACAAAGACGCCAGAGCCAGTCAGGATAACAAACAAACTGGTAATACGGCTGCATCAGAAAACACAGCAGCAAGTGCTTCTCAGCCAGGACAGAAGCAGGGCCAAAACCGCGGAAGAAACAGCCAGAACCGTCGTGGTGGTCAGCGAAACAGACAACGTAACCGATCCGAAGACAATGTGACTTCAACTGAAGCAACACAATCAGCAGCAACACCTAAAACTGCCGCTGAAACGTCACCTGTTGTAGCACCACAAGCGATTCCGGCCGAAAAACAGATTGCAGTGGTTACGACAGCTGCTCCACCCGCAGTTCAGGAACCTTCTGTTTCAAAAACGCCTCTTTCACAAGCTGTAGTCACGCAAAAAGCAGGCGCTACAGAAAAGGCAGAATCTACACCGAAACCAGAATCTGCGCAAAAACCGACACCCGTTGCAACGCAGACGACGATAGAAGAAAAAGCAGAGTCAAAACAACCGGCCGTGAGTAGCGCACAGCCCGACAGCAAGCCTGTTGAAACCAGCGCGCCTTCAGCACCCCGAAATGTAAGTGCATCTAGCGATAGCGGTAAACCGGTGGCAAAGGCAACAACGCCAAAGCCGTCAAACCCAGCACCTACTCACATGGATAGCACTGCTGATACTGGCACCAGTGCTGCGCCAACACCCGCGCAAACCTCGATGGATATCGCAGCGCCTTCAGGTGAAGCGTCTGCCGAGCAAAACGCAACCGGCAGCGACGACGAAAAACCAAGAGGAGGCCGTAGAGATAATCGAAACCGCAGACGTTACCGCAGTGGAGATAAAACTCGTGGCCGGTCACGAAATTATCGTGGCAACCGCGACAACACTCAGGATGCGAGTGCAGGCGGTGAAAATAGCAGCGGTGGTGACAATCCAGGTAACACTGTCAGTAACAACGCCGGTAACAATGTCAGCAACAACGCCGATAGCAACGCCGATAGCAACGCTAGCAACAACGCGGCACCTGTCGCTGCAACAAAAACAGAAGCTAGCAAGGACTAAGTTAGCTTCGTCATTTTAAAAAGCCCAGCCCCTTTTTGAAGGTCGCCGGGCTTTTTTGTGTCTGCAATTTATCCGTTTAAATTACCGCCTTAGTCACCGCAATAAAAATAATAAAAACAAACGTAAATATGGCAAAAAAACCGGCAATGAGCCTGATTTCCTTTGTTTTCCCCCGTTTAAGCGCAACCGTGCCCAATAAAATATAAACCACAAGCGCGATCACCTTTATCGTCAACCATTGGTCAACAAACGGATATTGCCCAAGATTCACCGCCAACACGGTCGCACTGAGCAGCAAAATAGTATCATTCACATGCGGTGCTATTTTTACTACTTTGGTCGTTAACCATTTTGACTCAATAGTCATCCAATAAAAACGCAATACAAAAAGACTGATACTTATAACAACCGTGGTTACATGAATATCCTTCATCACGCAATATCATTCCCCGAGCCAGCCCTGAACTGATAACGCAGGGATTCTGCAAAACATCGACAGGCATCGTGCATAGTAAACACCCCTGCCAGTCTTTTATTTTTTAGCACAATCACCGACCCGATATGAAAATTTGCCATGTGCACAAGCACATTATCCAACGGCTCATCCATATCAACCATATAAGGTTTGAACACACACACTTCCTTAACTTGAACATCCTTCAAGCCTGAGCCGTCAACGCCGACCTGCATTTTTTGAATATCATGAAACGCAACGACACCAACCAGATCTCCGTTCGCTTTCACGGGTAAATGGCTAATCTCATGCGCTGACATCATATTTTTTGACGCTTCAACACTATCGTTAATATCAATCCAATGAGGAAAAGCCGTCATAACAGATTTAATCGAAGGTATTTTCTTCATATAATTATCGCATCCCCTAAAGCCGAATGTATCTAACACGTAAATCACACATAGTTTAAACCTAGAAAAATCAGTTGATCCACGAGCTAGAGCACAACGACTTGATTCGCTTGGCTATATGATAAAGATTTGATTCACCAACCAGGTGAACGCAAACTTTTTCATTACGCCAATCAAACCAACTACTTGCACGCTATTCTCGCGTCCAACTGATCTTTCTAGGTTAAACCAGCAAAATATCGACCAGAACTGCCTATCACTTCATTTCAACACATAAACCCAACTACCTGCCACAGATTTTGCATTAGGTTTTACATTAGGTTAAGGCGCCTCTAATGAAAAATATACAAGCTTAGGCTTAATTACAGACCCCTTAAGTTTATAAACCGTCTCTACAGGTGAAAATAATGTTTGATGAAGTTCATAATTTCTATGAAAGAATCGTGCGGGAAAGAGTCCTTAGCATCATTGGCAAAAAATCCGTCGATCACGATTACCTTGAAGATATTGCCTGCGTTACCTTAAACCATTTACCGCCACGTTATATCCGGTTTGACGTGGACATGATGTTTTACCTGTCGCCGGTTGAAAAAGCAGAAATCGAAGAAAAAGTCGATAAAGCGATTGCCCTGGCTATTGATATCATCAAAGACAATAAAAGTCGCGGGAAAAGAAAATAGAACAGCGTTGCCTATTGAGTTAGTTGTTGACCGGGCATTACGGCTGGCTTAAGGGATTTCCGGCCAGCCCCCGTTTTGCCTTAGCGATAATCTGCCAGTTTTTCATGCGTAACTCATCGTTCGACTCGCCAAGCACGTTTGACTTAACCGCCAATTGCTCTGCCTGCGAAAAATTCTGCTGCTTCAGCCTAACCAAGGCAAGTTGCTGCCACACAAACGGATTATTTGGTGATATATCTATCGCTATTTCAAGCAGGTTTACGGCTGCATGATAACTTTTTTCTTCGAATCGGATTTTTGCTTTTTTTAACAGCTTTTTCACCACCGGCTTCATAAAAAAAACCTTTGTTTCCATTGGTGGCGGAATAGTCTCAACTTGCTCAGGCATGCTTTCAATTGTTTCGCTATCCTGCACTCTTGGCACAGTCGAACACGCTGAAACATATAAAACCAATAATATTAAACATAGCCTTAACATGAAATACAACCTGTCCTATCCTTTTTCTTTTTTTTCGTTCAGTATCTGCCACATCATCATTCACAAGTCGTCCGTTCCAAGCCAGACGGCAAATACCCGGAGACAAATGGCAACACAAATGCGTTATCACATATTTTTTGATGTTTTCGATGCAATAATACCGGCACTTTAGCGAACACAATTCTATCCGGCACAGGCACATCCAATGACCGCGTGGCAGAAGCCGCCATAATATCCGTCCATATTGTCAATGCGCCACCACCGCCAGTTAAGTTTATCGGCTGATTATCATCCGCACCCAACCAGACAAGGCTAACCTTATCCCCTGACATACCCGCAAACCAGCTATCCCGATAGGCGTTGGTAGTACCCGACTTACCAGCAACCACAAAATCATCAGGCAAACGATTATAAGCACTTCGTCCTGTGCCGGATGTCATCACTTCCTGCAACGCTCTTGTCAGTAAATAAACAGATTCCGGCTTCAAGGTTTGTTTTACCGTGATCGGGTATTTTGTTAACACATCACCATCTGCTGTAGTCACTGAACTAATCGCACGAATCGGCGTTTGAAAACCCTGCGCTGAAATAGTCTGGTACATCTGCATCACTTCAAATGGCGTCATATTGACCGCGCCAAGTAACATTGAAGGGAATAACGGAATTTTTCGTTTCACGCCCAGTTTGCTTAAGGTATCTCTCACTTTATCCAGACCTAAATCCATGCCCAGCCTTACCGTTGAAACATTATAAGAATTGGCTATTGAACCAATAAGAGATACCGGCCCGTGAAATTGTTGATCATAATTTTTCGGTTGCCAGAACTTTCCCTGACTCAGCTTAATCTCAATTGGACTATCGTCCAGCAAAGTACTTAATTTGTAACGGGAAGGGTTTGATAACGCCGTCAAATAAACCGCAGGCTTTATTAACGAGCCCACATGCCGGCTCGCCTCTAAAGCGCGATTAAATCCATATTCACGAAAATCGCGTCCGCCAACCAATGCCCTTACTGAACCCGAACCAACGTCGGTAACAATACTCGCGACCTGCAATTGTTTTTTGGCCAGCTTTGCTTTTTTTTCTAACTGCGACAATCGCTTTTTTATACTTTGCTCAGCGTCCTGCTGAATTAACGGATCAAGCGTGGTGTACAAACGCAAACCCGCACTTGATAAGTCTTCCGGTGCATAATCCTGCCTTAACTGGCGTTTAACCAGATCAAGAAAAGCCGGATACCGCGAAATCCCACCGGGTTTATCTTTTTTAACGCCTAAACCTGAATTATCAAGCAAGCTATAGGTATTCGCCGCCAGCAAATCCTGATCGCGCAAAATAGTTAATACAACATGCCGCCGTTGTTTAGCTCTTTGCGGGTGCCGTCGGGGATTATAATAAGATGCGCCTTTTACCAAACCCACCAGCAATGCAATCTGACCCTGGTTTAATGTTTCCAGCGGCTGATCAAAATAAAACTGTGACGCAAGACCAAAACCGTGTATCGCCCGCTTGCCGTTTTGGCCAAGATAAATTTCATTTAAATACGCTTCCAGGATTTCATCTTTTGAATAACGAAATTCAAGCAAAAGCGACATTAAGGCCTCGTTTATTTTTCGAGTGAAGGTTTTTTCATTTGTCAGAAAAAAGTTTTTTACTAATTGCTGTGTCAGCGTACTGCCACCCTGCACTCTCGCACCAGCCCTCACATTGGCAACCACCGCGCGTAAAATAGAAAGCGGTGCAACACCCCAGTGCGTATAAAAGTTTCTGTCTTCCACCGCCAGCAAGGTATCAATCAGGCTTTTAGGTACATCATCAATACGCACCAGCACCCTGTCTTCCTGAATTCGGGGATATATGCCACCAATTAAATACGGTTCTAACTCAAAAAAATCCGGCTCGGTGTTGTTTTTCATATCAAATAAACGCGTGATATAACCGTTTTTAAACGTCACTTTTAAAAACCGTTCATCAACTACACCAGTAGAAAACTGAAACGGGCGTGTGCGTAAATAAAGCGAATTTGATTTGCGATAATAGGTCCCAACTCTGTTAACATTTTCTTTAGTTTTGATTTTACTGTAACGTAACAAACCTAACTCAAACTCAAGTCGGGAGGCAATCAGTTTTTTACCCTCATATAAACTCAGTGGACGCGCAAAAACCCGTGACGGCACCTCCCAGCGACTGCCTTCAAATTTGTTTTTTACCTCAATATCCAGAGTATAAAGGTAATAACTAAGGCCCAGTCCAGCAAGCAATAATAATCCGCTTATTTGCCACAATAAAAAACCAACCCATTTATTCTTTGCTACGCTATTATTAACACCAAAAAGGGACAAAACAACTCTCCGCTAGACACTGACTGCAATGGATTTTAATGTGGCTCTAGGGTAGACTTCGACTAGCCTCTGGTTTTAATTTAATGAAAAAGGATACACTGATGATAAGAGCCAAATTCATCGCAATAGTTTTGTTTAGCCTGGTATTTTTTTCATCGAGCATCACAATTGCCGCTGAGATGCACCCTCGGATTAAAATGACCACATCCCAGGGGGATATTGTACTTGAACTAGACGCACTTCGCGCCCCGAAAACCGTTGAAAATTTTCTAAACTACGTTAATAGCGGCTTTTACGACGACACTATTTTTCACCGCGTGATCTCCAACTTTATGATTCAAGGTGGCGGGTTTACTGAAAACCTGAATAAAAAACCCACCAGCGCCCCCGTACAAAATGAAGCCAATAACGGCCTTCAAAACAGTCGCGGCACAATCGCAATGGCGCGTACCTCTGACCCTCACTCTGCTACCGCCCAGTTTTTTATTAATGTAGTCGATAACAACTTTTTAGACCATCACTCTCAAACTCAGCGCGGCTGGGGTTACACTGTTTTTGGTAAAGTTGTGGAGGGCATGAATGTAGTCGACAAAATTCGCAAGCTCAAAACCGGCCCCGGTGGCCCGTTCAGAAAAGATGTGCCGGTTCAAACCGTTAAAATCATTTCAATGAGCGTCGAAAAACACTAATTATTCAGCTCATTTAATCAGCCTTATCGCGTATCGCGATAAGGCAGATATCTCATCAAGCGCGAATTTAAACCAGTTACCATTGAACCAGCCTTTTAAGACAACTTATTTATGCATACTCTGTTTATTTCTGACTTACATTTATCCCACAATACGCCCACAATCGCGCAAAATTTTCTCTCACTGCTGAATAAACAAGCCGGTGAACTTGATGCACTTTATATCCTGGGTGATTTGTTCGAATACTGGCTTGGCGATGACGGCATCACACCGCAACATCACCCCATTCTCGGTGCAATAAAACAAATCGCAGATAATGGTGTCCCTGCTTATTTTATTCGCGGCAACCGGGATTTTCTCATTTCTGCTGATTTCGCCGATCAAACAGGCTGTAAGATTCTTGAGGATCCCAGCGTTATTGATTTGTACGGCACCCCGACGCTAATTATGCACGGTGATGCACTCTGCACCGATGATCATGCGTACCAGGCGTTCAAAAAGCAGGTACGCGACCCGCGCTGGCAAGCCCACTTCCTTAGCCTGACGATGGAACAACGTATTGAAATGGCCAGGCAGGCAAGAGATGCCAGCCAATCATCGGCCAAAGAAAAGTCCATGGCGATTATGGATGCAAATCAGTTAAGTATTGAAAACACCATGCGCGAATCTAAGGTAACCACACTCATTCACGGTCATACTCACCGGCCGGCCATTCATCAATTTAATGTAGACGGCGCAGATGCTAAACGAATCGTACTTGGGGACTGGGGAGATGAAGCCAGTTATTTGATGGTTTCAGATTCAGAAACGACGCTGGTGGACCCTAGAGTGACCAACCAGTAACCAGCCTGTAAAAGCAGGTTTTAAAATTTTACGTTCAGGCCGATACTGGCATTGTTGGTAATGTAGCTTAACTGCATACCAATTGTGCCGGCCTGAAACATACGGCGATATTTTCGTGGCAACATGTGGGCAACACCGTAATGCAACAAAGCGGTACCCAGAAAATAAGCATTTACAGATTGGGCAGAAGGACATTTTCCCAAAACGACATTGGTTTCATAATATGCACCCGACTGACACTGGCTTGAGATGTCCAGGGTCTGTCCCCAGTCAGTCAAATGTGTTGCCAGATACGCGGTTTCCCAATAGGTATCTTTTTTGGACCAGGCATTTGCCGAACCGCTCACAAATACGAAAATTAATAAAACCAATAACTTAATTGCCAACTTCTTATTCATTTTTTAAGACTCAAGTAAACCATGCTTACCAGGGTTTACGTCCGAGTCATGTCAGTTGTGAGGCGTTTAACTGACAACCACATCACACTAAGCCGGCGGATGAATCAAAATGTGAATCAAGTCTCAAATCATCGGGCTAAAAAAAGAACAAATAGTTAACATCCTGTTATTTATTAGATTTTTGCTGTAATCTAAATACAAATGAAAGATTTCAGGGCTTGATAAATGACAATTATAAAAACACGCGCTGGGCTGACGCCTTTATTATGGCTATCACTACTACTGCTATTCGGCTCATCCAGCCTCAATGCCGCGGCAAATTTCGAAGCCAAAATCACTAAAATCAGCGTTAAAAATAAAATGCTGACCGGACGCAGCTATTACGCAAAAGTCACCGTCCTAAACACCGGCACCTCTCCCTGGACAGCTGCCAATGACCTGAAACTAGTCACAACCGACGACATACAAACCCTCTGGCAATCCCCCACCGGCACTCTCGCCAACGATGACCAAATACAACCCGGTAGCAGCAAAATATTTAATATCAAAGTAACCGCCCCAGACAGAACCGGCATCTACGGCATCCAGTTTCAGTTCCAACGCACTGGTAATACCATCAGTAGTAATAGCAAAACAAAAATGATTGTGGTTGAAAACCGGGCAAATAGAGTTAAATTTATTTCCCAGCTATTACCGGAAAAAATGGAAACCGGCAAAAAATACGTTGTTGCCGTTCAATTTCGAAATAACGGCTCTGCTATATGGAATAGAAAAAAGGGCTATAAGCTTGGTCTGAAATCAAAACCGGAAATATGGAAAGAATCAATCATCAAAATGAGGAAAAACACAGTGGTTACACTCAGTGAAGCGGTAACGTTTCAATTCGATTTAACCGCACCAGACAAACCCGGCCGTTATCCGATTCAATGGCGCATGAAAAAAGGCAACAAATGGTTTGGTGAACCCACACCCAAACTTTACGTTGAAGTCACCGAACCAAAATCCGACTCAGGCGCTGAGTTTATTTACCAGAATGTGCCGGGGATGCAGCAACTTGGAGAGATATTCACCGTACTTGAGCGAGGTGAAATTTACCCTGTTAGCATCACATTCAAAAACACCACGAATAAAAACTGGACACCGGGCCGAGTCGCCCTGGGTGCACAAAATCCACCCGGCTCCATGACCTGGTCGGTAGATCGAATTGACCTCAAACGCGGTGAAACCATCCGCCCCAGCGAAATAAAATCTTTCAGCTTTAAAATCATCGCACCATTACAGCCAGGTATTTATAATTTTCAATGGCAAATGCTAAAAGGCTTTAATGGCTGGATTGGGGAGAAGAGTGAAAACATCTCAATTACAGTGAAATAAAAAAGGGGCCGTAAAGGCCCCTTTTTTCATATTTTAAGACATAAAACTTACGACTTAACCTCGAGCAACTCGATATCAAAGATCAACGTTGCATTTGGCCCAATTACCTGACCACTGCCACGCGGACCATAGGCGGAATCAGACGGAATAAATGCCTGCCATTTATCACCCTCTTTCATCAACAATAATAATTCTGTCCAGCCTTTGATAACGCCAGTGACGGGAAAAGTTAATGGCTTACCACGTGCGATAGAGCTATCAAACTCCTGACCGTTAATTAATGTGCCACGATAATGCACTACAACAGAATCTGCTTTAGTTGGTGTTTTACCCGAACCCGACTTAATGACTTTATACTGCACACCACTGGCTAATGTTTTTACGCCCGGTTTCTTTTTGTTAGCAGCAAGAAAAGCCTCACCTTCGGCTTTAAGCTTGTTAGCGAATGCAGCCTGCTTTTTCATTTGCTGATCACGCAACAAATTCATCGCAGCGGCCATCTCCTGCTGATTTAGTTTTGAAGGCTTACCTGCCAGCATATCGCTAATTGCAGCACTAAACGCATGGACATCAATCTCTAACCCACCACGTTTAAAATCCTGACCAATTTGCACACCAATGGCATAACTGGATTTTTTTACCTCGGTGTTCAGCGAACTATCAGCAGCAAAGCTGTTTCCCCATACTAATGCGGCTAACGGAAGTACAGCTAACGATCGTGCGACATACTTTAATTTCATATTGTTTCCTTAGTTGTAAAGACAGCTCTCTGAAGGCTGTCCGAGAGCCTGTGAGACTGAGTATTTAATTTTTTGTTCAGATTAACTTGAATATCACAGTTAAATAATAAAAATCCAGCTTTATTTCAACCCATAAAAAAACCGGCTAAATATTAACCGGTTTTTTTTAAAAATGAGAAAGTGTTAAGCGTGGGCGACTTTATCCAACGGCACAAAAGCCCTTACTGTATCTTCAAATTCGATGATGGCTTTTTTAGTAGCCTTCACCACAGCTTTTTTATTTAGCCCGGTAATCGCCCAGGCTTCAGGGCAAATCCTGAGTTTTTCTTTAAAACCTAAGCCATGCATATTCGCAATGTGGGACATCGCATTAGCAATGTGAATTATGCTCACTTCCAGCTTAAAGTCTTTGGCCTCAGCAGGCACATGATGATAACGCGCCACCGCCTGAAAACTTTCCGGCAAGTGCCATTTTTTCATCAACGCCGCACCAACTTCGCTGTGACCCAACCCAAAAACCAGCTCTTCCACCTCGTCATAAGGTTCTGCATCGGCCTTTGCGCGATGTAAAATGATTCGCATTATCTCTGGGATTTTTGCCGTCATCACCAGCTGACCAATATCATGCAACAATCCGGCAGCAAAAAGGCGTTCTTTACAAAGTACTTTCGTGGTTGTTTTATTACCTAGTTCACGAGCAATAAACCCGGTAAATAAACTGTGACGCCAGTATTTTTCCATATTGATAAGTTCGTTCGTGTCTGCGTCAAAGGCATTAATGACCGACGTAGAAAGTACGAGATCACGCAAATCCTGCATGCCGATCACCGTAATTGCACGTGAAATGGTTTCCACTCTTGAAGGGAAACCATAATAAGGACTATTGGCAATTCGTAACAATTGCGCCGTTAAATTTGGATCCTGACTCAAAACATTCGCAATATCCAGGGCCGATGAACTCGGGTCGTCGACCATTTCGTTAACGCGAAAACAAACCTCCGGCAATGCGACCAGGTGATCAACACCTTCTAAAAACTGACTTGGAGTAATGGGCATATAGCTATCCTCAACATAAATGGGTTACATCCGTCGAAACTATTACTACTATCGTCACTCCCCAACTGGACTTTATCTAAATTTTCATCTTTTTTCTGTTAACAACGATTAACGACAACGCGCTAACTTTTTTATCCATGAAAACAGGCACAAACCATACCTGGCTACGTTGCAAATAAATTTTCTCACCTCTGGAAGTTTATCTACACAGTATAGGCTAAAGAAAACGACATCGTAGCCGATACACTAAAGTACGCGGCAATTCTGCTGAAAAATAACGCCGGAGATAGTCATGATAAATTCGATCTCAGGATTTCAAAGCGCATTAAGCGGAATTAACCGTGGTATGAATGCATTGCGGCAAGATGCCCAGGTTATTGCGTCACAAGGTACAATAGACGCACCCTCAAACCAGAAAGTAACAGAAGCGATCGTAGACCTGAAATCAAACTCCCGTCAGGTTGAAGCCTCTGCTAAAGTGATAAAAGCACAGGATGAGATGTTGGGTGCATTGCTTGATGAAATGGCTTGATGAAATGGCTTGATGAAATGGCTTGATGAAATGGCTTGATGAAATAGCTTGGCGAGATGGCCTGACTAATTCGCCTGACAAAATAGTGAATGGTGAAACAAAAGCACAAACATGGATATTCGTGGCGCTTCACTGACAAATAACCTCTCTGGCAATGTCCTCACCAGAGGGCTTTCGCTCGCAAATCAGAAACCAAAAACGGACAACACGACATCACCCGAAAACTTGAATGCGGATGTTGTCTCCATCAGTAAAACAGCAAATCAACTCAACGAAGCAGAAACAAAAACAAAAACAAAAAATGACGGTGATTCTGAAAGTATCAGTAAAAAACCAGACCACAGCCAATCCGACTCAACAAAGCGGGCAGAACAAAATCAAAGTCCGAACCAGAGCACCCAGCTATCAAAAGAAGACTTAAAACAGGTTCAGGCACTCAAACAGCGCGACCAGGAAGTCCGCAACCACGAAGCTGCACACCTCGCTGCTGCAGGAAAATATGCCACGGGTGGCGCATCTTACGAGTATAAACGCGGTGCCGATGGCAAAAACTACGCCGTCGGTGGTGAAGTCAGCATAGACACAAGTCCGATTCCCGATAACCCTCAGGCAACATTACAAAAAGCTCAGCAAATTAGGGCAGCAGCACAGGCACCTGCCAACCCATCCGCTCAGGACAGACAGGTGGCAGCCAGTGCAACGCAAATGGAGGCAAAATCCCGACAGGAAATTGCTGCGCTGTCGTTAAATAAACAATTTTTAGATAAATCAACCGGTGAAAATAAAGATAATACGATTGACGCTGATTCAGAAAATCCAAAAACCAACGATACAAACACTAACGCAAATAATACAGAAAATAATAAAACCGCTTCCGCTTACACAGCCGTTAACGACATTTCAATGAACCAAAACGACGTAGCTTCGTTAATTAATCTCACTGCTTAGCATTAAAACTAAAGATAAGTTAGCCCAACGACGAATTTCTGAAGTACGAAACCCACCAACAACGTTCCCCACATTTAAGCCCTTCAAAATAAAAAGGCCGCATAAAGCGGCCTTTTAAAGTAAAAAAAATTACTGAGTTTGTTACTGAGTATTTATCTCGACTTCCGGCAACATTTCACGGGTTGCACCGTCTTCGAAAGTTTCTACTTTAGGTGCAGCATTTGATTTCAGATCAGTCGCACTCGGGGCAACCTCACTTTGATCAAGCAACGGCTCATCAAATGTTTCAACATCCATTGACATATCATCAGGTGTTGGGATTGCTTCAGCAGGTGACGCCCCCATTTCATCGTGCCCATGCGCATGATCGTGCCCATGTCCGCCACCAGCTTTGTGATCATCTTTCGCTGGCAATGATTTCACGCCCAAACCATAGTGATAAACCAGCATAGAGCCTTTATGACCGGTCGTTACCAGCAAACCTGCACCTATAAAAAGGAAAAGTAAAAAGGCAAGTGAGGCCTTTTCGCTAATGCGCTGAACCAGCAACCACCAGATTGCCGCAATGAAAAACACCCCAAACGTCACAACCCCCCAGTTTCGGTGATCAGTCATTGCCAGGTGTGATGGCGTATCATGATTGACCGTGTTGTATGCATCCCAGCCGGCAACCAGGGTGATAAGACTAAACAACACACCCAGCCATAATGAATAACGGGCAAACACCAGAAAATTATCACCAATTTCAGTGTCAGCTAATGGGCGCTGAACAGCAAAAAAGATAACGGACAAGGTAAACAGGGCAACCGTGAAGTGCACAAATAACGGGTGCCAATTAGGTATCATTTCAATTATCATTTTTCTTTCGCCTTCCTTTAAAATTCAATTTTATTTTCAATTATGTATGTTTAGCGTTCAATAGTGAACAAGATGCGCTTTAGTTAATTTTCGTCCTTCATCAAGCAGATAGTCGTAAAATGCCTGTGCAACAACAGACAGTTTTTTTCCGCTTGGGTAGATGATATGCCATGCATCCTCGTACGGAAAACCTTCTACGTCAAGGATAACCAGCTCACCAGCCTGTAGTTCATGGGTCAGCGAATATAATGATAACATTGAGATCCCTAAGCCACTGATCACAGCTTGTTTGATAGCCTCGTTACTGCCAAGTTCCATGCTGCTTTTAAACTGCATATCATTATCAGCAGTGAGTTTATCCAGCGCCAGATAAGTGCCGCAACCTGCCTCACGCATAATAAACTGCTCGTCGGACAATGCGGTAATCGGTATGTTTTTTTTGCCCGCTAAAGGATGATTTGGCTCGGCAAGAATAACCAGCGGATTTTCAAGAAACAAAGTATCTTCAACATTCAAATCATCCGACACTTTACCGCAGATGTAAATATCATCAAGATTGCTTTTCAGTCGCTCTAGCACCATTCGACGATTAATCACCTCAAGGGAGACTTTGATTCCGGGGTATTTTTTACAAAACCCGCCGATGATACGTGGCGCAAAGTATTCAACCGTTGTGACCCCACTGAGTTTTAACACTCCTTCCTTTACACCTTTGATATTCGCCACGTTCATTTCGAAGTTATCCAGCGACTGAAATACGCGGTGACAGGTCTCTAACAGCTGCTTCCCCACCATGGTCAAATAAATTTTTTTGCCCATTTGCTCAAAAAGCGGCATACCCACCACACCCGTGAGTTTTTTGATTTGCACTGAAATAGTCGGCTGGGTAAGGAATAGTTCGTTTGCAGCAGCGGTGAAACTGCCGTTTCTGGCAATGGATTCAAAGACTTGTAACTGACGAAAAGTGGAATTTTTCATCTTGGCCATAATATATTCCTCAACCTTCTATTCTATATAAACATCACTAAACGGAAGGATAAGCCAGTATATAGATATTTGTCTATGGTTTTTATATTTTAATTTAATTATCATTAATACTCGTATTGATAGATACTAATCGAACTAAAGAAACACTTGTGGAAACATTCTCCCTCGATTCGTTTCCAACCCTCCTCCTAGGTGATTCTTTAGGTAAACCCTCCCTTTTAAAGAGTACCGATTGGTACTCTTTTTTTTTGCTTTTGTCCGTTAACAATAATTACCTACTATTTTAGTACAGAAAAGATAGCTGTGTTACCAATATTTTTTGGAAAGAGGAAAAGGGTATGATGGGGTTTTGCAGGATTTTAGCGAGGCCTAAGAGCTTGTTCGAGAGGCTGAGGTCGACATTTTAACAAGTTTTTCAAATGCGCTTTGAATTATATCTTCTGATATGGCAATTTCTCTACCCTTATCATTAATAACGGCCGCCCCCTGGAAATCAATTTCTTTTATTTGAACTGCATTATTTTTTTTATCTGAGTACATCAATTAACCTCGAATTTAGCGGTTTAGTTCCGCGACTGTAAAATACATCGGCCGATTAATTGACTCTAATTGTGGTAGTTCTGTGACCAAGTACACAGTTTGAGTTTTCTAAAATCATTCTAATTCTTATCACTCAGGCAGGCGAACGATCTCGACTCCCTGCCCATCACGAGCAGCAAACGGAAAACAATAAAACTCACCAACTACCGCGGCAATTTCTTCATCAATAAAAATAATGGGGGTGGTATGTCTCAACCAGGGAGGCAGGTTTATTTCCTGAAATATTTTTTTTAAAGTTTGTGTTTTATCTCGACCATCAGGCTTACATTTTTCACCACCTTGACGAAATTTTATTTCAACATCATGGCCCGACAAATAACCAGACTTGATGCCAGCGCCTTTTGATGGCCGCAATTCAAGCACACCATAACCGGGCACAATTACTTGCTGACCTAACGACCAGTCTGAGGTTTTTTTTACAAAATCAGTCGATGGTTTTTCACGATCAAGATCCATCAAGTACAAATTATTTTTGAAACGACGAATCTCTACATTACCCCAACTGACAATCGGCGCCGAATCTTCTCGCGCTGCTATTGCAGTGTGAATCTGTGATAGTTGCGATTCACTCGGTAAGGAAAAATTCGCCACGGTGAGCCAATGCCGCAGCACATTATTGACTCTTGGTAACGATAACTCAGCCAGTTTTTTAGTATCAAGTCGGTTTTTTTCAGCATGGAAAACAACGTCATAATCCTGCCCAGCAATTTCTTTTATCAAGTCGCTCAGCTGGCGCATGTGCAGTGAGAAACGACCGACTGTCTGACGATAAGACGGCCAACGTTGCTCGATCACCGGCAACACGTTATGCCTTAAATAATTGCGATCATAATGCACTTCAGTGTTACTCGGATCATTAACCCACTGAAGATGATTTTCTTTTGCGTAAGTTTCAATCGCCTCGCGACTAAACACAAGCAAAGGCCGAACAAGGTAGGTGGAATGAAACTTTGAAAGCGGTCGCATCCCGGCCGCACCATCCACACCGGTGCCACGTAACAGGTGCAAAAAAAGTGTTTCAATTTGATCATCGAGGTGATGTGCAGTTAATAATACGTCATCATCAACGAGGTGTTTTTTTAATGCGGCATAACGCGCATTTCGCGCTGCGGCTTCAGGGCCTTCGCCGTGCGTCGGTGCCGCATCAACAGAAGTACATTGAAGATCAATTTGCCATTTTTCACAAAAGGAAACACAAAATCGTTGCCAGTCATTTGCTTCCAACTGCAACTGGTGATTAACGTGAATGGCTTTTAACTTAAAAGGGTTTTCTGAATATTGCTTTTGCAGTAAAACCAAGGTATGTAACAAAACAATGGAATCCACACCACCGCTTAAACCAACAACCAAAGATAAACGGGAATGGGATGAAACCTCCGAGCGTTGTAACAACCCATCAAGTGAATGCCATAAGAGCCGGGGGTCAAGCCTGGTCATCAGACTGCAATTTATTCTTTGTAGTTACCGAAGGACATCAAACGCTGATAACGCGCATCCATCAACTCATCGATACTCAATGAGCGAAGCTCGGCCAATTGCTCATTTAACGTCGTTTTTATGTTAGCTGACATAGCGACCACATCACGGTAGGCAGAACCCAGTGGCTCATCAATCACTTTGTCGATTAAGCCCAGCTCAAACAAACGATCGGAGGTGATACCCATTGCCTCGGCTGCATCGCTGGCTTTGTCGGCACTTTTCCATAAAATACTCGCGCAACCTTCGGGTGAAATAACCGAATAGGTACTGTATTGCAGCATATTGACACGATCACCAACACCTATGGCCAACGCGCCGCCAGAACCACCTTCACCGATAACGGTGCAAAGAATGGGTGTTTTCAGCTTTGCCATCACAAACAGATTTCGGGCAATCGCTTCTGACTGGCCTCTTTCTTCGGCATCAATACCGGGATAAGCACCAGGGGTGTCAATAAACGTTAACACAGGTAACCTAAAACGCTCTGCGGTTTCCATCAGGCGCATGGCTTTGCGATAACCTTCAGGACGAGGCATACCAAAATTACGGCGAATCTTTTCCTTTGTATCACGGCCTTTTTGCTGACCGATAACCATCACCGGCAAGCCGTCCATATAGGCAACACCACCAACAAGCGCAGGGTCGTCGGCAAAGGCACGATCACCGTGCAACTCTTCAAAACCCTCAAATATCTGGCTGATATAGTCCAACGTATAAGGACGCTGGGGGTGGCGAGCAAGTTGTGATACCTGCCAGGCATCAAGCTTGGAAAACACCTTTTCGGTAAGAGCGCGGCTTTTTTGCTCTAATGTTTGAATTTCATCAGACAGATTAATTTCTGTATCGTTACCGACAAAACGCAATTCTTCGATTTTTGCTTCCAGCTCGGCAATCGGCTGTTCAAATTCAAGGAAATTTAAATTCATGGCTTTTATTTGATCATTCTATAAACAAGTAAGCGGATAATTATACCCGACTCGGGTTTTTCATGTAACTAATTACGAAAACTCAAGCGTAATCGCTTCCTCACCAAGCAGGGTTTTCAACTGGATAATAAGGTCTTCTGCAGGTTTTATTCGCCATTCCTCACCAAACCGAAGGCCGGCATAGGCCTTTTTGGTACTGTAACGAACAAATACAGGGCATTTTCCTACCTGGTAAGGTCGCAAAATGTTCGCCATATTCTGCACGGTTGTCTGCGCTGTCTGCCCGATCTGCGTATCCGTCAGGCGAATAATTAATCGCCGGGAGAAGTGATCACGGGCGCTGTCCATGTCATACATTTCTTTGCCCTGCATGCGTAGACCGCCGCTAAAATCATCAAGCGAAACCTCACCGCTGACAACCACCACAGAGTCCATCACTAACAGCTCCCGATAAGTTTCCAACGCTTCGGAAAACAGGGCAACATCGAGTTTGCCACTTTTATCATCAAGGGTAAGAATACCAATATTGGAGCCGCGTTTGGTTTTAATGACGCGCATCCCGACCAACAAACCAGCAACGGTAACTTTGAGGCTTTTATCTGATTGTAACTTGGCGATTCTTGAACTGGTAAATTGTTTTAGCTCAGGAAGATACATGTCAACGGGATGGCCAGTTAAATACACACCCAGGCTGTCTTTTTCTGCCTTTAGTCGAATTTTATCGTCCCATTCAGGTACTTCAACCCACTGCGCCTCTGTTTTATCAGCCGCCTCTTCAGCGGCAAAACCAAACATATCACTCATACCAGCAGCGGCATTTTTTGTGTGTTGGTCTGCCATTTGAGTCGCGGTACTTAAGCTGTTCATCATCGTTGCGCGATTCGGCCCGAGTGAATCGAGTGCGCCACAGCGTAATAAAGTTTCAAGCGCCCGACGGTTAACCTTTTTTAAATCCACCCGTTTACAAAACTCAAACAAATCGGCAAATTTACCGTTTTCGCTACGCTCTTTCACAATCACTTCAATGGCAGCCTCACCCAGGCCTTTGATTGCACCCAGGCCGTAATTTAGCTTACGATCATCAACCGCCCGAAAATGACGTTCGCACCGATTCACACAAGGCGGATGCAGCTTGAGTTGCATGTGCTCACATTCTTCAACCAGAATAACCACTTTCTCGGTGTTATCCATATCAGCAGACATCACCGCGGCCATAAACTCCGCAGGATAATGGGCTTTTAACCAGGCGGTTTGATACGAGACTAACGCATAAGCAGCCGAGTGAGATTTATTAAACCCGTACCCGGCAAATTTTTCCATTAAATCAAAAATGCCGGTTGCGGTGTCCACATCAATATTATTTTTTTTGCAGCCTTCGGTAAAAATGGTACGTTGCTTTTCCATTTCTTCCGGTTTCTTTTTACCCATCGCACGACGTAACATATCGGCACCGCCAAGCGAGTAACCCGCCAGCACCTGTGCGATTTGCATTACCTGTTCCTGGTACAAAATAACGCCGTAAGTCGGCTGCAATACCGGCGCAATATCGGGGTGGTCATAAACCACTTTTGCACGACCGTGTTTTCGATTGATAAAATCATCAACCATGCCCGACTGCAGCGGGCCAGGACGGAACAAAGCAACCAGGGCGATAATGTCTTCAAATAAATCCGGCTGAAGGCGTTTAATTAAATCTTTCATGCCGCGGGATTCAAGCTGAAACACCGCTGTGGTCTGAGAGGCCTTTAATAAATCAAATGTTTTCGGGTCATCCAGTGGAATGCTGGCAATGTCCAGCAGTTCCTCACCGAGGCCCTTTCTGCGAGCATTTACCGCTTTCAACGCCCAGTCAACAATGGTTAACGTGCGCAGACCCAGAAAGTCGAACTTAACCAGGCCGACCGCCTCGACGTCGTCCTTATCAAATTGCGTGACCAGATTATTACCCAGCTCATCACAATACAGCGCCGAAAAATCGGTTAATGCAGTTGGCGCGATAACAACACCACCGGCATGTTTACCGGCGTTACGGGTAATACCTTCAAGCGAAAGCGCAAGGTCAAGCAGATCCCTGACATCTTCATCTTCTTCATATAAAGTGCGAAGCTGCTCTTCCTGCGCCAGCGCCTTGGTTAATGTTATGCCAATCTCAAACGGCACAAGCTTGGCCAGACGATCAGTAAAACCATAGGGATGATCAAGGACGCGACCACAATCACGCACCACAGCCTTCGCCGCCATCGTGCCGTAAGTGATAATTTGTGAAACTTTTTCACGACCGTAATGGCGGGCAACATAATCAATTACCCGGTCGCGGTTATCCATACAAAAGTCAATATCGAAGTCAGGCATTGAGACCCGCTCCGGATTTAAAAAACGTTCAAACAGCAACTCATATTCGATGGGATCAAGGTCAGTAATGGTTAAAGCATATGCCACTAATGAACCCGCACCGGAACCACGCCCCGGCCCCACCGGGATGTCATTTTCCTTCGCCCACTTAATAAAGTCGGCAACGATCAGGAAATAACCGGGAAACCCCATATTGTTAATAACATCGAGTTCAACCTGCAAACGCTCATCATAAACTTTTCGTTTTTCAGCATAATTCGCTACGTCTTTATCGAGAATCACAAGCAGACGCTCTTCAAGCCCCTGGCGTGACAATTCGCCAAAATATTCAGCCATTGTCATGCCTTCCGGCACGGGGAAATCCGGTAAATAGTTTTCACCCAGGGAAAGCTCAACATTGCAACGTTTGGCGATTTCCTTGGTGTTTTCTAATGCTTCAGGAATATCAGAAAACAGCTCGGCCATTTCATCCGAGCTGCGCAAGTATTGTTGATTTGAGAAACGCTTCGGCCGGCGTTGATCAGAAAGCACCCGGCCTTCATTGATACACACTCTCGCCTCATGGGCATCAAAATCAGCCTGTTTTAAAAAATGAACATCGTTACTGGCCACAACAGGCAAGCCGGTGCTGGTTGCCAGTGCAACCGAGGCATGAAGATGGTCTTCTTCCGCAGGGCGGCCTGTGCGCATAATTTCGAGATAAAGTCGGTTAGGAAACAAAGCCTGCCACTTTTTAATGCTGGATTCTGCTTGAGCAACGCCAGAATTGATAAGTTGTTGACCAATATCACTGCCCGGCCCCAGCAAAGCAATAAGGCCATCACACCCTCCTTCAAGCCAGCTAAACTCGATCATCGCGACACCGCGATGCTGGCCTTCCTGAAAACTGCGAGACACAAGCCGGGTCAAATTCAGATAACCTTCATAGGTCTGGCTTAAAAAAACAACGCGATGAGGTTTGTCCGGATCCTCATCATTGACGATCCTGAGATCAGAACCAAAAATCGGTTTAACACCCGCCGCTCGCGCAGCACGATAAAACTTAACAACCGCAAACAGGTTTGATTGATCCGTCAGCGCAACAGCAGGCATGTCCAATGCGGCGGTTTCTTTAAACAGGGGTTTGATGCGAACAATACCGTCAACCAGCGAAAATTCCGTGTGCAGATGTAAGTGGACAAAACAGTTTTGCATGGGTTAAAAAAGCACCTGGGAGATAGTAATAACTGGACGCCGTATTCTACAATAAGCATCCATCATATCGAACACATTTTTTTGAGTACAGAATACGCGCTTACACATTACAGATTAAGACCACACTGTTTACATTAAGTATTCGATATGTTCACATGTCATTAAGCGTTTACTTATATCTTATCGTTACTTGAGGGAGTATTAACCAAATGAAGAACTACACAAAAATAGCCATTGCCGGCGCTATATTAGCGTCTTTTTCAACCGCCAGTTTTGCCGACAAAGGCTGGGATTTTTTTCCGGGCACACAAAGCGGTTTTATCTTTGACCCAACCGTTTCTGTTTTGGCCGGCCAAATGATGACCAAATCATCCATCGGTGATGACGCAATCGGTGTCGGCCTTGAGCTATCCATTAACTGCCCTTTAATTCAACCGCCAACAAATCGGGTTCGCCAGCAAATCAGTTACTTTAACTACAAAAATGGTTCTTCGACAATCAATACTGTTGAGTTAAACCCGCACTACGTCGTTGAAGTCATGCCCAAACTTGAAATTGGTGGTGGTCCGGGTGTTGGATATGTAAACGCTGACGTTGATGGAAAATCAGCCAATATGGCCGCATTTCAACTGGGCGGCAGCATACATTATCGTGTCAGCAAGTTTTTTATCGGTGCCGAGGGTCGTTACCAGTGGACAACTGACGGAGAAGACGGCACAGGCACAAGTAACGGCGCTAAAAATGCCCGAGTGTTACTGAAGATCGGATACGATTTATAAACGGATATTAAAGTTATTGATAAAAAAGCGCCTGACTAAACATCAGGCGCTTTTTTTTACGCACAATATTTCAGCGCGCGATGAAATTAACGCCACAAAGACGCGTGCGCTGAACAGCGACACGGTATGAACATTGTATGCGATGAACAAACAGCTTCTATCACCTGACGCAAGGAAAGCAAATGAGCAACAAAATCACCCTGCACGATTCCGTCTCTGGTAAAACACTTGAGTTACCCCTACTCGAAGGCACTGAAGGGCCCAGCGTATTTGACATCAGCTCGCTTTACCGAGAGTTAGGTTATTTTACATTTGACCCCGGCTTTCAGTCCACCGCCAGTTGTCGCAGCGCAGTGACTTTTATCGATGGCGAAAAAGGCATTTTACTTTACCGGGGATACCCGGTGGATCAGCTGGCAGAAAAAAGTAGCTTTTTGCGCGTCGCCTATTTACTCATCTATGGCGAATTACCCACGCCAGAGCAACATGCCAACTTCAACAATGAACTGCGTCATTACAATATGATTAAAGAAAGCCTGAAACGTTTTTATGATGGCTTTTATCATGACGCGCACCCAATGGCGATTATGGTAGGTGTTGTCGGTTCGCTTTCCGCGTTTTATCACGACTCCACTGACATCCATAATCTAGAACATCGCAAAATTGCCGCCTATCGCATGATCGCAAAAATGCCCACCATTGCTGCGGCCTGTTATAAACATTGTATCGGCGAGCCCATGGTTTACCCGGACAACTCACTCAGTTATGCGGGTAACGTATTACACATGATGTTTTCACAACCCACCGAAAAATACGTGATTAATCCCGTTGCCGAAAAAGCCCTGGATCGCATTTTTATTTTACACGCCGACCACGAACAAAATGCCAGTACTTCCACTGTTCGTCTCGCGGGCAGCTCACAGGCAAATCCATTTGCCTGTATCGCCTCCGGCATTGCCGCACTTTGGGGCCCGGCACACGGCGGTGCAAACGAGGCTGTATTAACCATGCTGGAAGAAATTGGCGACATCAGTCACATTCCTGAATTCATCGCCAAAGCCAAAGACAAAAACGATCCGTTCAGACTGATGGGGTTTGGCCACCGGGTATATAAAAATTTCGACCCAAGGGCAACATTAATTCGTGAGACCTGTCATGAAGTACTTAACGAACTTGACTCAAAAAACGACCCATTATTTAAAATTGCACTGGCACTTGAAGAGGCTGCTTTAAAGGATGACTATTTTATCCAACGCAATTTGTATCCAAACGTCGATTTTTATTCCGGATTAATTTACAAAGCCATTGGTATACCCAACAACATGTTTACCGTGATGTTCGCCATCGCCAGAACAACAGGCTGGATAGCACAATGGATGGAAATGATTAGCGAGCCGAATCAGCGAATTGGTCGACCAAGGCAATTGTATGTTGGTGCTGAGCGGCGCAATATTGAAGATGGACTCTGATTAATTGCCGGCCGAAATGCGGTATACATTGTCAGGCGCGGACAACTCCACAAGAGTAGATCCCATGAGTGATACATTTTCCGGACCTGCATCATGTCTCAATTGAATAGCTAATTGCTGATTAACAGTCCAGGTCAGCTCTTTATCCAGTCGACGTGTTTCATAACTGGCAAACGTATTCATATCGGCCACGTCGATATCATTATAACTCCCTGGATTGGGGCTATTAATTATTTTTTTTATCCAGACACTGCGGCCCGGGGGAATTCGATACCAGTCATTTTCGGGTAAGATGCTACCCTCGTCGATATCGTCCACTATGATTTTTTGTGTTTGAAAGTTTATGGGGTCGCTAGCTATGTTTTCAGTCAATTGGTTTTTTGGATAGCCACTTTCTATCATCGCATCGGAGACCTGTCTTTGTTGAAAAAATGACAAATCGTCACAAACAGTCTCATTACCAGTACTCCCGTCTAATAATAGAGACCATGAGCTAATCAAGGAAAATTCTGGATTAAATAAACTAGGATCATTCACATAATCAAACTCATATGTAATTTTTTTTGTCCCATCAGGTGTTGTAGCATTAAAACGACTATAACTCGCATCAAAACCAAAATCCAACCACTCACTTGTTTTCGAAGCTGGAATATCATCAGACAATACATTCTCAATGTCGGTATCTATTGGCACAGGGAGCTCTTTCAACTCCCACGAGCTAACAGAATAATTATATATTTTATCTACGTTTTTCCATGACCCTGAACTCTGTTTTGGGCACTCCAAGTTGGTATCAACAATCGATTTTACCTGCCATTCAGTCCTCACCCTCCACCGCACCTTATTAACCCGAATCGCCTCATCATAAGAACGCTGAAGCTGATGATCACCACTATCACTTAGCTTGATGTATATCGCATAATTCGTGTCGTTGGTATAATTATAACTCGCTACCGAAAGGCTCTGGTTATATAAGTCTGCTCGCTCCGAAAAACCCGCGCCATCATATGGCTGAAATACATCCGTCGCAGTCACTTCAAAATCAACCTCATTGATATTACCAACGTGGAAATCAACTTTAAATGAAAAACGGCCCTGCACTTCATTTCCGGCGATATCTTTCACCCTGACATCAATTACGTGTTCATCATAGCTCGTGGATTTCATCCATTCCGGGTGTAAGGCCTCTGTCACTACTGGAAAAAGATATTCGCCTTCTACAGGCTCACTTTTTTTCCAGTCAGTTAACACCTGCCCGTTTTTACTGTACTTAAATAACACGGCTAAATTTTCAAAACTGCTTGCAACACCTGAGTCTTGCGGATCGACAGGTTTAAACGCAAAAAACGGAATTTCGTTATCAACCAGCGAAGTGCGATTAATACCAACACCATTCAAATCGATAGCCGTAGTAAAAATCAACAATGGATCACTCAGGTTTTCACTGGATAATTCTTCTTTACGAATACCACCATCTACAAAAAACGCACCAAATCCATGGCCGTTATCCGTATTGATGACTGGTGCAATCGTATCAAGCTTGACATTTATCTCCTGCAACTTTTCATTACCCAATTGATCAGTCAATTTTATTTGTACCTTGTTCACACCCTCGGTTAAAGAAACCGGTGAAGTCCATCGCCCATCAGTAGTAATGGCGGTTGTCGTATCCTGAACTGTGATTTCTTTTGCCCCTACCCCTAAGTCACTATAGGTGCCGGATATTTCATAAACTTCCTGATTAGTCATCAATGCTGATGTAACCGTCAACGTCGGGCTTGTATTATCAAAACGATAAGTGAAAACCCCTACACCGGCGTTTCCGAAAACATTCTTTGCAACCACCTTAATCTGATGATCTCCATCCGGGAAAGCACTGGTATCAATATTCAAAAACGGCTTTAGCGGATTTTCAGCGCTACTCACAAACGTATCATCAATAAAAAACTCAACCGATTCTGCACCAATGACGCCCCCTATCAACGCAGTAAAATAAAACTCACCATTTTTATAAGCGTTTTCTGCCTCAAGTGAATAAACCGCTGGCCCGGCTTCTTCAAACTCGCCAGGTGCCTGATTACCAAAAATAGAGGATAAGTTGCTCGCAAACTGATAGGTGTAGTCCAATAAGTCACTCGCACTAATTGAGGTTTGATTGGCAGAATGATTAGCCATCACCAGCATATATTGGGCGAGTGAAACACGATACACATCGGAGTCTATCTTCACCTGACCGTAAAATAACTCTCTCACTTCACCATCAGTCACTTTAGTTGATCGCCCATCCAGAAAACCATCGGCTAAAATATCATCGTAAAAGAGTTGAGATAAACCAATTGAATTATAGTTAAGGTGTGGCTCAGACGCCTGCTGGGCACCAACCCATTCTGTCCAGCCTGAGATAGCGGCAAGAAAAAAACCATTAATTAATTCATAATTTAGCGCCACATCCTGATTATTTCGATCACGAATATTTTTTGACCGGGTTTGTGTAATATCAAAGCCAAAAACATCCGAAATTTCAGCCGTTGAATCAGACACCGCTGCAACAGGGTTTTCACCGTTAGAAATTTTAAACATCGCATAACCCGCGCTGATATGCGTAACTGGCGACACCATAGCGGTAAGTGGTTCACCGGACTGATACAAAGCAACCGTGCGAAGCACTTCACCTTCTTTTAATATTATGATTTTTCCTGATGACGGCTCGGTATACGAGCCCTCACTTACTTCAACAAGCACAACCTGAGATTTAGCACGAACAGAAAGCGCATAACTACCATCACTCAAAGAAGTGGTTTCGCCGAGTTTTTCACCTTTTTTATTGCCGGTAATCGAGAAAACACGAATGATTGATTTTTCTATTGCACCATTCACAATCACGCCGCTAATCTCACCTTGCGGCCTTAGTGGAGGTAATTCAAACCCCCCGCCACATCCAGAGAGAAAACTGGCCAGCAAAATAAAATTCACAATGAATATGTTTCGCATGCGATAATTATCCGTATCAGTAACGAACCAGAAAAAAAACAGAAAGTAAGGATTCCGTCATCGTATTATTTAGTGATATCCGCTGTAAAAAGCTACCGCCAATGGTAGAATCACGGGAAATTTTCCATTCGTTCGCCACGCTGAACAAAATACCAAGCGACCCGGTTTTACGATCAGGGAACGACTCTAACAAATAGCCTTCGTCATCCGCGATATATCGCTTTTGATATTCGGCAGCAGAAACACCAACGCCAGCCCCAAACCAGGGGCGAATAAACGAGTTAACCGCCAGATTTTTTTGTATTAAAAGATTTACACCACTGCGTCTAACATACTGACCAACTTCGTTCTCTTCTGCGCTGAAATTTGCCTGTTGATAAAACAATTCGAACCAGAACCGATTTCCATCTCTCCACCAGTCACTATAAATAAATTTCAATGGCTGAATTGCATAGGCGGATGCGGTAACTCCGGCAGGATCGTCAATATCAAGACGAGCGACGCCGAGCGAATACCCTAAACGTGCTGTATTTTCCGGCAAACCAAGGGCCGCATTGACATTTGAATAAATCAATCCCGTCGAGGTAATAGAAAAAATAAACAAAAGAATACGTTTCATCATTCCTCCCGGATCGATGAACCAAGAAAAACACTATTCGTTATAGCTATAGCGTATTTGTGTTATGACAGGCTCCGACTGGTTCATATCAACTTCCAATGATATGCCGCCAATATATGAAACAGGTTTACTGCCACCCTTCTCAACAATCATTAACTGAAAATCACCTTCACCGCTTATATTATTCAACGCGTTTCGTGTCATTTGCCATGAAAAATCATCAATTTCAATTTTTCTGACATCAGTCACGTTAAACAGTTTCTGATATTCGTTTTTTAACGCATCAACGCCTGATGAATCATTTGACTCAACATCAGGCGAAAAAAGAGAAACAAACTGACTAATATCTCCATCCCGATAAGCGATGGTAAATTTTTGAATTAGGTTTCCCAGTAACGCATGTTTGTCTTCACCAGTCGATTTTTTGTTTACGTTATCAGCTATTACAGGTGGCGCTACCTCTGTGGCTTGTACCAACAATTCTGGCGGCTCCGGTTTTTTATTCTCTTCAACTTCAACCGATAATGTATTGGCAAGCACCGAAATTTTTTCATTTTCAGAATTTATATCCGCTTTTGCTGAAATGATGTTTTCCTCCACCCGTGGTTTACCCACCGGATCTGCAAGCAGCGTTTTCTTTTCAAGTAGCTTGTGAATTTCAGGCGATTTTTCTAAAGAGACATTTTTTTTAGCGTCAAGCTGAGCCCGATTATCTCTTCTTTCCACTGTGGCTTCATCCACCACGTTAACATCGGTGATCAAAACAACTGAAGCAGGCGCCTCAATCAGATCAATGTCTCCAATCTTATTTTTCTGGTTTTCGCCTAACACTTCGATGCTTAATATATTTGATCTTTCAGGTTCTATCGATAATGGAAAAAACTCCACTGACGACGCCTCCAGAATTTTGTCACTATTTTCAATCATAGACGGTGAATCGTCAATAATAGACGCCACGAGAAACAAACTAACAGAAATACCTGAAACTGCGGCTACCCATTTTGCCTTGTACGCCGTTATATGTCGTTTTTCGTTTCCTTGCTCATTGTCAACTTTTTGTTCATGGTCAGCATCGAGTTCAGGAACAAATTGCGCCTTAACTGCAACCGTTTTTTCTAAGTTAGATGGATCAGCTATTCTTTTATCTGAACGCGGTGCCCCAACGGCGTCTGCATCAATACGCTCCGCCGTATCTGCATGAGCACGTTCATGAATTTCAACTGCCGAGTTTTCTATCGATCTTTTTACCAGGCCGCTATTCGCATTAGTCACTGGCACCTTCATCACTGGCACCTTCATCACTGGCACCTTGTCATGGCAGCTATCATCAACCGGTATCTCTAATGCATTCGGGCAGGCACGATCAACAGGAAATCGAGTTTCTATTTTATGAAAATCAAGCGAGCGTGATGGCCAGACAACAACATTACCTTCCCCAATGGCATGAGAAATAGCGCGGGTGACATTTGCCACACCATTAACATCCGCGTCCGCAAATTCACGGCGATGCGCATAAGAAGCCGGTTCGTGCCTTAATTCTTCAATCACACCTTCTACAACAACTGTATCAATGTACTTTTTTTCATCAAGATAGGCATAAAGCAAGATCCGATCACAGAGCGTATTAATCTGTCGGGGTATGCCTTCGGTGTAGCGATAAATTAACTGAAATGCTTCACTGGAAAACGCCGGTGTACTCTGCCATCCGGCGGTAGTAAGACGATGTTTAATGTATTTATCAATTTCCTGGAAAGAAATTGGCATCAGTCGGTGTGATACCAGTACACGCTGTCGTAACTGAAGCATGTCAGTCAGGTTTAATGTTTCTTCAAGTTGAAATTGACCAAGCAGAAATATTTGAAGGGTATATTGGTCGCGATACTGGAGATTTGAAAGCAGTCGGAGTTCTTCCAGTATGCGCGGTGATAAATTGTGTGCCTCGTCAATTAACAGCAAGACTCGTTTGCCTGCTTGAGCGAGCCTCTGCAAATAAAGCTCTAACTCCTCAAGCAAATCAACCCTATCACAACCGTCTGATTTTAAATGTAGAAAATGTGCAATGGTACGAAAAAGATCATCAACATTCAGCAGGGTATTACTCAGTTTCACCACCACAAACTGCTTTAACGACGGATCCTGCATTAAGATATTTAATAAAGTCGTTTTGCCTGTGCCGGGCACACCGGTAACGACTACAAATCCCTCTCCTTGCTGCAAGCCATAGTGAAGATATGCCAAACCTTTTGCGTGGGTTGAACTTGCGTAAAAAAAGCCGGGATCAGGGCTTAATTTAAAGGGTTGTCCTTTCAATCCAAAAAACGATTCATACATCCTGCTCGTCCTGAATGATTGACCTGAATGATTGACCTGATTAGAGTATATACGATAATACTCAATAGTAAAAAATTACCGTTTTATCATTCAATTAACCCAAAATGCAGATGAATTTATAAGCTGCTTATCAGCGAATAGCAATTTCCCTTTTTAAACTGATACCTGGCCAAATATAATCGAACCCGGCACTTTACGATTCATCCGATTTCGCAGCGATGTTATTGCTTTCCAATCGTTTTTTCTTCAGTTTTTTATCCTGTTTCTTTTTCTGTTTTTTGCGTTGTTTGGCGCGCTCAGTGGCGGTCATTTTGCGTTTTTTCGCATTAGACCCTGCGGCTTTGCCGGAGGCTTTTAAGCGACTTGGCCCGGTATAGGAGGCAACATGCCCTTCGATTTCACGACGCTCAAATTTACGCTTTAAATAACGCTCGACGCTGACCATCAAATTCCATTCGAGTGCACAGATAAGTGAAACGGCCAAACCGGTTTCACCTGCCCGGCCTGTTCGCCCAATTCGATGCACATAGGTATCACCTCGTCTTGGCATTTCGAAGTTGATCACCAGACCAACGCCGCTAATATCCAGGCCACGGGCAGCAAGATCACTGGCAATTAAGACATTAATTTTGCCCTGACGCAGTAACTCCATCACCCGCAAACGTCTTTCCGCATCAAGATCACCGTGCAAAATTCCCACACGAAGACGTTTGTGCATTAAAAAACTGCCTAGTCTGTCGGCCTTGGTTTTACTGTTGGTGAAAACAATCGCCTTATCGTATTCTTCGGTTTCTAAAATTTCATAGGTTAAAGCGTGCTTGTGAAAGGTATTATCAGCCAGCACAACCTGCTGTGTGATGTTTGACTGGTCATCACCCTCCTCCCTGTTTAAAGAAACACTTTCCGGATCACGTAAAATTTCAGATGCCGGGCCATAAATGCCGTTTAGTGTTGCCGATAAAAGTAAGGTTTGTCGTTCTTCGTTGCAGCTTCCAACAATGTTTAACACTTCATCACTAAACCCCATGTCAAGCATGCGGTCCGCTTCATCAATCACCAGCACATCAAGCTTGTAAAAATCACAACGACCTTTTTCAATGTGCTTAAGCAAACGGCCGGGGGTTGCAACAACAATCTGCGGACTTTGCTGCAAGGCATCTGCTTGCTCGTCAACGTCATCACCGCCAGTCACTAAAGCGGTTTTCAAATTGGTATGCTTCGCTAAATTTTCACAGGCGGTGAATACCTGCAATGCCAATTCTCGTGTTGGCAATAAGATCAAAGCACGTGTACCTGCATCAGGATTAGCGCGCGATAACAACTGATGAAGTGTAGGCAACAGATAGGCAACGGTTTTACCGCTGCCCGTTTCCGCATTAACCTTTATATCAACACCATCCATTGCCAATGGAATCACTTCTTCCTGAACAGGCGTGAGCGCTTTAAAGCCCAGCTCATTAATCGACTTAAGCAATAATTTGTGAAGTGAAAACTGTGTAAAAGGAGCAGTCAAGGGAAAAACCTCAGAAGTTGGACGTGGCGCGCATCATAGCATAATCAATCAAAATCAAAGACAACCGCTGCCTAGGAGCCTGCCCGAGAACGAAAAGCCTGCTGCGGAAAATTCATTTTGGTCATATTCCCCGTTCATTTTCGTTGAATAGAATGACTATTCGCCTCAAATGAACGAAAAATCTGCCTCAAACTGACTTTCCCTCGCGACGACTTTCATTCTCGCGCAGGCTCCTAGCAGCCTCCTAACTGGCACATAATAACCAATATCAGGCGCGATTTTGTCAGCCTTTTCGTACTTCAAAATCAGAACATTTTCGTTAACAGCCTAATTACCCTGAAAAATTCAATTATCCCGGACATTTTTTCAGCTTTATTTGTGAAATAATCGACACTATTCTACCAGATAGCCCTAAACCGCCAAAGAAAACCTTTTGTATCTCTTAATATTCAACAGCTTACAAAATAACTCTCATCAAAAAAAAGAATCCACAGAACCCTTCTTTTTAGCTAGGTTTCAGGGTAAAATACCGGCCTTTTTTAACTGGAAGAATAAAGCGTAATCGTGGCATTAATATCGCGCCACGCAGACTCTCCAGCAGGCTCATCAAACCGAGCCCAAAGCCGCTACAACTCATTTTATTAACTTTTAGAGCAATGACATGACTGATTTATCTCTTTACAGAAACATTGGTATATTCGCTCACGTAGATGCTGGTAAAACCACCACTACTGAACGAATCCTTAAACTCACCGGCAAAATCCATAAGTTGGGTGAAGTACATGACGGCGCTGCAACGACTGACTTTATGGAACAGGAAGCGGAGCGCGGTATTACAATCCAGTCTGCGGCAACGACTTGTTTCTGGAAAGATCACCGTTTTAACATCATCGATACACCGGGCCACGTTGACTTCACCATCGAAGTTTACCGCTCATTAAAAGTACTCGATGGCGGCGTTGGTGTTTTCTGTGGATCTGGTGGTGTAGAGCCTCAATCAGAAACTAACTGGCGTTATGCGAATGAATCAGAAGTTGCGCGTGTAATCTACGTGAACAAACTTGACCGTATGGGTGCTGATTTCTACCGCGTTGTTGATCAAGTAAGAAAAGTACTTGGCGCTAATGCACTCGTAATGACGCTTCCAATCGGCATAGAAGACGACTTCGTTGGTGTTATCGACCTTATAACCATGAAAGCATGGATCTGGGACGATTCTGGCCGTCCAGAAAATTACGAAATCGTTGACATTCCTGCTGAATACCAGGAAAAAGCGGATGAATACCGCGAAATGATGATTGAAACTGCGCTTGAGCAAGACGATGACTTAATGGGAAAATACCTAGAAGGCGAATTGCCATCTAACGAAGATCTTAAGCGTTGCATCCGCAAAGGTACAATCGCGTTGGACTTCTTCCCTACATTCTGTGGTTCTGCGTTTAAAAACAAAGGCGTTCAAAACGTACTAGACGGTGTTGTTGATTACCTACCTAGCCCAACTGAAGTTGAGCCACAACCTGAAGTTGACTTAGAAGGTGAACCAACAGGTAATTTCGCTGTTGTTGACGCTGACGGGCCACTTCGCGCGTTGGCATTTAAAATCATGGATGACCGCTTTGGCGCATTAACCTTTATCCGTATTTACTCAGGTAAATTGGAGAAAGGCACTTCCGTTCTAAATACTTTTACCGGTAAAACAGAGCGTATCGGCCGTATCGTTGAGATGCACGCTGATGAGCGTATTGAATTAGACGGCGCACAAGCTGGCGACATCGTTGCTGTTGTGGGCATGAAAGCAGTGCAAACAGGCCACACACTTTGTGACCCTAAAAACCCTGCGACATTAGAGCCAATGGTTTTCCCTGATCCAGTCATCTCGATTGCAATCTCACCTAAAGACAAAGCAGCGTCTGAAAAAATGGGTATTGCGATTGGTAAAATGATTGCTGAAGATCCTTCTTTCCGCGTTGAAACTGACGAAGACAGCGGCGAAACAATCATTAAAGGAATGGGTGAGCTTCACCTTGATATTAAAATCGACATTCTTAAGCGTACACACGGCGTTGACGTAAACGTAGGTGCTCCACAGGTTGCTTACCGTGAAACTATCACGAAACCAATCGAAGACAGCTATACACACAAGAAACAATCTGGTGGTTCTGGTCAGTTCGCTAAAATTGACTACATCATTGAGCCTGGCGAAACGGGTTCTGGCTACCAATTTGAGTCTAAAGTAACAGGTGGTAACGTTCCTCGCGAATTCTGGCCAGCTGTTGAAAAAGGCTTTAAGTTGAGCATGAATCGCGGCGTACTTGCCGGCTTCCCTTGCTTGGACTTCAAAGTAACGTTGATGGATGGTAGCTTCCACGCAGTTGACTCCTCTGCTATTGCATACGAAATTGCAGCTAAAGGCGCTTATCGTCAGTCAATGCCAAAAGCGGGCGCAACTTTACTTGAGCCAATCATGAAAGTTGACGTATTCACACCTGATGATCACGTTGGTGATGTTATTGGTGACTTGAATCGTCGCCGCGGTATGATCCTGGGTCAGGAATCTGGTCCAACTGGTGTACGTATCAAAGCAGAAGTGCCTTTAAGTGAGATGTTCGGTTACATCGGTGACTTACGTACGATGACTTCTGGTCGCGGCCAGTTCTCTATGGAATTTGCACATTACTCTGCATGCCCTAAGAATGTTGCTGAAGATGTAATTAAAGAAGTTAAAGAGCGCGAAGCGAAGAAGTAACCCTCTTCATCTTTAACCTAGAAAAATCAGTTGATCCACGAGCTAGAGCACAACTACTTGATTCGCTTGGCTATATGATAAAGATTTGATTCACCAACCAGGTGAACGCAAACTTTTTCATTACGCCAATCAAACCAATTACTTGCACTCTATTCTCGCGTCCAACTGATCTTTCCAGGTTTAACAATAGAAAAGCCAGGTAGTTAAACTATCTGGCTTTTTTATTATCTGCTTTATTTCATACCCGCCAATACCCTATCACGAATTACATCAGCGGTTTTTTCCGTCAGCAACGCGGCTGCATTTACCATCGCGTATTCAACCGAAATATTGTTTCCCGCATTTTTACCACAAAAAGCATAACTTTTATCAAAGTTAAAATCGCCGCTATCAAGATTGTCTGACACAATCTGCCCCGCAATAATTACCGATGGCACATTCTGTTTTTTTGCTCGTTTAGCCACCGCTCCCGGTGCTTTTCCAAAACCGGTTTGAAAATCTAACCGCCCCTCTGTGGTAATAAGCAGACTCGCGTCTTGCAGGCGATTATCAAAATCCAAAATATCAAGCAGCAATTCCGCACCGGGTTTTATCTTCGCCTTAAAAAAGGCAAACAGTGCCGCCCCTACCCCACCAGCTGCACCGCCACCCGGAATATCCCTCACGTTAACCCCAAGATCACGCTCGATTACGTTTGCCAAATTTGCCAAACCTTTTTCAATCAATAAAACCTGCGCCAAATCTGCGCCTTTTTGCGGCCCGTAAACTGTCGCCGCACCCTGGTCACCTAACAACGGATTAGACACGTCGCAGGCAACATCAAAGGTCACATTTTTTAATCTGGCATCCATTGTTGAAAGATTCAGGTGCGAAATTTTATTCAGATTTTCAGCATTACCAAACAACAAATTATTATCCGCATCAAAAAACTCAATACCGAGCGCGCTTGCCATGCCGGTACCGCCATCACTGGTTGCGCTACCACCAATACCAAGCACGATATGACGGGCACCAAGATCCAGCGATGCAGTAATCATTTCACCAAGGCCAAAGGTACTGGCCTGCATAGGGTCTAACTTATCTGGATCAAGCAAAGCCAAGCCGGATGCCGCGGCCATTTCCAGAATCGCCACCTGTTTATCCGCCACAAATAAAAAACAGGCCCGCACGGTTTCCCCTAACGGACCCGAAATATCAACCCAATGTTTATCAGCACCTAACTCATGCGCCAAAGCCTGAACAAAACCGTCACCACCATCAGACACCAGCAAAGACACAACTTCCGCATCAGGCAACGCCAACTTGATACCCGCTTCTATGGCACCTTTAACCTCAACGGAATCCAAACTGCCTTTAAATGCATTGGCAGCAACAACAATTTTAACCGGGGCAGGATTATTTGATTTCATAAGACACAAACGAAAACAACAAAGCCGGTGAAGTCATCGCACTCACCGACCCGAGCAGCAACTTAAAGCGAATCAATCGCGTCGTTAAAAATCACACTAGGTCGCATCACTTTTAAAGCCGCTTGTTCGTCGAGTTTATAGTAACCACCAAGATCCACGGCAGGCCCTTGCGCCTTGTTTAATTCAGCCAGAATTTTATCTTCATTAGCGGTTAAGGTTTTCGCCAGTGATTCAAAGTGAGACCGAAGATCTGTGTTATCGGTTTGCGCCGTCAACGCCTGCGCCCAATACATCGCCAGGTAAAAATGGCTACCGCGATTATCCAGCTCGCCCACTTTCGCAGAAGGTGATTTATTATTATCAAGAAAACAACTGGTGGCTTCATCTAATGTATCGGCCAAGACTTTTGCTCTCGGGTTTTTAAACGTCACCGACAAATGTTCAAACGAGGCAGCCAAGGCCAAAAACTCACCCAGAGAATCCCAGCGCAAATGATTCTCGGCATACAATTGTTGTACGAGTTTAGGTGCTGACCCGCCAGCGCCGGTTTCAAACAATCCACCGCCGTCCATCAATGGCACAACCGATAACATTTTTGCCGATGTACCCAGTTCTAAAATCGGAAACAGGTCAGTCAGGTAATCACGCAATACATTACCCGTAACAGAAATAACATCTTTGCCCTGTTTAATTTGCGCCAGGGTAAATTTCGTTGCTTCAACCGGCGACATAATTCGAATATCCAAACCGGTCGTATCGTGGTTTGCTAAATATTGATTCACCTTTTTAATCATTTCAACATCATGTGCGCGATTTTCATCAAGCCAGAATATTGCAGGGGTGTTGCTAACACGGGCACGGGTGACCGCGAGTTTTACCCAATCCTGAATCGGTGCATCTTTTACCTGACACATACGAAAAATATCACCCTGCTGCACAGCCTGTGTCATTAACACCTCACCATCGCCATCAACAACACGCACCGTACCAGCGGCAGACATTTGAAAGGTTTTATCATGCGAACCATACTCTTCCGCTTTTTGTGCCATCAAGCCCACATTCGGCACGGTGCCCATGGTGGCCGGATCAAAAGCGCCATTGGCTTTGCAAAAACTGATTGTTTCCTGGTAAACACTGGCATAACAGCGATCAGGAATCACCGCCATGGTGTCCTGCTGTTTACCGTGTTTGTTCCACATCTGTCCAGCGCTGCGAATCATCGCCGGCATAGAGGCATCGACGATCACATCGCTGGGCACATGCAGATTGGTAATGCCTTTATCAGAATCCACCATTGCTACGTCGGCTTTAACAGCCAGCACGGCTTGAATATCCGCCGCTATTTCAGCTTGTTTATCTGCGGGTAAGGATTGAATTTTACTAAAAACGTCACCTAAACCATTATTGGTATTTACACCAATGTCGGCGAATGTATCGGCATACTTATCAAACACGTCTTTGAAAAAAACCGTAACAGCAGCGCCAAAAATAATCGGGTCTGAGACCTTCATCATCGTCGCTTTTAAGTGCAGGGAAAACAAAATACCTTTTGCTTTTGCCTCATCGATTGCTTCGCTCAAAAATGCGCTTAGCGCTTGATGACTCATAACGGCGCTGTCGATCACTTCACCGGCCAATAAAGGTGAGCTGTCTTTTAAAGTGTTTACAGCACCATCTTCGGCAACAAACTCAATTTTAAACTCGCTTGCATTTGCCAACGTTACTGATTTTTCTGACCCGTAAAAATCACCTTGCGACATGTGCTTAACAAACGATTCAGAACCCGACGACCAGCTCCCCATGTAATGCGGGTGTTTTTTTGCGTAATTTTTTACAGACGCAGGTGCGCGTCGGTCAGAGTTACCTTCACGCAAAATCGGATTAACCGCACTACCCAGCACTTTGCCATAACGTGATTTGACCTCTTTTTCTTGCTCGGTTTTTGGGTCAGCAGGATAATTTGGTAGTTGATAACCCTTGTTTTGTAACTCGGTGATGGCAGCAATTAATTGAGGAACCGAGGCACTGATGTTTGGTAATTTCACAATATTGGCTTGCGGCGTTTTTGCCAGCACACCTAATTCAGTCAGCGCGTCACCAATGCGTTGCGCGTCAGTCAGGTTTTCGGGGAAATTAGCAATGATTCGCCCGGACAAAGAAATATCGCGAGTTTCAATACAAACATCTGCAAGACTCGCAAATGCTTTGGCAATCGGTAAGAAAGAGTAAGTGGCCAATGCGGGTGATTCGTCGGTTAACGTGTAAATGATTTTTGCCATTTCTGTCATGTGAATTCCTAAAGTTATTTGTCTCGTTTTCAGGCGGATAAAGAATCAAGTAGTTGTGCTCTAGCTCGTGGATCAACTGATTTTTCCAGGGTAAGCACATAAAATATTCCAATGAATAAAAAATAAATGCCGCGTATTCTACCTCAATGAATACTGAAGTCACCTACCCGGAGATTAAAACAAAGAAGGGAAATGCGGCGATGAATCAGCCTGATCAGGCTAATCAGCTTCCCGCCTACGACAATAGGCGGGAAGCGAAAAATATTAAGCCGTTTGCTTTGATACCATAACCAGACGAAGCGTCGCCGCCAGCCCGAATAAAAACAGGGCAAAAAAACCAAGACTCCCGCCACCTGATGCTGGAGAACCGGAAGCGTCAATCAACGTACCTGGAAAACCGTTATTAGGCTGCCCGTTGTTATTAGCCCCCGGTGCCGGTGCATCTGGATCTTGATTTGCGTTAGCTTCTACATTCGTCGATGCTAGAATATCAGGAATGCCCAATGCGACAGGGTCACGTATCAAACCGAGGGTCGGGTTAGAATCAAACATATCATTATCAATTAAATTAAGCGTAATTATTTTATTAAGCCGATCAATCGACGCATAAGAAATGCTACTACTCACGGCACTGCCCATTGTTTGCCAGACACCGGTGTTATCCAGTTTTCTCACTACGGCATCAACTGGAATAGCAGTATCCGCAGGCAACTGAATTGTGAGCGTTAATACACTCGATGCCACACTCAGGTCTGCTACATCAAAAAAGAATGCACCCAAAGGAAAGGTATAATCCACATCAGCGACTTGAGCTAATAGCTGCTCTTCACCAATAACCGTAATCGGACTCGCCGTCCCACTACCGGGTGCAATCTCTATAGAAACAGTGCCGCTTATCTGCGACGCCCCTGTAAATAAAATACCGATGGTCGCAGCCTCAGAACAGATAGTGGGTGTATCAACAAAGCAGGTTCTATACGTAAATGAATCACTACCACTCGCACCTGAGTTTGCCCGGTATTCCCAGTTAGGGTTGCTAGCATCTACAGCCAAACCCGCAGTACCCTGAGTTCCTGTAGTCAAAATCTCATAAATAAATGGTTTGGTTACATAGCTCACAACAAAGGCACCGGTGATGACATCGCCCGGTGTCACAACATACTGCATCGGGTTTGCCGTTGGTGGCAGCAATTCGAATGCGCCAATATCACAACCCGTTGAGGGGCGCTGGCGGCCGGGCTGATCGACCGAGCTACAATATGAATCAACAGCCTTGTCTATCGCTGGGCTGGTTATTTCAACCGTTTGCGTATGTGGCTGCAAAATATCAAACTCCGCCTGAGTAAACGCAGGCACAGCACTAACACCGGAGGTCACGTTAGTCACATCCATCGGCACAAGCAACGGATCGGCTCCGACCAAATCAGCGGTATGTAAAAAACCGCAACTATTCGCGCTTTCAAGATTACCACCACGGGAAACAATACTACCGGCAGTAGAAAACCCGCAGTTATTAACACTCGAACCGCCACCCATTCCACCGCCTGAACCACCCACATTATTGGCAACAATACTATTCGCGACAACAAGCGTTACATCCGGCTGATTGGAATTAACCTGCCCGGTCACCACAATACCGGCACCGCCCAATGAACCGTCAGAATCGCCAGCAGGAATGCTAAAGTCGATGGGGTCAACATTACAACCCCCAGGAAAACTACCCGCGCCGGGGGTGAACCCGGGAAACATCATGCCACCAGCACCAGATCTATCGTTTCCTCTTGCAGTATTATTGGCTATCGTTACATGCGTGAGTGAAGGGCCAGCCGCAAGCGAAGCACCCACACCACCCCTTCGATACACAATTCCGCCACCGTTTCGGTCTGCTATGTTACTGCTAATAGTCGTATTACTCATATCCAACACGCCAAAACCATGATACAAACCACCACCATCTAGCGCCTGGTTTCCGTAAAGCAGTGAATTTTTAATCGTTAAATCACTAAAATTAATAATCCCGCCACCAATACCACCAAGCGCGTTGCCCAAATTGCCGTTGTTAATAATAAAAGAATTATTAATTTGGCTTGAGCCGGAAACCAGGCTTAACCCGATACCGGCGCTACTAATATTTCGGTAGACCAACGTATGATTAAGCACAATAGAAGATTGCGAATGAATACCACCACCCTGCCCCATCGCGGTATTACCGTATACCCAAATATCATTTAACGTCAGCGAACCACCATTGGAAATGCCGCCACCCAATCCACCGTCGCCAAAGTCACCAGTGTCACCTAGCACCTGAACCCGACCATTGGTTACCGACAGCGCATTTAAAGTGACCGTAGTCGTCGTCTGGGCCGAACCACAAGCCACCACCGGCGAAATATCAAACACACGATCATTGGCGCCACCATTAACAATGGTAGTGGCCGCACCGGCACCGGTGATAACAACGTCATCCGTGATGTCCAGATCACCTGTCGATGCCGCATTTTCATCGCGACCTGTTATCGTTAAGGTGTAAGTTCCCGCGGGCAGCGTAATAAAATCCGAACCAGGCTTCGCATTAGCCTCTTCGATTGCGGCACGCAATGAACAATTGCCTGAACTACTGAGACAAAAACCGTTCCCGGGACTCGCGTCATTTTCATCACTAGTAGTATCGACAATAAAGGCATTAGAAGCGGAAAAGGCGGTTTGAGACACAATGAAGAGGAATGCACTAAAAACAATTTTTGCCGTTTTATTCATAATATTGATCTCATTTTCTCGTCATCTGCATTTAGTGAAACAACCATCATAAAGAAGCATTATTAAATCAGTGTTATAAGGGCGATATGTGAGACAATCGCCGCTGGTGAGGTTTGCCTGAAACACCGCAATTACAGTACAATCGCCATAATAACACAGTAAAACAGCTTGTTAATTTTAACACGCTGTTTTTGTGCGGCCAACATGAAATACTTCACACAAATAGCGTCCTAATACATAAATTTTATAGTAACAAACATAATAATTTATAACGTAACTTCTCATCAAATAATGGCTAAAAAACGCCAGTCAATGCAAGGGTGATTACATGAACTTAAGCGAAAAATTTATCCGCAAAGTACCTTTATTACTGGGCAGCCTGCTATTGGCGAACCCCGTTTTTGCCGAAAGTACTTTTCCGGAGGATATTTATGTCACGCTTAAAAAGTCGGGCGAACTTGCGCAGCTCCCGAAAATAGGGAAATGGAAAGGTAGTCCGGTCATGTTATACAACAGCCTGACACCAGACGGCAAACGCATGATCGTCAGCAGCCCAAAAACCGGCTATGTTTATATTTACGATACAAACTCTCACGCTGAGCTTGCAAAAGTCAAAGTCCAAAAGGCACCAAAAGGCGTAAAAATATCACCTGACGGCAACGAAGCTTATGTGGCAAACGAAGCATCCGCCTCGATTAGCGTTGTCGACCTGAGCAATTACCGGGAGGTGGCAGTAATTCCAGTAAAAAAACTGCCCCACAATGTGCGTTTCAGTAACGACGGCAGCCTGGCCTACATCACCTTACAAGGTGGTGCTGGCATCGGTGTCATTAATACGCAAACCCGGCGCTTAACAAAAGTTATCGCAACACCAGGCATTCCGAACCCACACAATCTGGATATTTCAAAAGATGGCACAAAGGTGTTCATTCGGGATTTAACAAAATCTGTTGGCGTTCTGGACTTGTTAACGGAGAAAATCATTAAGGTTTTACCCGTTGGAAAAGGACATGCGGGCATTGATGTGAGCCCCGATGGTAAAACGGTTTACACTGGCGCAATAGGTGACAACGTACTCACCGCCATTGATACAAAAACACTGACAGTTAGCGCAACAATAAACGTTGGCAATGGCCCACACGGGGTAAGGGCAAGCAAAGATAATAAGTGGATATACGTCGCTACTACAAAGGCGAATCAACTGGTTGTTATCGACGCAAAAAAAATGGCCGTCAGCCAGCGATACCCGCTTGCTGATTTTCCTTTCTGGGTTTCCGTTAAGGGCAACCCTTAAGGCAGGAGACGGCCCGAAAATGAAAAAGCCTTAAGCATCAACTGCTTAAGGCTTTTTTAAATAATGGCGTCCCCTAGGGGACTCGAACCCCTGTTACCGCCGTGAAAGGGCGGTGTCCTAGGCCACTAGACGAAGGGGACGCTGAAACCTTCGATTTTTTCAAACTATATTCACCAGATAAAACCTGGTGGAGCTAGGGAGGATCGAACTCCCGACCTCTACACTGCCAGTGTAGCGCTCTCCCAGCTGAGCTATAGCCCCGAAAGGAAGAGCGCATTCTACGTATGCGAAGCTAGCCAGTCAAGCGTCTTTTATCAATTATTTACACCTTTTTCATCAATGTATCGATGATTTATTGACCCACCACCGAGAGTTCGAGCGGAAAATATAGCCGCCTGCGCTTTTTCACCTAAATTCACCTAAATTCACCTAAATTCACCTAAATTCACCTAAGTTCACCTAAGTTCACCCAAGATACTGTCGGCGAAAACTCGATATATTTACATAATTTAATGAAAATACAGCAAGTTAAGACAACTACCTAGCATCATCCGCTAATTACTCATCAACATGGATTTTTTAAGATATTCCTGGGGACGAACGCCAACCAGCTGCTGAAACGTGGTGCTAAAGGCACTTGGGCTGTCATACCCCACCGCATAGGCAACCGTAGACACATTAGCGCCGGGTTTGCTCAACAACTCAAGCGCACTTATCACCCGCGCTATTCGCAAAACCGTGGTGTAATTCGTCGACATTTCATGCTGAAACAATCGCATTAGCGTTCGTTTTGACATCGCAAAATGACTCGCCACCTCCTCAAGTTTTAGGTCACCTTCCAGATTTTCACTAATATAATCCATTACCGGGCGAAGCCTGGGATGAGTTGTTGTCGGTAACGAAAGCGGCATAGGTGTCGCCGCCCACTGCTCAACAAAAAGCCGAAGTGTTTTAAAAAACGCATTTTCCAACTCATCAAATTCATCCGCCGAATAGTCCCACACGCGTGTCTGAATGATCATTTCACGTGCAAGATTATTAACGGGAAAAACCCCCATGGATTTAAGACTGCCCGACTCAATAAGCTCACCATCAAAATACAACATGCGTAAATACAAATCAGGCGACGCAGAAGTAACGCGATGTAAACACCTAGCCGGAATCCAGGCAGCATGCCTGGCTGGCAACAAAAAACATTGCTCTTCGGTTTGTAAATGTAAAGCGCCACCCTCCGCGTATAACAACTGATGTTTGATATGATCATGCCAGTCAGCAACAAAAACCCCCGCTTTCAAGTGAACAGAAAATGAGGTTTTTTGTTTATTATTAATTACGACCTCATCAACTGTTAACCCACTTTTCGAAATTTCATCATTAACCGTCGCTTCGAGGTCTTCTATCATTTCTGCATTTTGCATATATTTTAGTACCAAAGTATTATTATAAGAAGCGATCTAAACGAATCACAAATTTAAGTGAGCGACACTACAATACTAGAACAAACAGCGTCACCTTGTCGATGCTTTCATGTTATAAAAAAATTAAAATAAGACCAGTGCAGGGAAAATTCGCCCTGTTTTTCTCTCACAGAAAAAATGCATTTAATCATTTTATTGTTAAACAACCTATATTGATAGATTGCCGATAATTTACGGTAATTTTTTCCTGTCTTCTGGCCTGAATATATTTTTGTTGTTCCACCAGTCTGCCACCCTAACATGCGTTAATTCCCTGATTAGTCCTCCACGAATTCGTCCAGCGGTCATTGGTATTTTAGACCGCCAGGGTAAATGGTTTCCTGAATCATGAATGCAACTTGTTTTTAATGCGCTCAGTAATTGTGTCAATCCATAAGCAACTTGCGTTATCTGAACCCAACGATGCAATACTTGCCGTGTTTGCTGCGACATTTTCTTCATGCCTCAATCATGTTTGAGTTGATGAACCATCGATTCAATCGACCATCATTTCACGTAACTCAATAAAATTTTTTCTGTACTTATGTGTGATATCAGTGCACAAAATTAAACTGTAGGGACACTCGTTGTTTTCCATGTCTTCCATTTGACCCCAAACCACCTTAACTTGCCGCCCTTCTAAAAAGCGCGCCATTCAGATACGTATGTTGCAGTGAACAAACGGTTTGACCGAACGAACAGGTAGAGCTCAGATTAAAAATGTGATCCAATGAAACAGTTCACTTGGGATAATTGAATATCCTTTTGTGTGCATGGTAGCCTCCAGTAGAATCGCGTTTCTTTGTGGAGAAACAAACCATAAAACTAAACAACAGGTATTTGATATGTTTTCACATAAAGATAATCTACAACAGCTGTCTCAAAGTAACTCCTTAAAAGAAAAACTAATATTAACGCATCAAAACATTCAGCGAACATTTCCGTTTATTGCCCGTATTTCTGTCACTATTTATGATCCCGAAACCAAAGTATTAAAAACTTTTCTTCACAGCAGTGGTGGTGACAATCCGCTTGAGCATTACCAAGCCATTCTCAGCGACGCCCACTCACTAAAAGAAGTGCTCGACAAAGCCGCCCCAAGAGTAGTCAACAACTTAAATACATTTAAAAACAGCACTAAAACACATGCCAAACGCCTTGACCGCCAAGGTTATGCCGCCAGTTACACTACCCCCCTGTTTGATAAAGGTGATTTTTTTGGCTTTTTGTTTTTTAACGCTTACGAGCCCAACGTTTTCACTGAGTCAGTACTCAACAACCTGGATGTTTACGCACACTTGATTTCGTTTATGGTTGCCAGTGATATTAATATTGTTAAAATGATGAATGCAGCCATAAAAACCACCGGCGATATCGTACACGCAAGAGACCCGGAAACTGGCGGCCACCTCGATAGGATGTCACGTTACAGCCGCATTATTGCAACCGCACTGGCAAATAAATACAAACTTAACGATGATTATATTGAACATATTTTTATGTTTTCGCCGTTACATGACATCGGTAAAATTACCATACCCGATGGTATTTTACTTAAACCAAATAAATTAGATAAAGACGAAATGGAAATTATGCGCACACATCCTCAAAAAGGACGAGAGATGATTGACACGCTGATGAAAAACTTTGGAATAAACACCTCAGAAAATGTTTCTATATTAAAAAATATTGCCGAATTTCACCATGAGGCGATCAATGGCAGTGGCTATCCCAGTGGAAAAAAAGAAGGTGATATTCCGCTCGAAGCACGCATAGTCGCCGTTGCCGATATTTTTGATGCTCTCACCTCAAAACGCCCCTACAAAGAAGCTTGGAGCAACGAAAGAGCCATCGAAAAGCTCCTGCAATATGCTGGTGAAACGTTAGATAAAGACTGCGTATTAGCATTAACAGAAAACATTGACGCCGTCACCGCCATACAACAGCAGTTTAAAGAAGATCAGGTCGGTTAGTTTTTAGAGAGAAAATCTCAATTGAGACCTTTGCACGAAAAATAGTTTTAAGTGTTTTTCAAGATAATCTGGCTGTGCTCCATTCATCTCGGCTGGTTGAAATTGTCCGATAAATGTAACCACATCAGGTTGTAGTGGTCGTGATCTGATCTGTTTCAGATATTGATGATTTCGAGTTTCAATCGACGCGCCTGCGAAAGGCGAGACTAGTGTTAGAAGACAATTACCCTGGCCGGTTGTCGTAAATAATACGGGATTTGTTTCGAGGAATATTAAGCACTTCAAAACTGTTAAAGATCTGAGTCTTAAAAATTTCAAACCGTGGCACAAAAACAAAAAAATTAAGTGCAGTGATCGAAACCACTACACTTAATCCATTTTCTCAAAACCCTGGGGCTGTGTGTTTTGCAATCCTCAGGTCATCGCACTAAGACCAATCACACTAATATCCGGATCAGTCTCGCCTGGTTTTCTATATTCCATTTTACTCCCTTATTTCGACTTATTTCAACGAGGCAGATACGAATAACACTTACAATCGCGCGCATGGGGCAAACTTTTATACTCAATTAAATTAGTTTAAAAGCCCATCTCCACTTGTGCCGTTAACGTGTAATCATCATTTGCTGAATCAGGCGCACTTTTATTTAGGAACTCAACAAACGTACGTACATTTTGTTTGATGTAATAACTTAAATGTAAAGTCAACTCAAAGTAATCATCAGCACCGTCGTTGCGTTGATAGCTGTCCACGCGAAGTAATGGCATCCATAAGGGTCGACCATTCTGGCTAATGATATAACGTGCTTCACCAAACGCGGCTCTGTTTTTTTCCTCTTGTGTAGCTGTTTCATTGTCGCCTGTCGCGAGCATAAAGGCACCCATAACTCTTAAGTCACCAAAGTCTGCCTGAGCATCAACACTGGTCCGAGTGAACTTGCGTTCTACATTGCAGTTGGTAACAAAGTCATTCACATTACCAGCACAGGTTCCGCGCATGGCCATTGCGCCAATCATCAGCGATGGCATCACATCTACGGCTAAACGACCGCTAAATGCTTCACCATCTTCTGCCAGCGGATCACCACCGATGCCGTTAACCGAAAGACTATAAAATACCTGATCGATTGGACGTCCATAAAGTGTTACATTTTGCCTGGCGCTGCGTAGTTTTCCGCCGTTATCTGCGCCTTCAAATTTGCTATCGTAAACGGAGGCACGATTACGGGTTAGTTTACGTGAATTGGAATAAACCTCATAAGGGTCAGCCACAGTCGAAGGGCCCCAGCTAAGCAAAACATTTGCTGATCGCATCGGGTGCCATCCCATCGTAGCTACTGGAATTTCGGGTGCAAACCCACCGCCGACATCATCTTCCGCTTCAATTTCCAAAAACCCTGAAAAATCCGGGGCGAACTCGCCCGCAACCATTATTTCAACTTCGTGTAATGCGCGTAACGTTTTTGCGCCGGAATCCTTTTTTTCAAAAGGTCGTGCTTTTAGCATTGTGGCAACAAAAGGAGCCTTCTCCCAACCCATGCCGCTGTTTGAATTTTCGCGAGTTAATCGATAGCCATTTTCCTTATAGTTTCGCCCCATATCGTTCAGTGACGGCCATGCTGAGTGACAGGTTGTACATTGCGTGTCATGTTTACGTGAGAATGCTGGAATCGCTTGCGCACTCTGCCAAAAAAAACCTAAAAGAAATAAAACTACAAACATGTTCTTCATTGGACTTCCTCTCTCGAATTTTTTCGACTTCATTTGTTAGTTAATTTATTACCACTAAGCATCATCAAAAACCTAAACTGCTCTCCCATGTTGTTTGATCTAAAATGTAATACCATCCGGCACCTATTTCCAAGTTTCGATGTCGTCATCCATATGTTGTTGAAGTTAAAATTTGCTTCTGTCCTTATCAATACTCAATACGGCTTCCAATCACATATTCACGCGCACACAGTAGGGTAAGATGATCGCCAAAACTACTTAGGCTAATAATAGGTTGTATGCCGGGTATGTCAAGACGCCTGTCGCCTCAAACTAAAATTTACGCCGACAATTACGCCGGTGACTCTTCATTCTTCGCTGGGTTTAACAAAACGTCAATTTCCCTTTCTCAGGCTTTGACCGAACCATTCCAGCGCGCTGGAGTGCGAAAGGCGCGACCATAACACTTCGTTCATAACGTGTACCCTTACGTTGCTCCGCAACACCGGAATCAACACGTTCATGTAAGATATTCCCTTCTGCAGTAAAACGATTATCTGCCCATACCTGTTCTACATGAATTAAAGCGAATTGACGGGGGCAATAGGCACAATGCTGGAGAGCAGAGAGCATTAATACGGGTTCGTCCCTTAATAACTCACTACGGTTTCCCCCACCATGCTTAATCATCATTCTCTCTATTCTGTAAGCTGATCAATTTATCAAAATCTGATTCAAATAATTTATCCTGTACAATGCGATATTTTTCAAACTCGCTTTCAGCATGATCCTTAGCAATTTTGGCCGTAATTTTTCCAGCCCCTTGCAATATGTCGCGTTCATCGAATTCCAGAAATAAATCGAGGCGTTTTGCCCAATCCTCCATCGTCATTGGAATTTTTCGCTTAGCGCGATCTTCGGCAAGATCAAGATAAGCATTAACAATTCGCCCCAAGGATTCAAGCTCTTCCTGCTGTAGATAATTTTTAGCAATTACGACATCAGCTTTCACTATCTTACCCCCGGGAGCCTTGTCCCAACTGGTTAACCCCATATGCTGTTTATGACTATTGGCTCGTTGCGTGATGAGTTCTGCGGCCGTATATCCATGAATTGCAAAATGGAGCTTGTTTTGTACTCTGGCAAAAAAATCCTGCGTGGTTTTATCCTTTTTGTTGTAGTCCAGACTGGTAGCATAAATATCGGTGATTTTTTGATAGAAGCGTCGCTCACTCAGGCGAATTTCACGGATTTCTGACAATAATCTTTCAAAATAATCTTCACCTAAAAACGCTCCATTTTCCAGACGTTTGTTGTCAAGCACAAAACCCTTAAGGGCAAATTCCCTTAACACCTGGGTCGCCCACTGGCGAAACTGAGTCGCTCGTTTGGAGTTGACGCGGTAGCCAACAGAGATAATCATGTCCAAATTATAATAATTGGTGGGTTTGGTAGAAAATTCGGAATTCCCGAATTTTCTTAACGTTGCGACCTCAACAAGCTCATTATCCTTATAAATATTTTTAATGTGCTCGTTAATAGTAGAAACCGATTTACCAAACAACTCTGCGATCAACTTCTGCGTCAACCAGACCGTCTCTTCCTCAACCCGGACTTCAATACTATCTTGTCCCGCCTGAGACGTAAAAATCAAAAATTCAGCGGTTGAGTTACGGATTAATTTATTCATTGTGTTTTCCAGATATTAATTGCAAACAAATCTCGGTTTTATCTCCTAATTGAGCATCAAAACGGGTGGTTATTCATCACTTTGGTAGAATAGAAACGCATATATGAAATTACTGATTACTAAATAACCCCTCCTGTTTCACTAAAGAATGTCTTTGTATTTAATATTCCACCCATAATACCCAAGAATTCGGCGTCATATTCATATATATCTATGAATAAATTCCGTCTTGTTGACACCCTGAAATCGCAGGCAACTTCAGTTTTTCAATTTTATTCATCCATAATTGTACTGAATTTTCCTGAATAACATTCCAACCAACAGGAATCCCCTTCTCTAATTTTTCTACTAACTCTTTATTTACTATAACTGTTGCAGTATCAGTATCTATGATTCGATATTCTTTTGATATACCCAAAGCGTTAGAGATTTAGGTGTAATTGTGTCCTTCAAATCCACCACTCAACAACGAAAATAATTCGTCGGTATAGTCGTCGATATTTTGGAAAAACTTTATTGAGGCTTTTCGAAACTC
>Ga0316208_1000324_pt1 | contig 62168 bp, 52 predicted proteins | sample 3monopyrite_MG_FD_204944 | JGI IMG/M metagenome (GOLD analysis project Ga0316208, IMG submission 204944) | Microbial mat bacterial communities from mineral coupon in-situ incubated in ocean water Damariscotta River, Maine, United States -... | ecosystem: Environmental > Aquatic > Marine >... | reverse complement strand
ATGGACTCAATAATATAAAGGCCAAACTCAACAACACCTCACACGCTTGGGTCGGAATGGTCTTGCTCATCACCAATCTGGTTAAGTTCGCAGAATCTCACGGTTTCCATTTCTGAGGAAACCCTAACTACGGTTTTGATGCTAATCACACGAACACGCTCGAACTTGGAAACGATACTCCTGACCACACTATCATAAAGGTTTGCTCAGAACAACAGCGAATTCTTATCACAAAAGATTTGGATTTTTACCATTCTAAAATGGTTCATGCTAAGCCCGAAAAACTTCTTTTAGTGAAAGTGGGTAACACTAAAACCCGAGAACTGCTTGACCTTTTTCGAAGAAATATCCATAGCTTGGAATCTATTTTCTCAGAAGCCTCATTGGTCTAAATGTATAGAGACGAATTTATTGTTCTTTACTAATCAATCAGAACCGAAGCTCGCTTAAGTGCACTTCATGCTTGCGAACTTTTTCTCCATTCACATCAATAATATTGAACTGAAGCAATGGATCATTCTGTTCCCAATCAATCTCAATGATTCCTGCATTGTTTGGAGCAAACGCTTCTCCAATGCGATTATCATTTGGTTCAATATGACTCCACTCCTGAGTGATGCCACTTGAAGTGATGTCGTAAAGCGGATAGCAGGCTTGTGCTTGTAATTTTGAGATTTCGCCCCAATGAACATCTCCAGAAATAAAAACGATTCCGTTAGCTTTCGTCTTTTTAATAAGGTCAATAAACTTCTCTCGTTCTCGTGGCATGTTTGCCCAAGCCTCATAACCATTGTAGCTAATGCCAAACTGATTGCTAGACATGACAATTCGAATATCTGCAGGCTCTTTCAACACACCCTCTAACCAAGCCCATTGATCTTTTCCCAGAAACGTGGCTGATTTCCGTTTTATCGGAATGTAATCGTTCTTCCACTTCTTTTTAATTCCGAATAAATGGCCTCCAACATTTAAGCGAAGTGGATCGCGAAAAGTGCGCGTATCCAACATTATGAATTGAACTCGCTGACCATCTGGCCCAACCGTTTTTGAATGATAAGTTCCTTTGTGGCTTCTTCTTTCCGAATCTTCAGACTCGCACCAGAATTCGAGGAACAAATCTTTGGATTTCTTTTTTTTGGTGTAGAATTTACCACCATCGTTCTTACCATAATCGTGATCATCCCAAACTGCTAAGAAGTACGATTCTTCATTCAATTTTCGGAACTCTTCATGACAGCCAAGTTTGGCGTATTTCTCACGCAATACCTTCATAGATTGAGTATCGCCATAAATATTATCACCCAACCAGCAGAACACATCTGGTTTGCGCTCCACAATTTTCAGAAGAACAGGATAAGGCGCATTCTGATTGGCACACGAACCAAAACCGATGGTTGAAACGGAGGTCAATTCTTTTCCAACATTCACCTTTCCGCAAAATGGTTCATCCAGATTTTGCGCGAATGCGTTTGAAAAAAGAAAAAAGAAAAAAAGGAAAAACGTTGGTTTCATGCGACTGCAGCTTCCATTTGTTGTTCCAATGTTTTGCGTGTGTTCCCTTCTTTTTCTGGCACATGGCTCATTGCATACTCGCTCAAAGCCGTAATGGTTAAACTTGGGTTTACACCCAAATTACATGGGATAATTGAACCGTCTAAGACACGCATATTTGGATAGCCATGTACTTCAAACTTATCGTTAACTACACCTTCTTCTATGGTTAATCCCATTGAACAACCGCCTAATATGTGAGCTGTTGACGACATATTAAATAACACCTCAGACGTTGCGTTCATAGCTGTGCCACCAGTTTTCTCCGCGTAGCGATGCATCACATTTTGTCCAATATCGATGTAAGCCGGTACTTGAGCGTTATCTCCATTCGCAACTTTAAGGCCTCCAAAAAGGCCTTTCGTCCATTTCATCTGCAGTGCATTATCCAACGATTGCATTACGAGTAAAATAATGGAATGATGCGCAAAATCTCTTCTTATTACGTTGAACGCCTTTCGTGGGCTTGTAATCAGGTTCCACAGCATTTTGAAGGTTCTGACAATTGCTGGACCCTCACCCGCAGCCATTACAGAAAGTAATCCCATGGCTCCAGAACCATCTCCATATTTTACCAATTCGATGTGTGTATTTTCATCTGGATTAAACACACGACTAATCGCTAATCCGTGGTTCATTTTCTTATCGATACCTGCAATTCCACAAAGCGACTCTGAATTAGTACGAATGTTTGCACCTAATTTATCAGAGAGGTTAGGAAGCGATTTGAATTCTTCTTTTTGTCTAAACAGCAATTTCATGGTTCCCAGAACGCCTGCCGAAAACACAACTCCCTTGCTTTTAAACACTCTTCGGTTTTTGCTTAGCCAAGAAGTAGCCGATTCGGTGTGGGTATGATACAACCCGTCAATGTATTCCACTTTAGTAACCTTAGTCTCCGCTTCAACCTTGGCGCCCCATTTTTCAGCAAAATAGAGGTAATTCTTATCGAGCGTGTTTTTAGAATTAAACCTACAACCAACCATACAATTGGCGCATTCTGTGCAACCTTTACGCTTTGGGCCAAGCCCATTAAAATAGGGGTCAACTTCCGTTTCCCTATCTCCCAAATAAACACCGACATGGTCAACGGGCTTATAAGTTTCGAGCTTGCCCATATCAATGGCAATCTGCTTCAACACTTCATCTTCAGGACCTTCCTTTTCATACTTAGAACTACCTAACATAAACCTAGCTCGTTCGTAAAAAGGCTGCAGTATAGATTTCCAGTCTCTGATTCCTGACCAAACCGGATTATTAAAAAAGGCATCGGGCGGAAACATGTGAGTGTTAGCATAAACCAAGCTCCCACCTCCGACTCCGGCACCACCCAAAACCATGATTCGATTTAAGAAGTTGATTTTCTGAATTCCAAAAGATTTAAGAGCGGGTGCCCAAAGAAACTTGCGTACGTTCCAATTGGTTTTCGGAAAATCCTTTGACTCCCATCGTTTACCCATTTCAATCACCATTACATCATACCCTTTCTCAGAAAGTCGCATCGCAGAAACACTTCCCCCAAAACCGGAGCCAATAACGATGTGGTCGTAAACTTTGCCGTTAGCCATTAGTAAATCTTAGTATTGTAAAGCCTAAGCGGAAGTGTTGGTGGGTCAATACCCAACCCATGCTCATTGGCATCCGTCTCCAGCAAATAGGTCGTTTTATCGAGTTTGGATATTTTAAAATCACCATTCACAAAGGCGTCAAGCTGCAACTGCATTAGGTCGGGCTCAATTAAACTCCAAGTTCCCTCTACCTCATACTGTAAGGTATCGGCAGCATAGTATTCGCCTGTGCAGCGGTCGTTATTGTGGTATTTTACAATGTACCGGTACTGCGGGTCATTCTCAATATATCCTGGCAAAAGCAACGTATTCAGGTTTGTCTCGCTTCCTGGAATAATAGCAGCGTACATTTCGAAGGTTGAACTTTTTAACCCGAAATCGACAAAAACCTCGCAACCTGAAAAAGACACGGCTACTAGTAAAAGCACCGTGAAAAGTGTGTGTTTCTTCCCTTTAAGCATTTCACCAAAAATAGCGATTGAACAACTGGTTCAAACGTCCAGACCTTCAAGGTTTCAAAAATCTTGAAGGTCTTAGCATGATCGGTTACCTTTGCGGTTGCAAAAATTAAGCAATGGCTAAAGTTGAAGTGTTGATGCCCAAAATGGGCGAAAGTGTAGCAGAAGCAACGGTAATTCGTTGGCTTAAAGAAGTTGGTGATGCTATTGAAATGGATGAGCCTATAATGGAAATTGCTACCGATAAGGTCGATTCAGAGATTCCATCACCTGTTGATGGAATTCTTGCTGAACAATGCTGTCAGACGGATGATGTTGTGCAGGTTGGAAGCCCAGTGGCTTACATCACAACTGAAGCTGATGCAGCTGACGAATCAACTCCAAAAGTTCCTGTACCAGCAAAAAACAAGACACCTCAAGTTGTGGCAGAACCTGTAGCCGAAATTTCAAACGGTACTTCATCTAACGGAGCTGCCGAAGTCGGAGATATTCCAAAACGCTCTGATTCTGGGAAATTCTATTCGCCTTTAGTGAGAACAATTGCCAAAACGGAAGGTGTAACCGTCCAGGAGTTGGAAAAAATATCAGGGAGCGGGCAAGGTGGAAGAGTAACCAAATCTGACATTCTCAGTTATCTACCAAATCGCGGAACGCAAACTCAAAAGACACCAATTGGCAAGCCACAGCATGCGCCTGTTACAGCATCTGTTGGTCATGCGTCTATTCCATTGATGCCAGGCGATGAGATTGTTGAAATGGATCGTATGCGAAAAATCATTGCCGAGCACATGGTAATGAGTGTGCATACATCGCCCCATGTTACTAGCTATGTTGAGGCAGATGTTACCAATATGGTAATGTGGCGAAATAAAGTGAAAGGCGAATTCCTTAGTCGGTATGACGAAAAATTAACCTTTACCCCAATCTTTATTGAGTGTTTGGTAAATGCCATTAAAGAAATGCCCGGTGTGAATGTTTCTCTCGATGGAACAAACATCATCCAGCGTAAGTCAATCAATATGGGAATGGCGGCTGCCATGCCAAGCGGTAATTTGATTGTACCTGTTATCAAAAATGCGGATCAGAAAAATCTTCTCGGCTTAACCAAAGAAGTGAATGACCTTGCGAATAGAGCTAGAACGAATAAGCTTAAACCTGAAGAAATTCAGGGAGGAACTTATACCCTAACTAATGTGGGGACGTTTGGAAATGTAATGGGAACTCCAATTATCAATCAACCACAAGTGGCGATTATGGCTGTAGGCGCTATTCGCAAAAAGCCAGCAGTTATCGAAACTCCTTCTGGAGATGCCATTGCTATTCGACACATGATGTTCCTTTCACATTCTTACGACCATCGTATTGTTGATGGTGCTTTGGGAGGGTCTTTCGTTAGAAAAGTTGCCGACTTTTTAGAGAATTGGGACATCAACAGAACTATTTAGGTTTTTTTGCGTATTGGGTTGAATCTGAAGTAGAATTCAGAATAAACAAACCTGTTTGATACACAGGTTAAAAACTGATATGTACCAAATGAGTCGACCGTTACTCCTCGTAATTGCCACACTTCTTCTGTGCAGCTCAACTGGTTTCGCCCAGCGAAAAGTGAACAAGGAGGCGCATTTTAAACGTGTTTATCCTGTGGCCAACGAACAGCTAAAGGCGGGTAAAGCACAGCGGGCAATCAAAAATTTTCTAGACCTCTTAGCTATTGATAGTACAAACGCCCTTATTAATTATAAGGTTGGGCGCAGTTACCTACTGATAAACGGATTGAAAAACCAAGCCGTTCCTTATTTAGAACAAGCAGTGGCAAACGCCAGCTTAAAAGCGAAGGACAACTATAAGGGAAATCAGGCTCCAATGGATGTGTATTTCTACATGGGGCGGGCTTACCATCTCGACTTACAATTTGACCATGCTATTGCTGCATATCGTAAGTACCTCAAAGAAGCAAAAGTTTCTGATAAGGATGAAATTGCAGAGGTTGAATGGATGATTCAATGTTGCCTGAACGGGAAGCTGATTGTTGATTCACCTATTAGCGCAACTGTTGAGAACCTTGGCGAAAACATCAATTCAATTTATGACGAATATTCAGCAGTAGTGGATGCAACCGAATCAATGCTGATTTTTACCTCTCGAAGACCAACAAGTACGGGAGGCCTTTTAGATGTTGACGATAAATACTTTGAAGACATTTTCGTTTCGCAGAAAGAGGAAGATGGCACATGGGGCAAGCCCGTGAGCATAGGTAGCAAAATAAATACCGAAGGGCACGAAGCTACTATTGGGCTCTCTGCAGATGGTCAAGAACTGTATATCTACCGAGACGATTTTGGTGATGGTAATATTTACGTTTGCGATTTTAAAGGAAGTAATTGGAGTGAACCTCGTTTGCTGAATCAGAATATCAATTCTCCTTTTAGAGAAACGCATGCCAGTGTTTCTGCCGATGGACAAACATTATATTATACCTCAGATAAAGCTGGGGAAGGCGGCATGGACATTTTTAGAAGCCGAAGACTGCCTAACGGAGAATGGTCCGTTTCGGAAAATTTGGGTGAGGTTGTCAACTCAAAGTATAACGAGGAAGCTCCGTTTATTCATCCCGATGGAAAAACACTTTTTTTCAGTTCAAAAGGGCACAGTAGTATGGGCGGTTACGACATTTTCTTCTCAATAGAGGAAAACGGAAAATGGTCAACACCGATGAATGTTGGTCACCCAATGAATACTGCGGATGACGAATACTTCTTCGTAATGTCAACCGATGGGAAGCGAGCCTATTATTCCTCATCTAATGGTGGAGGAATGGGAGGGAAGGATATTTTTCTTGTTCATCTCGATACAGATAGAGACGTTCCCCTTACAGTTTATAAAGGCGAGATTGTTGCGGATGCCAATGGAAAACGCCCGGAGGACGTAACCATAAAGATAACCAACAATGAGACAGGCGAACTTTTTGGAGTTTACCGTCCACGACCCGATAATGGCCGATTTGTGCTCATTCTTCATCCAGGCAGTAATTATAATATCGCTTACGAAGCCAACGGTTACCTCTACAAATCAGAGAAACTGTATGTTCCTGAGAACACTGCGTATTTCGAAATCAATCGTGCTATACAGCTGAAACCGATGGCTTTAGAGAAATAAGTTTCTGACCGTTGCCGTTATATTCTAAGACGAAAATAAAGTTTGTATTTATTTTATCTTTGGCCCAACTGTGGATTTAAGGTTTTGATGACATCTACAATGGGATAGGCGATACAGCTATCCTGCGGAAAAGGGAAATGAAATATATTTTATCGTTCACACTATTCTGGCTACTGGCTTGTTCTGTCATTGCTCAGCCGTATGGTGATTCAAAGTTTAAACAGAAATTTAACAAGGCCGATGCCTTAGTTTTCGATGGTTCCTACATGGAAGCACTTCCTCTATTAGAGGAAATGTACAAGTTCGATACCGCCAACGCCAATTTGAATTACCTCTTAGGAGTTTCTTACATGCTTGGTAAAAAGGATTATCCCTTGGCAATAAAGCGTCTCGAAAACGCCACTAAAGACGTTTCATTAGATTATAATGAGGCAAGTTGGAAGGAGAGAAAAGCCCCAGGAATTACATACTATTACTTAGGTAAAGCATATCATTTCAAGAATCAATTCGATAGAGCAGTTACCAATTATTATAATTATCGGTCGTTTATCGAAATGGACGATGTAGCTACTTATAATCAGGTTCGACAACAGATTCAGTATGCGGAGAATGCCATGGAGCTTACCAAGAATCCAGTAGGTGTCAAGATTACCAACTTAGGTTCAGGCATCAATACCAAGTATCCTGATTACTGCCCAGTTGTTTCTGCCGATGGGAAGATGCTGATTTTTACTTCAAGACGAGAAGGTGGTACAGGAGGAGCCAAAGATCAGGACGGAAATTTCTACGATGACATATACGTTTGCCATAGGCAGGAAAATGGAGCATGGGGCAAACCAAAAAGCATTGGATCCAACATTAACACGGGAGGTCACGAGGCGGCCATAGGGCTATCGCCAAACGGTCAGTTATTGTTCATTTATAAGGACGACAATGGAGATGGAAACATCTATTACAGCGAGAAAAAAGGTAATGACTGGACCAAGCCGCAGCCAATGGGGTCAGACATTAACACAACCTCATGGGAAACACATGCCAGTATTAATGGAACAGAAGACATGTTGGTTTTTGTGTCCAACCGAAGCGAAGGAGGCTATGGTGGTCGAGACCTCTGGTACTGTAAGCGTTTGCCAAATGGAGATTGGGGATTGGCTCAGAACATGGGAAGTGTCATAAATTCTCAGTACGAGGAAGACTCTCCCTTTATATCCGCAGATGGCAAAACGTTGATTTTTAGTTCTCAGGGCCATACTTCTATGGGAGGGTTCGATATTTTTAGGTCAGAGTATGTTGATGGCGCTTGGACTGTCCCCGAAAACATAGGGTATCCAATAAGCTCATCCGAGGATGATGTTTTCTTCGTGCTAACTCCAGATGGAAGACACGCTTACTATAGTTCTAGAAAGGACGGTGGTTTTGGTGATGCAGACATTTACAAACTTCGACTGGAGGTTAAGAAATCAAGCGGTTCGGCAGTTGCCCGTGGAATTATGAAAGTTCCGGCAATGCAGTATGCTAATATCAACGCTAAAATTATTGTTACTGATGAAGGAGGAGCTCAAGTAGGAACTTATCTACCAAACAAGAACAGTGGATACTATGTCTTGATTCTTGCGCCTGGTGAAACATATGACATAACGTATCAAGCGGACGGATATGACCCTTTGGTGGCCAAAGTATCCGTTGCGGATGATGAGGCTTACGAAGAATTTGATGGGGTACTCGAATTGGAGGAAGTAGTATTCGGAGCGAATATTCTTGCACTTCAAAAAGAAACCAAACGATTAGAAGCCGAAAAAGAAGCCGCAGCTGCAAAAGCAGCAGAAGATGAGCGGCTGGCTCAAGAGGCTTCGGTAAAAGCCAAAGAAGAAGCCCAGCAACTTGCACTGAATCAGGAGAAAGAGGCGGAAGTAAAGAAGGCTGAAGTGCTCGCGCAAGCCGAAAAGGAAGGAGCGGCCAAAGAACTGGCGGCTGAACAAGAAAAGACTCGATTGGCGGAAGTAAGCCGTAAAAAAGCAGAGGGCAAGGCCCGATTTGAAGCGGAGCAAGCATTGGCTACTGAGAAAAAAAATCGGGAAGAAGAACAGGCTAGAATTGAAAATGAACTGGCTGCAAAAGCTATTGCAGAGGAAGAAGCTCGTAAAACTGCCGAAGAGAATAGGCTTGCAGTCGAAAATGCGGCTTTGGTTGAAGCGGAGAAGTTGGCATTACAGGGAGAAGAAGAAAGGAAAAAGGCTGCTGCACATTTAGCGGAAGAACAAAAACTTGAAGAAGAATTCAGGGCTGCCGAGTTGGTTGCTGCGCAGAAATTAGAAAAGGAAGCTAAAGCGGCCGAGATGCAAGCTGCTAAAAAAGTTGCTAAAGAATCGGAAAGAAAACAGGCGGAGCAAGTTGCTACAGCCAAAGAAGTAGAAGTTGCCAAGCTGGCTGCCGAAAAGAAGGCTAAAGAAGAACAGGAATTAGCAGCGAAAAAGGTAGCCGAGTTGAAAAAACAGGAAGAAGCCGAAGAACAACAGCAACTTCTAGCAGCTGAAAAGGCCGCTGAAGAATTAGAAATAAAACGGGCTGAGGAAGCCGCTGCTAAAGAAATAGAAGCAGCCACGTTGGATGCTGAAAAAGCCAATGAGGAAGGAGAGTTGATTGCCGAGGCAAAAAAGGCAGAGCAAGCGTTAGCAGAAAACAAAGCTGAGGAAGAAAAAGCGCTGCGAATTGCCGAAGGAGAGAAACGAAGACTGGAACTTCAGGAAAGGATTGAGAGGCTAAGGCAGCAACAGTCTGAACAAGAAGTTGCAAAACCTGAGGTTAAAGAGGTATCAATTAAAGCTATTGATGGCCAGATGGAACAAACGGTGGGCGTTGATGCCGAAGCCATCAAAGCCAAGAGGCAAGCCATGCTTCAGCGTATTGAAGAGTTGAAGAAACAGCGATCTGTAGTAGATACAAAGAAGAATAATGACGAAATAGTTGTTGCAAAAGCTACCGAGAAAGTTGCAAAAGTTGTAACAGCAAAGGAAGAATTAGAATCAGATGCCGTAGCCAAAAAAGTAGAGGTTGCAGAGCTAGAAGAGGAACTTGGAGTTATTGAGAAGAAAGTGGAGGAAGCGAAGGTGAAAGTCAATCAAGCCGTGGCTGAAAAGGCTATCGCATTGGAAATTCTTGAGGCTGACAAAGCAGAACAAGAACGGTTAGCCCAAGAAGAGAAGATAAAAGCAGCTGAGGCACTTGAAGCCGAAAGACAAATTAAGGAGCTGGAAGAAGAAGAACGCAAACGAATAGAATCAGAAAGGCTTGCAGCACAGCAGTTTGAAGCCCGTCAGCAAGAAGAGGCAGAGAGAACTCAGCGCGAACTAATACAGATGGAGGCGCTTGCAGAACAACAGCGCCAGGTAGATGCTGCTTTAGAAGCTGAAGAGCTAAAAAAAGCCAACATAGATGCAGCCGAAAAGTCGGCATTTACAGATGAGGAAAGGAATGCAAATGCAACAACACTTGAGCAATTACGAGAAATCAATAAAAAGCTAATTGCAGACAACCTAGAGCTGAAAAAACAGCTGGCACAGCTTAATTATAAGCTCGATTTGATTTTAGCAAGAATGGATTATCAACCAGATATGGAAAAAGTTGAAATTCCGGATAATTCCACAATGAAAAATCTTCAAGAAGGTAAGCGATTGATTTTAAGGAACATCTATTTCGATTATAATCTCGCTTCTCTTCGTTCTAAGTCAAAGTATGAGCTAAATAAACTATTCAACTTTATGAAGGAAAATGCGGATGTTGATATTGTTGTCTCTGGCCATACCGACTCAAGAGGTAATGATGAGTATAATTTGCGTTTGTCGAAAGACCGTGCACAAGCGGTGGTTGACTACTTAATTCGAAACGGAATAAGTTCGAGTAGACTAAGAGCAAAGGGCTACGGAGAAACCAGACCAATTGCTCGAAATGAAAACTCTGACCTCACAGATAACGCGGTTGGTCGGCAGCTCAACAGAAGAATTGAAATAAGCATGCCCAAGGGGAGGGAGAAGGGTGTTGAAGTTGAACAGGTAGAGATTCCGAGCGATGCTCGGATTAAATAGTTCTATGTAGTTACGTGCATCTCATTTTTTTGAGGTATTATTATGCCTTCTTAGGCTGTTATAATGCGAGATTTATTGGCCTATCGAAAGAAGTATTGCTCAAAATTGGTAATCCGTTTGGAATGATTAGAATCTTTACAAGCCTATTTCTTCTACTTTTCTGTGTTGATCATTTTTCTGCGCTAGCTCAAAGTGGAGATGTTAAGGCGGTGACTCAAGAAGAGTTTGACAAGGAATTAAACGAGTCTAAGGAAGAGAAGAAGCAGCGTGAACTAAAGGTCACGAAAGGCACAGCAATGAAGCACTATTGGAATGGAAATTTCAGAGCGGCTTTGGATGAATTTTTAATCCTTCTGGCGAAGGATCCCGAAAACATTGATTTTAGCTTTTATGCCGGTGCTTGCTATCTCGAATCGAATATTGATAAGACCAAGGCGATAGGATATTTAGAATATGTCGTTCAGCAGGAAAAATTTCCCAAAGAAGCAATTTATCAACTCGGTAGAGCATACATGTTCGCCCACCGATTTGATGAAGCCATTACCACTTTAAATAAATACAAGGATATTTCTAGAGGAGATAATGACAACATTATTACAGGGGCTAGAATGATTGAGCAGTGTTTCAATGCGAAGCAACTGATAAAATATCCGCTTGACGCGACCTTTGAGAATCTAGGTTCTTCCGTTAATACCGCCTATCCAGAGTTCAATCCGTTTATTCCCGAAGATGAGTCATTCTTAGTCTTTACTTCTAAACGGCCAGATTGTTTAGGATTACAGATAGATTTTGACGGCTTTAAAACTCCCGATATTTTTAGAGCCAGAGAGGCCAGAGGTCAATTTAGAGAAGCGCGAAATATCGGGTCGTCTGTAAATACCGAATGGTATGAAGAGGTTGTAGGTATTTCGGCAGATGGGCAGGAACTGCTCGTTTATATCGACAATTTTGATGGCTATGATGATATCTATGTTTCTCCTAGAAAAGGAAGGTTCTTTGATGATTATCTGGATTTGGGACGAAACATAAACTCCGATGAAATAGAAACTACAGCCGGACTTTCTACTGATGGTAACCTCATCTTCTTTTCGAGAGAAGTAGGTAAACGCGCAAACGGAACCGATCTCTATATGTCACGAAGGCTGCCAAATGGGAATTGGGGTGTGGCCCAAAGACTTCCAGATGTTATCAATACACCTTTTAATGAAAGCTTTCCGCATTTAATGGCAGATGGGAAAACCTTCTATTTCGCGTCAGAAGGGCACGCAAGTATGGGCGGGTTTGACATTTTTACTTCAGAATGGGACGAAATGACCAATACGTGGTCCGTTCCAAAAAATGCCGGATATCCAATAAATACGGTCGATGACGATTTCAATGTGTCTTTATCTACAACCGGTCGCTACGGCTATGTGTCTCAATTTCGTCCTGATGAAGGATTTGGAGAGCGAGACATTTATAGAATAACCTTTAATGATATTGACCCTGTTCGTACGGTTGTTCGCGGTTCCATAACCAACATTAAGGATTCTATGGAGGTAGATCCAGGTATTGATGTTGGCTCATTTGAGATGACCGTAACCGACATGAACTCAGATCAATATATTGGAACGTATCGTCCGAATATGAAGAGTAGCAACTATGTTCAAGTTTTGCAGCCAGGCGAATATTGTGTTTATGTAGAAGGAGAATTATACTTTGACACTTCAGAAGTTGTCGCGGTATTAGGTAAAAGTTCTCACGTTGATGAAATAATTCAGAACTATACGCTACGTGCAAACCCTGAGGCAATCCGCAGAAAGCGAACTGGAGAAAAGTATGGAGGGCTTATTTACGCTGCATCTGGAAGCATGGATGGAAAAGCGAAAATTTGGGATTTACCATCAGGTCGTCAGGTTTTATCGTTGGATAATAAAGAGGAAGTGTCTGACGTAGCCTTTTCTCAGAATGGAAAATACGCACTTTCGGCAACAAGGAAAGGAAAGATTAACCTTTGGAGCATGCCTAGCGGAGACCAAGTCAAAAGCTTGGTTGGTCATACAGGAAGGGTTTCAGAGGCCGTGTTTACTCAAAATGGGCAACGCGTACTTTCCTCATCTTTAGATTCCACCATTCGTCTTTGGAATGTTGAAACAGGCCTTGTGGAAAAAATCTATGTCGGGCATCTTGATGTTGTGAATGATATCTCAATTTCTCCTGATAACAACTATTTCGTGTCCGCTTCGGATGATGGTAACGTGCTGATGTGGGAGATGAAAACAGAAGAACTTGTAGGCGTTTTTGACGGACACAAGGGTGCTGTAAATGCAACTAATTTTTCTCCAAGAGGGAATTACATTCTTACTGGTGGTGATGATGGAGTCGTAATTAAGTGGGATGCCTCTACTGCTAAGAAACTGTTGGAATTTAAACTGCATAGTTCCCCCGTTAATTCGGTGGCCATAAGCCCTGATGGTCTTACTGCGGTTTCAGGAAGTGATAATGGTTTTGTATATGTATGGGATGCGGGTACAGGCGAAGTGAAACATGTTTTGCTAGGGCATGATAAGCCAGTAACCTCAGTCTTTATTTCTTCGGATTCTAAGTACATTATTTCAGGAAGCACAGAACGTAATCCTATTGTATGGGATATGAGTTCTGGTGACGAAATTGTTGCGTTAGTAGGACATAAAGGTTCTATAAATGATGTGGCGTTTACACCATATGTTAAGTTCCCTGAGACCGAAGAAAAGTCTGTCAGGGAATTGACTCAACTTGAGCCTGAAAGTCTTGAAGGTGAAATTGAAAGGCTTGAAAACGAGCTGGCAGTGATTGAAGAACAGAAACGACTTGGGTATGATCCATCGCTTATTGATGCAGATATCTACAGCAGTAAGGAGCTAAAGGTTGGACAGAAAATAATTCTCGAACGAATCTATTTCGATTTTGACAAATTTGATATTAGAGACGGATCAGTCGTTGAACTTAACAAGTTGCTGGTTTTCTTGGGTAAGAATCCTAATGTTTCGGTAGAAATTTCAGGGCATACTGATTCAAGAGGAGCAGATGATTACAACTTAAAACTATCTCGTAATCGCGCAAAAAGCGTTGTAAATTGGTTGAAGAAAAGGAAGGTTTCTGGTAAAAGGATGGAAGGAAAAGGGTACGGTGAAACAAAGCCAATAGCACCTAATGAAAACCCGGATGGTAGCGACAATCCAGAAGGGCGCCAGCTGAATCGTAGAATTGAGTTAACCATTACGAGTATCACTGGTACTAAGATTATTACAACTGAAGGAAAGTGACCATGAGTAGGTTAGGAAACATAGCTTTCGGAACAATTTGTTTGTGCGCAATCTCTCTTGTGTCCGTGCATGTTAGTTATGCACAGAGTGCAACATCACAACAGTTAGACACATTAAGCAGATCCAACATAAAGGGACCTTTAGAGTTTAAAGGTTTTGTAAAAGAACTTTCCAAAAAGCTCAAAGGAGCCATCGTTACGCTATATGAATCACCTGATGGAACCAAAGATAATCTTACGGAAATTCTTAAGACGGTTACACCCGGTAGTGGACAGTTTGAGTTCAAACTGGAGATAAATAAGACCTATGTCCTTTCGGTCGAGAAAGGCGGTTATACCTCCAAGAGCATAGATTTTGATACTGATGTCACAATGGCGAGGGAGCAAAACACAAAAGTCCCCACGTTTAGCTTTGAAGTTGATATGGTTCAAGATTTAGATGGGTTGGACTTTGCGGGTTCGGTTGCCTCCGTTTTTTATCAGATTAAAAAAAATGCGTTTGACTGGGAGTTAGACTACTCCAAAGAAGAAATGGAGGAGGAGGAGCGCCTTTTGAGAGAGCAAGAGGAGAAAAGAGAAATGGCAGAACTAGCCGCTCAAAAGAAATTTGAGATTGAGGAAGCAGCTCGACTGTTAATTGAGGGCGAAAATGCCAGCGCACAAGAAATAATTAAAGCAGCCATAACGGTTGGCGATGGTAATAAGGATAAAACGGTAGAAGGATTTCTTCAGATTTTTTCTGAGGTTGATACGTTGCGAAATCGAAAGGTTCGAGCTATGTATGATCAACTACTTGAAGAGAGGAAAAGCACCAAAGCTTCTGGAGAACAGATAAATTTTCAAGCGATTTTTAATGTGGCAGAGAAACTTGAAGAAGAAGTGTCGCTAAAAGCGGAAAAGGAAGAAGCTCAAAATTTAGGGGAACTCCGAAAAGAAAAAGAAGAGGCTGCTAGAAAGATTGATGAAGCCATGGCAATTCAACAACAAGCGCTGGAGCTGGAGTCAAAAGAAAAGTTAGCCACAGCCATCAAAGCTGAGGAATTACGAAGAGCAAAAGAAGACAAAGAGGTTCACGATAAAGTATACTATGCCATTTTTAATTCAGGTGGAGATGCAAAAGTTGCTATTCAAAACCTTGTTAAAACATATCCAAAGGGTGATTCTTATAAAGAGGAAAAGGCGAAAGCTCTTTATTCTGAATATGAGAAAATGAGAGTAACAGGTTCTACCCTCTCAAAAATGGATTTTGGAAAATTGTTTGGCGCAGCGGAAGAAGCGGAGCAAAAGGCTATTCAAAAGGAAATTGAGAACGACAATTTTAAGCAGCAGTCCAAACTGACTGCGTTCATGGAGAAGGTGGAGGAAAAGAAGAAGGAAGCGGAAGAACAAGTTGTGAATAAAATTAAAGAGGGTCTGAAAACGGCCACGCTAGATCGAATTAGTCAGGTTGCGGTATTCAAGGACGCACTAGCAAAAAATGACCCGTACAAAAAGGAAAAGGCAGAAGCCATGTACGATGAGTTTGTCAAGAAAAAGCAAAAACTGGGAGGAGCAAGTATTTCTGACATAGACTTCTCTTCCTTGTTTCAAGTTGCCGATGTTGCTGAAGAGAAAGCAAAGATTGATGCAAAGGCACAGTTGGTTAAAGAAAAGCAGGCTGCGCAGGACCAATTAGAAGCTCAACGGGAACAGCTTAGAAAGGAAAAATCGGAATTAGCAAAGCAAACCGAAGCTAAGGTTGTGGAAGCCCATCGTGCTAAGATGTCTGAAACTAAGAACAAGAAGGAACGAAAATTGGCCGATGCTTTAGAGAAAGGAGCTGGGAACCGGGATCAGTCGGTTCAAGAAATACTGGGCGCACTAGATGCATCAGGAGACAAGGAACTGGATCAAGAACGTGCAGAGGCTATATATGATGCCTACTTAGAGGAAAGTAGAAAAATCAAGCAATCTGGTAATGCAGGCCTTAAAGTAGACTTTAACGTTTTGTTTCAGGCAGCAGATAAAGCCGAGTTGGCAAGACTAGAAAGAAAGTATGAGGAGAAGCAGGCCGTTGAGGATCAACGGTTGGCAGAATATACAGAACGCAGAATTGAGAAGGCAACCGAAACCGCCAAGGCACAACAAAAGCAAGCCGCAAAGGAAGTTGAGCATGCAGAACTTGCCTATGAAGAAACACTTCATAAAGTGGAAGCTCAACAGGCAGAAAGATTGGCTGAGCAAAAAAAGCAAGAAGAGGAGTTTGCCAAGGCAACTGCTATGGAGTTAGCAAAACGAGAATCGGTTGAAAAGGAACGGGCCCAAGCGGAACTAGCGAAAATTGAAAAAGAAAAACAGCAGCGTTTAGAAGAAGAGAAAGCCGCCCAAGCAGCGGTAGTTGCGGCTGAAGAAGCGAAGCGAAGCGAACAGGAAAGAAAGGCTAAGGAAGAGGCTAATCGTTTGCTAGCACAAGCAGAGAAGGCGCAAGAAGAAGCCGAGAATGCCAAACAGAAGGCTGCGGAGGCAAAAAGAAAAGCAGAAGAAAAGCGTTTAGCGGAAGCGGCTAAATCACAACGAGAGGCTGAGTTACTAGTCCAAAAAGCCGAAGAAAAGAGACTCAAGGAGGAAGCCGACCGATTAGCAATTGAGGCAAAAGCGAAGGAAGAAGCTGAAAGATTGGTAGCCAAGGCCGAGGAAGAAAAGAAGCGTGAAAATGACCGGCAGTTAGCGGAGGCAGCCAAGGCTAAGAAAGATGCTGAAATTGCTGCTAAAAAGGAAGAAGAACGCAGACTCAAGGAGGATCAAGAACGGTTAGCTGCAGAAAACAAAGCTAAAGAAGAGGCTAGAATTGCAGCAGCCAAAGCAGCTGAAGAAGCCCGTAAGGCAGAAGAAAGACGGCAAGCAGAAATTGCAGCTCAGAAAGTAGAAGAAGCGGAGCAAGACCGTTTGACCAAGTACAACGGCCTGATTCAGAAAGGAGATGGAGCGTTGTCTGCGAATGACTTTGGATTGGCCAAGAAAAGCTACACACAAGCACTTGCTGTTTATCCCGATAATAAAGAGGCTGCTAATAAGTTAAGTCAAGCAGAAACTGAGCTTGCTCGTGTGGAAAAAGAGAATGCCGAACGTATTGCTCTAAACAACAAATTTGATGGGCTAATGTCCGAAGCAGAGTCAGCAGTTCTTAAAGAAGAGTATGCTGATGCAATCAAAAAGTTTGAAGAGGCATCAAGTCTTAAGCCTAATGAGGAAAAACCCAAGCAGCGAGTGCGAGACGTTAAGCGTACGGTTGATGAGATTGCACAAGCCAAAAAAGAAGAACAAGCCAAAGAGCGGAAGTACGTATTGTTGATGCAAGAAGGAAATACGGCATTACTCGCTCAAAGCCTTGTCAAAGCAAAAGAAAGTTATAAAGAAGCTTCGAAATTAAAGCCAGAAGAATCTGAGCCTAAGCAAAAACTGAAGGAGATAGATGCGCTTGAAGAGCAATTGGCATTAGCAGAACTAGCCAAAAAAGAAAAAGAGGCGGAGGCAAAGCGAAAATTTGAGCAGCAGCAAAACCGAGAAGAGGAGGAAAAGGCCAAAGAGTTGGCTGCAAGACTTGAAGCAATGGAGGAGGCTGCCACCACCACCGATCTGAATGTAAATGCAGAAGATGCGCGTATCGAAAAGTATGAGCGACTCAAGGAGTCCATTGAGCAAATGGATCTGGCTGCCGAAGAGCAGAGGAAAGCTTTCCTTTCAGAACTGGCTAAGATTTATCCTACAGGTATGACCAAAGAAAGAGTGGAAGGGAAAAATTTCGAACTTCTTCGCTACGTAATTAACAGCGATAATGTGGTAACCATTTACGAAAGAAAGACTTGGGATTGGGGTGGTGTATTCTATTTTAAAGATTCGGATATAGCCATTACAGAAGCAATTTATAAGTTGGAAATAGGGAAGTACGAGTAAGTGGGGATGAAAGCAGACCAAGACACCAACAAGGAGCGTAAGGCTAGTGTGACCACGATTTTTTTATTTCTATTCTTGTCTGTTTTGTGTTTTGCCAAAACAGCACTTGCACAAGACTTAGGATTAGATGTAGCGGCAAGGGGGGTAACTCCAGAAGCCAAAGCCAAAGGACTGTTCGATATTGGCGATTACAAAAACGCACAAGTTGCCTATACCGTGCTTCTATCCAAGAACCCAGAAAGTATGTTTCTCAATTGGCGATTAGGGCTATGTCACTTAAACCAGAATATTCGTAAAAGCACATCAATTCATTACCTCCGCAAGGTAACTAGAATGGAAAAGTTTGATGATCAGGTTCTTTATGATCTTGGTTTAGCGTACATGTATAACGAGCAGATTGATAGTGCGCTGTTGTTCTTTAATAAATACAGGGTTAAAATCTCGAAACCAGAGCAAGTAATTGATGTTACTCGGCAAATAGACTTTTGCAACAACGCAAAGAAATTTATGGCTGAACCAGTAAATGTTCGATTTGAAAATTTGGGCAATGACGTAAATTCAGAAGGGCCAGACTTACATCCATTTGTGCCGATGGATGAATCATTTTTGGTTTTTAGTACCAAAAGAGACAAGGGCGTTGCAGGTCAAAATTTGGATTTTGATGGATATAAGCCAGCTGATCTTTTCTGGTGTAAAATCCGCAATGGGGAGTTCAGTAAAGCCAAAGGGGTTGGAATGACAATTAACACCGAGTTTGTTGAGGAGTTTGTCGGAATGTCGGCCTACGGTGAGCATATCTTCTATATGATTGACAATTTGGAGGGATATGAAGATGTGTGGATGAGTGAATTTACCGGAAGACGCTGGGAAAAAGGAAAGACCTTGGGGGAGTCTATTAATACGGATGATGCTGAAATGTCCGCAACTTGTACACCTGACGGACAAACACTTTTTATTGCCCGCTTGCCAGTAGAGCAACCAGGTTTTGGTGGAATTGACATCTTCATGTCTAAGAAGTTGCCAGGAGGATCTTGGTCAATTCCAGTCAACTTGGGGCCTACCATTAATACCCAGTATGACGAAATGTTTCCCGTAATTTCTGCCGATGGAAAGACATTATATTTTGCATCTCAAGGACACAAGAGCATGGGCGGTTACGATGTCTATAAAAGTCAATGGAATGAACAGTTCAGCCGTTGGGATAGACCAGAAAACCTAGGGTATCCTATCAACACAACTATGGATAATTTTACATTTTGTCCTACTGACAACCCTCGACACGCTTACACCGCACAGCTAAGAAAAGAAGGGTTTGGAGACCTAGATTTATACCGGGTAATATTTGAAGACGAGGATAAGCAGCTAACTGCTGTAGTTGTGGATATTGAGGTTATGGCTGGACCAGAAAAAGAGACCATAACATTTCACGAGTGGAAAAAACTGGAAGACGGAACTGTTAAATGGTTTACAGACGAGTACCAACCTACCGATAATCCTGATTACGAGTTTGTTGAAACCAAAAAGATAGAAGTAAAGAACGGTGAGTCTTATGAAATTACGATAATCGGTTCTTTTGATGGAGCAGAAGTTGCCAAATACACACAAAAGAACTTTCCTAAGGAAGGAGTGTTCCAATGGTATGATACGAGGGTTAAAAAAGTAAAAGTGCCAGCAGCTAAGTTTGAGCCGAATATTTCATCTCTCAAAGGCCAGTCTGATATAGAGGTAACAGCTATAGTAAATGACCAATCTGGCGATATGGTTGGATCTTATCTGCCAAATTATAATACAGGAAAACTCGTCTTTACCTTCGAACCAGGAGGAGTTTATGAGTTCGTAATTGAAGCACCAGGTTATCAAACCATCAAAGAAAAAATTCACATTATGGGGCTCGGTAGTTATCAAAAAATAATCAACAAAAAATGGCTTCTTATTGAGAATGGTCTTGAGGCTCCATCAAAGTAAACATCATGCTCAGCCTCAAAAAACCGTTAGCCTTTTTCGATTTAGAAACAACAGGAGTTAATGTTGCACAAGATAGGATTGTAGAGATTTCAATCATCAAGCTCAACCCAGATGGTTCTGAAGAGGTGATGACGGAGTTGGTTAACCCAGGAATGCCGATTCCAAAAGAGAGTTCGGATATTCATCATATTACCGATGATAAAGTGGCTAATAAGCCATCTTTCAAGGAATTGGCACCAAAGATTAAGGCGTTTATTGGAAATTCGGATTTATCTGGATTTAATTGCCTGAAATTTGACGTGCCATTGCTGATGGAGGAGTTTTTACGAAATGATTCTGACATGGACATGAAAGGCCGCAAGGTGGTAGATGTGCAGAACATCTTTCATAAGTTGGAACAGCGCACTCTGGTGGCAGCCTATAAGTTCTATTGCAATGGAGATTTAACCAATGCACATAGTGCGGAGGCAGATACACGGGCAACAATGGAAGTATTGCTGGCTCAAGTAGAAAAGTACGATGAGCTAGAGGCGGATGTGCCGCACCTCCATGATTTCTCAAAGAGAGGAAATGCAATTGATTTCGCTGGTCAAATTGTAGAAAATGAGCAAGGAGAAGCCGTTTTCAATTTCGGAAAGAATAGAGGGAAATCAGTTGTAGAGGTGCTAAAAAATCAACCAGGTTATTATTCTTGGATGATGGATGCGCAGTTTCCTAGTTACACCAAAAAGGTGTTGACCGAAATTCGCGTTGAAGCCTTCAACAAAGGATTATTGTGAAGACTGTCTGCATTGGCCGCAACTACGCGGAGCATGCTAAGGAACTGAACAATCCTGTTCCTACAGAACCACTTTTCTTTATAAAACCAGACTCTGCTGTTCTTCGGAACAACGATGATTTCTATTTGCCCGAATTCTCTAATGACGTGCATTACGAGGCCGAGATTTATGTGAAGATTCATAAAAAGGGAAAAAATATTCAGGAAAAATTCGCGCCAAGCTATTACAAAGAAATCGGCATTGGAATAGACATCACCGCGCGCGATATCCAACAGAAGTGTAAAGAGAAGGGCTTGCCATGGGAAAAGGCTAAAGGCTTTGATGGCTCCGCTCCGATGAGTAAAACACTGCCGCTTTCAGACTTCGAAGACGTAAACGCAATCAATTTTGAATTACACATCAACGGAAAGATGGTTCAGAAAGGATTTACGGGTGATATGATTTTCAATGTGAATCGCATCATCGCGGAAGCATCCAAGTATTTTATGTTCAAAATCGGGGATGTTGTTTTTACGGGAACCCCTGCTGGTGTTGGAAAACTCAATGCTGGCGATCATCTCGAAGCCTTTATCGAAGGCAAGAAAATGATGAATTTTCGTGTGAGATAATTACCGAGCCGTAGATTATTCCTTTTTCATTTTCTCTTCAACTACCTTAGCATCGCTATGGCAGGAAACTCATTCGGAAAACTCTTTAAGATTACAACTTTTGGCGAAAGTCACGGTGTCGCCATTGGCGTGGTTATCGATGGATTTCCTGCGGGAATTGAAGTGAATGAAAAGCTCATTTATCAAGACCTTCAGCGAAGAAGGCCTGGCCAATCTAAGCTGACAACGCAACGAAAGGAATCGGAGGAGTTTCAGATTCTCTCAGGCGTTTTTGAGGGGAAGTCAATCGGTAGCCCAATCTGTGTTACAATACCAAACAAGGATGCGCGTTCAAAGGATTATGATCACCTCAAAGAAACGTTCCGACCGAGTCACGCTGATTTCACGTACGAAGCAAAGTATGGTCATCGCGACCATAGAGGTGGTGGGCGCTCCTCGGCTCGCGAAACTGCTGCGCGTGTCGTGGCTGGTGCCTTTGCTAAAATGTTGCTTCAGCAAGTGGGAATGGAGATTGTTGCCTACGTTTCTTCGGTTGCCAATGTCTGTGCAACGGTCAATAATCAGACGGTTTCTCTGAATGAAGTAGAGAAAAGTTTAGTGCGATGTCCAGACAAAAAATCATCGTCAGAAATGGAATTGTTGATTGATTCAGTTCGGAAAGAAGGCGATACGATTGGTGGAGTGGTGAGTTGTGTGGTTAGAAATGTTCCAGTCGGATTGGGCGAACCTGTGTTCGATAAACTCCAAGCCAACCTCGGGAAAGCTATGCTCAGTATTAATGCCGTGAAAGGATTTGAAATTGGTTCTGGTTTTTTATCAACCAACATGCGCGGCTCTGACCACAACGATATTTTTACCTCAGAAGCGGGAAAGGTGACTACAGAATCCAATCACAGCGGAGGAATTCAAGGAGGCATTTCTAACGGAATGAACATCACATTCAACGTAGCGTTCAAACCTGTGGCTACTATTATGCAAGCACAGAAAAGTGTTGATAAGCAAGGAAATGAAGTAATCTTAGAGGGAAGAGGCCGTCATGACCCATGCGTTGTTCCGCGTGCCGTGCCTATCGTAGAAGCAATGGCTGCCATTGTGCTTGCCGATCATTACCTCAGAAACAGAACGCAACAAAACGGTTGATGGAATTCCGAAGAAAAGACCGACCATTTGTAATTGCTGGACCGTGCAGTGCGGAAACACGCGAGCAAGTGTTAGAAACAGCCGATGGTCTGAAAAATCTGAATATCGATCTGCTTAGAGCTGGTGTTTGGAAACCACGCACGCGTCCTGGAAATTTTGAAGGCGTTGGCGAAAAAGGAATTGAGTGGCTTCGCGAAGCAGGAGATAAAATAGGGAAACCGATTTCTGTTGAGGTTGCCAACACAAGCCATATAGAAATGGCACTCAAAGGCGGTGTAGATGTACTTTGGATTGGTGCCAGAACAACCGTTAACCCGTTTATGGTGCAGGAAATAGCAGATGCGTTAAGAGGAACAGACCTTCCCGTATTGGTTAAAAACCCTGTGAATCCAGATGTGGAACTTTGGATTGGCGCCATAGAACGACTTGAGTCTGTTGGATTAACAAAACTTGGCGCAATTCATCGAGGTTTTTCCACGTTTCAAAAATCTCCATTCAGAAACAGCCCGAATTGGAATATTCCGATTGAGCTGAAGCGTAGAATGCCCGAATTGCCAATAATCTGCGATCCGAGTCATATCTGTGGAAATCGGACATTGCTCGCAGAGGTTGCCCAAAGAGCCATCGACCTAAATATGGATGGACTGATGCTGGAAACGCATCGCAATCCGAACAAAGCTTGGAGCGATGCCGAACAGCAGGTTACCCCAAAAGAATTGGAAGCAATTCTTTCTGAGTTGGTTTGGCGCAATCCGAATTCAGCAAATCTGGAAGTAAAAGCTAAATTGGAGCAACTTCGAGCTTCAATCGATGGCTTAGACCGCGATATTCTCGACTTATTGATTGAGCGATTGTCTGTTTCGAGAAGCATTGGCGAATACAAACGAGAACATAGCCTTACAATTTTGCAGCATCAACGTTGGAACGAAATTCTGCATGATCGCGAAGCACATGTTAACGGAAAAGAGCTTTCGTTGCGATTTCTGCATAAATTTTTAGAAGCCATTCACGAGGAAAGTATCCAACAACAAACGGAAGTAATGAATGCTTCAAAAATGCGGAAGGCATGAACCCAGTGCTGTTTAAAGAAAACGGGTGGCGATTTCTACTCAATATTTTGGCAACAGAAAAGGCCATTATCCTGTGCGATTCTAACACAAATCAATGCATAGAACGATTGCACTTGGCTTGTCCGAAAACACAGGGTCTGCCAGTGATTGAAATGCCAGCTGGGGAAAAGAATAAAACGCTGAAAACCTGCGAAATGGTCTGGTATGAGCTTACCGAGCATGGCGCAGATAGAAATACGGTACTCCTGAATTTGGGTGGAGGAGTGGTTACCGATCTTGGCGGTTTTGTGGCTTCTACCTTCATGCGCGGTATTCGATTTGTCAATATTCCAACCTCGTTACTAGGAATGGTTGATGCAGCAATTGGTGGTAAAACAGGAGTTGATTTTGGAGGATTGAAAAACATGATCGGTAGGTTTTCGCAGCCAGAAGCGGTAGTTATTGATTCCTCGTTTCTCAAAACCTTACCATCTCGCCAATACAAAAACGGCTTGGCCGAAGTTCTGAAGCATGCTTTTATCTCAGGTAATTCTATTCTTAATTTGCTGGAAACGAATGAAGACGAACTTATTTCTCGTTCTGTTCAAGTAAAAATGGAAGTGGTGGAACGAGATGAGTTTGAAGCTGGCGCGCGGAAGAAGTTAAACTTCGGCCATACAATCGGACATGCCATTGAAAGTCATTTTCTTGCTGCGGAAGTCAATTCCATGTTTAATTCCCAGTCGGAAAGAATTGATAAAACCAGTCGGCTTCCAACAGATTCGGATGGGGGCGATTCCCCCTTTAAAAGGGGGTGTCGAGGAACGAGACGGGGGATTTCTCAGAATAAAAATGAGGACTTGTTTCAAGGAAACTCATTATTGCATGGCGAAGCAATAGCCGCTGGAATGATTCTGGAATCCTGGCTTTCACAAAGAATTACTGGCCTTTCCGATGCTGACCTGAGTTCGGTCTGCACGGTAATTGATTCTGTATTCTCCAGAATTCCCATTTCGGAAACCGACCGAACGGCAATCAAGAAACTGCTTATTTACGATAAGAAGAACCGCGATGGACAAGTTCAATTTGTGCTGTTAGAAGCGATTGGCGATGCAGTGATCGATCAATCCGTTTCGGAAGAATTGTTGGATCAAGCGTTCTGTTTTTACGCTGCACCATTATGAAATTGGTTGCGCCAAATGGACCGTTGACGGGAGAAATTGAACTGCCGATTTCTAAAAGCATTGCCAATCGATACCAGATTATTGCCGCGATAGCAACCTCAATACGCGGGCAAAATCGAAGCGCCAGCTCCCCTCCTTTAAAAGGAGGGGTGTCCCGACTGAAGTCGGGACGGGGTGGTTTCTTACCTGAAGATGTCAGAGTTCTTTATGATTCGTTGAATTCAGAATCAGCCGAGATAAACATCGGAATGGCAGGAACAGCCATGCGATTCCTTACTGCATTTTATTCCATTCAAGAAGGAAAAACCGTAACGCTTACAGGAGATGAGCGAATGAAACAACGCCCCATTTCCGAACTGGTTGATGCGCTTCGTTCATTAGGAGCAGACATAGAGTATATGGAAAATGAAGGCTTTCCACCACTTCGCATTTCAGGGAAAAGATTGAAAGGCGGTAAAGTGGGAATTTCAGCTTCGGTCAGCAGTCAGTTCGTTTCTGCTTTGATGATGATTGGGCCGATAATGGAGAACGGAATTGAAATCAAGTTGCAAGGCAAAATTCTTTCAAAGCCATACATCGAACTTACTCGTTGGTGTATGCAAAATTGCGGAGCGCATGTTTTAGTTAATGAGAATATTATCTCCATTCCGCACGCTAATTATAAAATTTCCGAACTGAATCTGGAATCGGATTGGAGTGCGGCCTCTTATTTTTATGCCATGGCAGCAGCCAAACCCGGCTCAAAGTTGTTGCTTAAAGGTTTGCGTTTGGGTTCTGCACAAGGCGATTCCATACTTGCCGAGTGGTTTATTGAATTTGGAGTTTTTTCCATTCAAACGAAAAATGGCGTAGAGATTACATCTTTTGGGTTAGCAGATATGGATGTTCCGTTTGAATTGGATTTTACGCATCATCCCGATTTAGCACAAACCTTCGCGTTTTTAGCAGTTACACTCGGAAAAGAACTCAAACTTACGGGCTTGGATAATCTTCGATTAAAGGAAACTGATCGCGTGGACGCACTCAAAATTGAACTTGAAAAGTTGGGTGTTTCCGTTTTGGTAGATGGAAACTCTATGACTGTTTCGGATTCGATTTCCGCGGAAAGCGTGAACATTAGAACTTACAACGATCACCGAATGGCCATGTCTGCTGCCGTAGGGGCGTATGGAAATACGCCCTTATTGGAAATTGAAAAACCCGAAGTGGTAGAAAAAAGCTTTCCTACCTTTTGGGCGCAATTGCAAAACCTTGGATTTAAAATAGACTGATTAACAGAATGGGAAATCGAATACTCGACCTACAAGCAAAACTCAAAAAAGTGCCTTTTGGAAACACGATTTTCTCAGGTTTCCTAGCCAGATTTGCTCCTTATTTTACCACTATCAAACCAAAGGTTGTTGAGCTTCGGCCCAACTACATGAAGGCTTCTATGAAGAAGCGGAGGGCAGTTCATAATCACCTAAAAACCGTGCACGCCATTGCCATGTGCAACCTTTGCGAGTTTACGGGCGGCATTCTCATGGAAGCCTCCATTCCAAAACACAGAAGGTGGATTCCCGTTGGAATGACTGTAAATTATGTGGCCAAGGCGAAAACTGACCTCACGGCCACTTGCGATCTTAGCCACATCAATTGGGAAACCTGCAATGAAGTAATCTGCAACGTTTCTGTTCGAGATACTTCTGATGTTGAAGTGATGAATGCGGCAATTACTATGCTGGTTTCTGACAGACCCAACCCGTAGAGACGCGATAAATCGCGTCTCTACGGGAAACGGACGGTTCAATCAAAGAGAATATCCAAGGTAAAATCACCATCAACCAGGTCGGTCTTGTGCTGATTGTCCAATATGCCGTAACTTGAAATGAAGGTGATCTGAACCATCTTCTTTGTTCCTGTAACGGTTTTCAATCCTTCCTTTTTTGTTCTCAGATAGGCCGCATATTCTGAAGTGATGTTGAATTCATCAGCATAGAATTTCATCTCGCAGATATTGATCACATCATCTTTTCGGTCTATCAGCATGTCTATCTAAAATCCCTTGGCGTAGGTTTCGTCCTTTCGGTGAAGAAAACTGTTGACCGAGGTCTGAACCCCCGAAATGCCCAAAGTGTGCTTGATGCGGTCAACGTGCTTAATGCACAGATTCTCGAATGCATATCCGCACCAGATTCTGTATTCCTGACCTTGGGAGATCCGCATCCACTCATCCGCGCCCGAAATGGTTCTGCCTTCAATCAACTTCAGGTAAAACAGAGAGTATTCATCGGAAAGTCTGAACAGAGTGACTTTCTTTTTCTTTTCGAGCGGTTCGAATGTGGCAATGAACCCCGATGTCTCCAGTTCGGTGAGCACCTTGGTGAAACCGCCACCGTCCGACAGGCCGGTCAGTTTCAGGATCTGCTGCCGGTCAAGACCGTTCGGTCTGCTGGCCAGCGCTTTGATTATCTTAATGTGGTTTCCAGCATTGTCGAACAAGGCTTGATACAGGTTTACGAATTCATTGCGCAGAGTCCCATCCTTCGTAAAGCAAGTGTCTTGAATATTCTGTGCCGCACTTTTTCCTTTGCTCACTTGTTCCAGATAGTGCGGAATGCCGCCCATGGCAAGGTAGATTTGAATGATCTGATAATTGCTCAGTTCAATTTTACGCGCTTCAAGGAATTCCTTGGTTTCGGCCAGAGTGAACGGCATCAGCGTAATGGCGCGGGTGATCCTGTTGTGCAGCCCGCCCTTTGCATTTACCACATGTTCCAGCATCCACGAAGCTGCCGAACCGCATATCACCACGATCAGGTTCTGCTGCGAGGCCCAGTTGTTCCACCAATGGGCCAATGCTTCCATAAAACCCGATCTCCTTCCAGCTATCCAAGGAAGTTCGTCAAAGAATACAACAGCTTTGCTTGCTGTTTTCTGTGTTTGCAGAGCAGTTGTCAGCTCATTCAACGCCAATAACCAGCTTTCGGGCTTTTGAGTCGGTTTCGATGTTGGGAAATACCGGTTCATCTGCAAGGTGAAGTTCATGAGCTGGGTGTTCAGGTCGGCATTCTTCAGCCCCGTCATTTCAAACACCTTATTCTCCTTAAATACTTCCCTGATTAGGAATGTCTTGCCCACCCTTCTTCTGCCGACCATCGCAAGGAGATGTGATTTTTTGTCGTTGAGAAACGACCGCATCAGTTTGGCCTCCTGTTCTCTTCCTATTATCGCCATTCAGTATTATGTATAATTCGCGGAATGGTGTAAATACATGCAGATTCCGCGAAATATAAATATATAATCTGCGGAATGATGGAATGATAATGGCATTCAGCAAAGTAGAGACGCGATGCTTCGCGTCTCCGCATTTTTCCCGTATTTCGAGACACGAGCATCGTGTCTCTACAAATTCAGGATCTCTTCAGAATTGCAGTCCTACATTCGTTGTATGAAAATTCTGATTGTGGAAGATGAGCACGAGCTGGCCTCCGATATGGTGAAATACCTGTCGGGCGAGCAGTACGTTTGTGAGGTGGCATCGGATTTTGAAAGTGCCATCGAACGAATTGATCTTTACCATTACGATTGCATTCTGCTTGATCTGATGTTGCCCGGTGGAAGCGGTCTTCAGCTATTGGAATATTTGAGAAAGGAGAACAAGCAGGATGGTGTCATCATCATTTCGGCCAAGAACTCCATCGAAGATAAGGTGGTGGGACTGAAAATAGGAGCAGACGATTACCTCGCCAAACCATTTCATCTGTCCGAACTTTCGGCTCGTATCTTCTCCATCATCAGAAGGAAAAAGTTTGATACTGCCAATGTCATTGAACAGAATGAACTGAATGTTGATATGGACGCACGGTCTGTTTCCGTAGCGGGAAACCCGATCAATCTGACAAAGAAAGAGTTTGACCTACTGCTACTTTTCCTTGGAAACAAGAACAAGGTGATTTCTAAAAATGCCTTGGCCGAACATCTTTCGGGCGATCTGGCCGACATGATGGACAACCACGATTTCGTGTATGCGCATGTTAAGAATCTTAAGAAGAAGCTGACCGAGGCGAATTACGGGAATTACCTCACAACCATTTACGGAACGGGCTATAAATGGAGGGCATGAGCAAACTGCTGAACAGACCACTGAAAATGTTCGCATGGTATGCCTTGCTGCTGCTGGCGTGCAGCATTCCGGTCTATTATTTGGCCATTGACCAAATCTGGATCAGTGAGTTGGATGAGCATAACTACATCATCAAGCACAGGATTGAGCAAAAACTGAGGGAGTCTGAATTTTCAGATTCCGAAATCGAAAATGTGGTCAGGCTTTGGAGTGTTATTGAACCAGAAACAGAACTCGTTCCTGTTTTGGCGAACGCATCTCAGAATGATAGCCTTTATGAAGTTACGCGTATAACTGATTTCGATGACGAAATTGAAACCGATCGGTTTCGTGGCCTGCGGTCCTATATTCATGTAAACGAAAAAACATATCGTTTTACTACGGAAACCAACGTGGAGGAGGCCGATGAGACCTTGGCCGCCATTGCAGCGGTAACGGTGCTTTTCTTCATACTGCTTCTGCTCGGTTTTATTCTGCTGAACAGGCGCATCTCCAAACAAATATGGAAGCCTTTTTATCTCACGCTCGATAAGCTGAGCACCTTCGATCTAAACAAAAACCCGAATTCAGATTTTGAGACAAGCGATATTGAAGAGTTTGCTCAGCTCAATCAGGAATTGGAGAAGTTGATTCTGCGCAGCGTTTCTACGTTTAACCAACAGAAGGAATTTATTGAAAATGCCTCGCACGAATTGCAAACGCCTTTGGCGGTGTTGCGCTCAAAATTAGAACTACTCATTCAGGGTCAAAACCTTACGAAAGAACAGTTGGAATTGATCGCTGGCATCAACACTTCCTTGTCCAGACTGTCCCGCATCAACAAGAATATTTTACTCTTGGCCAAGATAGATAACCACCAATTTTCGGATGCAGAACAGGTGGATGTAACTGCGTGCTTGGAAGAGTGTCTTCAATTGCTTGATGACCATTTCAGTAGTAAACGGCTTACCGTGGAAAGGGCAACAGAGGCGGAATGCCTTCAAACCTGTAACCGGTCTTTATTAGAAATGCTCTTCAACAATTTGTTGGTAAATGCCATTGTGCATGGGGCGGAGCAAGGGGTTGTAAAAGTAGAAACCCGACCAGACGGCTTCTCTGTTTCCAATTCGGGTATGAATCAACTCGACTCAAAAACCATTTTCAATCGGTTTTCAACCACCGCTTCATCAGCTAATGGCAGCGGGCTGGGTCTGGCCATTTCCAAACAGGTCTGTGAGCGTTATGGATGGGAAATTGCCTACAGATTTGAAAACGGGTTGCATGTTTTTTCTGTGGATTTCTAAAAATTCAGAAAGTCTTCTAAATCGTTGTTCAGTTTTGGGGTCTAATTGAGTCACAAACCTCAAAATATTCATCATGAACAAGACAGTAATTATGAGCATGGCCGTTCTGGCCATATCCACCGCAGCGTGCGGACAGCATGGAAAAGGTGCCAAAGCACCCGAAGCAGTGACCACCGCATTCAGCAAGAAATTCCCGAAAGCCGAAGAGGTAAAATGGGTCAAGGAAAACGCTACCGAATGGGAAGCCGAATTTGAATTGGACGAAATGGAGTACTCGGCTAATTTTTCATCTGATGGAAAATGGCTGGAAACGGAGCATGAAATTAAGAAGTCGGAGATTCCTGCTGCAGTAAAGAAAACCCTCGATTCCGAGTTTGCCGGATATGATATCGAAGAGGCCGAAATTTCTGAAAAGGCCGATGGCATGCTGTATGAATTCGAATTGGAAAAGGGGGAGTCTGACCTAGAAGTCGCCATTAATGCAAGCGGAGAAGTGGTTAAGAAAGAAGTATTGAAAGAAGACGGAAAGGATGAGGAAGATGAGGATAATGATAACGACTAATCCAATCTGAAGATTCTTTAGGTCATAAGTAATCATGAAACCCAACAAGGGCAAAGGGCTCTTGTTGGGTTTCTATTGAAAAATAATGCAGAAACTCCTTTTCTTACTTTTTATCGGCTTTGCAAATTTGGCCATTGGCCAGAACACGCTGCGCCATTATGTTGATGCAGCCACGCAGAACAGTCCGTTATTGTTTGAGAATCACGGCCTTAACGAGGTGAACAAACTGGAGGCCGAGCGTCTCAAGGCCTTTTACACCAAACCGCAAATCGGGCTTACCGCATATTATTTGTTCTCTCCCATTGTTTCTACCGATGGTGGAAAAACACGGTTTGTGGCCAACACAGATGCGGCTACCAATTATTATGGATACGATCTGGCGGCAAGTAATGGTGGAACTTATTCAGCATTACTGAACATAACCCAACCCTTGTTTAACGGAAAGAGCTACCGCACGGCCGCGCAACAACTCGAAATTGCTTCTCAGATTAACGACAATAACTCCAAACTGAGTGTTCACGATCTGGAAAAAGTAGTAACAGACCAATATATTCTTTGCTTACAGGATGAACAGCAAGTGCTGAACATCGAAGAATTATTAACGCTTCTAAAGGAGCAGCAACGCTTGCTTGAGAAATTGGTCGGTTCGGGCATTTACAAACGTTCCGACTTGCTTTTGTTGAACATTGAACAACAGAATATTCTAGGCCAACAAGCAGTGTATGAGGCCAATTACAAAAGAGATCTGATGGATCTGAATATTCTTTGCGGCATGAATGATACGGCCATCGTTCAACTTGCGCCTCTCGAATTATCGGTTGAGCCTAAAACATACAATTCATTATTTCTAAAAAAATACGAACTGGACAGTCTGAGCATTGATGCCCAGCAAAGAATATTTGCCCTTAAATACAGACCACAACTAAATGTTTTCGCCAATACTGGACTCAACGCGGTGGTGGCATCAACGCTTCCAAGCCGTTTTGGTTTAAGTGCGGGCCTCAGTTTTACCTACAATTTTTTTGATGGAAACCAGCGTGGCATCAACAAGCAGCAGAACAAACTAAGGATTGCGAACATCAACAATTACAAACGGAATTTTGAAACACAGAATTCTGTGAGGAAGCAGAAGCTCTTGACCGAACTGGAATCCTACACGGTACGTGGCAAAAATCTATATGAACAATTACGGCAGTATGATGCGCTGATAGATAGTTATCGGCAGGAAATGGCGGCTGGGCAATTATCTGTTATCAACTACATAACGGTTTTGAAAAACCAAAGTATTGCTGGGCAGAATAAGGTGCTGCTCGATGCTCAAAAACTCATTCTTATAAATGCTTATCAGTATTGGAACTGGTAAAATGATGCTTATCAAAATGAACAAGATCCATTTACTCTTTTGCTTTTCTGTGTGTGCCATGCTGACTTCGTGCACAGACAATACATCTTCAATTGCCGCGCCCGAAAACACCTCATTGCCAAGCGTTTCGTTGGTTCAACCGATAAGGGCCGACATTCAGGAAAACATGGAGATCAATGGCCAAGTGGTTTATTTGAACAAGGCCACGGTATCCGCGCCCATTACGGGATTTGTGACGTTTGTGAACGTGAAACTGGGCGATCAAATTAAAGAAGGTTCGCTACTCTATAAGCTTCAAACCAAAGAGAGTAGAGCATTACAAAACGATACAGCTACTGTTGGCGAGCAATTCGGTATTGTGGAGGTTTTCTCCACCACTTCTGGTTTTGTGAGCTCTATCTTGGTTCAGGATACCGGAATTTATATGGCAGAAAGTAACCCGTTGCTCACCATATCCAAAAACCAAGACCTCCTTATTCAGGTAAATACGCCTTTCCAATATGCCAAGTGGCTTCGGCCCGGAGCCTCATTCATGGTGCATCTTCCGGATGGAAATTCAATAGCATCAATTTACAGTCATGCGATTCCTACAGTTGACCCGATATCTCAAACCCAACAGATCTATTTGCGGCTCAAAAATTACAGTCCGCTGCCCGAAAACTTGAATGTGCGCGTGGCTATTCCAACCAATAAAAAGCAAAACGTATTGCAGTTGCCCGAGGAGGCCATTCTTACCAATGAGGTTCAATCTGAGTTTTGGGTGATGAGAATGAATGCGGATTCGTTGGCCATTCGAACTCCCATCACCAAAGGAATTGAAATGGATAGAACGGTAGAAATAGTAGCTCCAGAACTAACACTTACCGACAATATTATTCTCAGCGGAGCTTACGGATTGCAAGACAGCACCAAAGTAAAGGTTGACTGAACATGGATAATTTTCCGGTAAAATATAAAAGCCCGATTGCGGCCATTCTGTTGCTCATCCTAATTGGAGGTGCTTATTCGTATGTTAACCTGAGCACGTCATTGTTTCCAAATGTCACCTTTCCGAAAGTGAAGATAATTGCAGACAATGGGCAACAGCCTGTAGATAAGATGATGGTTACCGTGACCAAGCCATTGGAAAATGCCATAAAACGGGTTCAAGGGCTCAGGCTGATAAGGAGCATTACCAGCATGGGAAGCTGCGAAATATCTGCCTTTATGGATTGGGGGTCGGACATTGATGTAGATAAACAGCGCTTGGAATCGAGGATCGCGCAGATCAAGAACCAACTGCCGCCCAATGTGCAGATAACGGTGGAAAAAATGAACCCCAGCATTCTGCCCATTATGGGATACTCTTTGCAGTCTGAGGATAAGGATCAGATAGAACTGAAAATGATCGGGGAATACACGGTTAAGCCGTTCCTATCTCGAATTGAAGGCGTGTCATCGGTAGAGATCATTGGCGGAAAGATCAAGGAATACCAGGTCATATTGAACGAAGAAAAAATGGGTCTGCTTAAGATTGATCCGCTTAATGTGATCGGCACCATTCAGCAAACCGGTTTTATCAATTCCAACGGGTTTGTAATTGATCACAAACGCCTCTATCTCACCGTAACGGATGCCACCATTATCAACAAACATGAGCTCGAAGAACTCATTCTTTTCAATGATGCCAGGTCAACGATAAGGCTGAAAGACATAGCCGAGGTTTCCATCAGAGAGAAGAAGGAATACATAAAAATTAAGGCCGATGGGAAAAATGTGCCGTTGGTTGCCGTGCTCAAACAACCCAATAGCAACCTTATAACGGTGGCCGATGAGGTAAGCAGGCAGATAGAGGAATTGAACAGGATCTTGCCGAAAGGCGTAGAGATCAGGCCCTATTACAATCAGGCAGATTTCGTGAAAGACAGCCTTAAAAGCATTATTGATGTGCTGTGGATCGGTCTTGCCTTGGCCATTGTGGTGGTCATGCTGTTTCTGCGTTCCCTTAAGGCAAGTAGCGCCCTTCTGATCACCATTCCGGTTACGTTGGGTCTCACTTTTATCGTGCTAAAAGCGTTGGGCTATGACCTCAATATTATGACCATTGGCGCTATTGCTGCGGCCATTGGGCTCATCATTGATGATGCCGTGATCATTGTGGAACAAATGCACCGATCGCATGAAGAATTTCCGAAAGAACCCGCAACAACCATCGTAGCAAAGGCCATTAAATTCCTGTTCCCGGCCATGGTGAGTTCCTCGCTGAGCACCATCGTTATTTTTCTGCCATTCACGCTGATGACCGGAATAGCGGGGGCTTATTTCAAGATCATGACCGAAACGATGATCATTACCCTCACGGTTTCGTTTCTGGTAACATGGATCGGGCTGCCCGTCATCTATCTGCTATTGTCCAGGAAAAATGCCAAGCAATTCAAAGCTCACGAAGTGAAGGAACGGAAATGGGTGCGTTATTTTATCGAGCACCCCGCCTACAGCTACCTTTTTATTCTGATGGTGATTGGATCTATTGTGCTGGTGCTGCCGAAACTGGAAACAGGCTTCTTGCCAGAAATGGATGAGGGTTCCATTATTCTCGACTATAACAGCCCACCTGGCACTTCGCTTGAAGAAACAGACCGGATGCTGAGCGAAGTGGATGTCATTTTGGACAGTATACCAGAGGTAAAAGCCTATTCTCGAAGGACTGGAACGCAAATGGGCTTTTTCATTACCGAGCCAAACCGTGGAGATTATCTGATAGAACTGCGCAAGAACCGAACGGCCACTACAGATGAAGTTACCGATGTGATCAGGCATAAAGTAGAAGCGTCCATTCCGGCTCTTACCGTGGATTTTGGGCAAGTGATCGGTGATATGCTGGGCGATCTGATGAGTAGCGTGCAGCCCATAGAGATCAAGATCTTCGGAACCGATCATCAAAAGTTGATCGAGCTTTCGCAGCAGGTTGCTCATGAAGTGGAACAGGTTGAAGGCACAGCCGATGTTTTTGACGGAATTGTGATCGCTGGCCCCATGCTTTCCATCATTCCAAACGAGAAAGTATTAAAGCAATACGGTCTTTCCGACCTGGATCTTCAGGCCCAAATTCAACTTTATGTTGATGGCACGGTGGCCAGCAGCATCTTAGAAAAAGAACAGCTCACCAGCATTCGCGTTCAGCATTCCGCAAGCAACGAAACTACCATTCTCCGCCTGAAAAAGGCAAACATCATTACGGCCGCTGGGCAAATATTACCGCTTTCCATGTTCGCAAGCATTGAAATGAAGAAAGGAGTGTCCGAAATACAGCGGGAAAACCTTCAGACCATGGGAGTGGTAAAGGCAAGATTGAACAACCGCGACCTGGGAAGTGTAATGAATGACATTAAACAACGGCTTTCTAAAATTGCCCTACCTCCTTTTTACCAAATAGAATATGGCGGTTCGTATGCCGAACAACAGCGTTCGTTCAGCGAACTGCTTACTATTCTGATCCTTGGCGGCATGTTGGTTTTCATCGTCATCCTGTTCATGTTCCGGCACCTGCTACTTTCCATCATCGTCATTTTTACCGCTGTTTTGGGCATTTCAGGAAGTATTCTGGCACTCTACTTTACTCACACACCTCTCAATGTGGGAAGCTATACGGGCATGATCATGATCATTGGAATCATCGGAGAAGCTTCCATTTTTACCATTTATCTCTTTTTGGAAGAAATGCGTTCGGTTGATAAACAGAACGCCATTATTCATTCTATTTCAGCACGCCTGCGCCCCAAACTGATGACCGCCATCAGCGCCATTGTAGCTCTACTTCCGCTCGCTATTGGCATTGGAACGGGAGCACAGATGCATCAACCATTGGCCATCGCTGTTATTGGCGGATTTATCATTGCCATTCCGCTGTTGCTGATAGTGTTGCCAACCCTTATTTGGAAGTTTGTGAGGATTGATCTTGATGCTCCTTGACATTTTAAACGATGCGATCGAAATTCAGACTTTATTCGTCCCGTCTCCGCATAATTCTAGACGCGATGAATCGCGGAATCTCTACTTGGGGGCACGGTAAAGCATCACTGCACCCAAAATCAGATACATGATGTTCGGAATCCAGACGGCTAATGTCACGTTCATGCTGCCTTCAATGGCAAAGGTCTGTGAAACCTGCATGAACAGGATGTATGAGAAACTAAGGAGCAGTCCCAAGCCGATATGCATTCCAATTCCGCCACGAACCTTACGACTTGCCAAACTCACTCCAATAATGGTGAGAATGAAGGCTGCAAACGGCATGGCGGTTCGCTTTTCCCGCTCGACTTTGAAAAAGTCCACATAATTTGAGCCGCGCATTTCCTCATTGGCAATGAAATCGTTCAATTGCCAATAATCCATGGTCTCAATCACCTTTAATCGCTGACTGAAATCTTTCGGGAGAAATGGAAAAACAGTGTCCATTTGCTCTCTCTCAACTAAGGTTTCTTGTAGTCCATTAAACGTACGTTCGTAGAACTTCTTTACGCTCCACTTCTTGATTGTGGTATCGAAAACAATGTGGTCTGAAATGAGCTTATAGGTCAGTTTTCCATCTTTGAATTTTTCCAACGCAAATTTGTAACCTGTCATTCGCTCAGCACTGTACGAATCGAAGTAAATGAAGGTGCCGGGTTCCACTTGGTAATGCTGATTTCGGCCGTAGAATTTCCAAGGACGATTGATGTACTTGTTCTCAAATTCAATGCGTGCGTAATTTGCTTTCGGAATAAGAAGATGATTGAGTCCCAAACTTGTAATAGCTAAAATGGTTGAGCCCAGCATGTACGGTACCAGCATCCGGTAAAAACTAACACCAGCACTTAGTATGGCAACAATTTCGGAGCGATATGCCATTCGAGATGTAAAGAGAATAACCGCTACAAAAATGAAAAGTGGGCTGAACAGATTGGCGAAATACGGAATGAAAAAGATGTAGTATTCGCTCAGAACAGTCCACATAGAAAGGTCGTGCTCAATGAAATTGTCAATCTTCTCCGAAAGGTCGAACACCATTGTAATACAAATGATGAGCGCTATGGTGAAGAAAAACGTTCCGAGGAACTGCTTCAGAATATATCTATCGAGGCGGGTGAACAATTTGGGTTATCGGTTATTTGTTATCGGGTCGCAGTCATAGGTCATTGATTCGTCTGGGTTTTCCACAGCCTAAATAACAAATAACTGATAACCATTTTCAAAGCCGCGTGAGGAGTTTAGGCACCGCTTGGTCTTTCCATTTTCTAAAATCGCCCGCTGCAATATGAAGCCGTGCCTGTCGCATCAACTCCAAATAGAACGCCAAATTGTGAATGCTGGTAATCTGAGGTCCAAGAAGTTCTTTGCAAGCAAACAGATGCCGAACGTACGCACGGCTATAAACGCTGTCAACCGTGCTTGTTCCTTTCTCATCAAGCGGAGAAAAATCGCGTTCCCATTTCTTGTTCTTTATGTTGATGATGCCGTCCCAAGTATAAATCATTCCATGACGTGCATTTCTTGTGGGCAGTACACAATCAAACATATCCACACCAAGCGCAATGTTTTCAAGCAAATTTGCTGGAGTTCCTACTCCCATCAAATACCGCGGCTTCTCCTTAGGAAGGATGTCGCAAACAACCTCGGTCATAGCGTACATTTCATCGTCTGGCTCGCCAACACTTAGTCCACCAATGGCGTTTCCCTCGCGCTCAAATGAAGCAATTTTTTCTGCGCTTTCTATACGCAGGTCCTTATATGTTGAGCCTTGCACAATCGGGAAAAGAGACTGATGATAACCATACATAGATTCCGTAGAATCCACGTGGTCGCAGCAGCGTTTCAGCCAGCGGTGCGTCATTGCCAACGAATTCTTCGCGTAGCCGTAATCACACGGATATGGAGTACACTCATCAAACGCCATAATGATATCAGCACCAATGCTCCGTTGAATATCCATGGCAGATTCAGGACTGAAAAAGTGCTTCGAGCCATCAATGTGAGAAGCAAACGTCACACCTTCTTCGGTAATCTTACGCTTATGCGCCAATGAATAAACCTGATAACCACCACTGTCAGTAAGTATCGGCTTTTCCCAGTTCATGAACTTGTGAAGACCTCCGACCTCTTCCAGAATTTCTGTTTTAGGTCGGAGGTAAAGGTGATACGTGTTTCCCAGAATAACCTCAGCCTTCACTTCATCCACCAATTCTTTCTGGTGAATTCCCTTTACTGTTCCGATGGTGCCAACGGGCATAAAAATGGGCGTTTCAATAACCCCGTGGTCAGTTGTTATCTGTCCTCTTCGAGCTTTCGATTCGGGGTCGGTATGCGTAAGGTTGAACGTAAATCCCATGTTCATAAAATCGCCCAAATGTACTTAAATGCCCTTCAGCGGTTGGTTAGTTTTACCTCAGATGCAAACCATTTCAGACTCACTTCAATCTTTGTCAGTACTACAGCTAAGTATGGTGATGGTTTTTGTCTGTTCGTTGTGCATCCATCTGTTCTATTATTTCTTCTTTTTCATTCGTTTGGCCTTGTTTAAGCAGCCAGAAAGTAATGGGCAGTCAGAACCGATTTCGGTAATTATCTGTGCTTGGAATGAGGAAGACAATCTTAAAAAGAACCTTCAAGGAATATTAGAGCAGGATTATCCTGAGTTTGAAGTAATTGTTGTGAATGATCACTCGGTGGATGAAACAGACCTTTTGCTTCAATCATGGCAAGTAAAATATTCTCATTTGAGGGTAATAAACTTGAGTAGCGAAAATGCCAGAATCAGAGGAAAGAAGTTTGCCATCTCTCTAGGCATAAAGGGAGCAAAACATGAGAACCTTGTTTTTACAGATGCAGACTGCAGACCGAAGTCTAAGTATTGGCTGCAGCAGATGAACAGTGGCTTTGCATCAGGAAAGGAGCTCACTCTCGGGTTTGGCGGCTTTGAGAAATTACCTGGACTTTTCAATAAACTTTACCGATACGAATCTGTGCATATTGCCATGCAGTATATGTCTTATGCTTTGGCAGGAATGCCATATATGGGCGTTGGTAGAAATTTGGCGTATAAAAAGAGCCTCTTTTTTCAGACCAAGGGGTTTAAAAATCATAGACATGTAGCATCTGGAGATGATGACCTTTTGGTAAATGAAGTTGCCAATGGAGCCAATACCTGTATTGTGGTTGATAAGCGGTCCCATACAGTTTCTGAGCCTCCTCTTAATTTAGCAAGTTGGTGGCTCCAAAAGAGAAGACATCTGTCTACTGGTGGTTATTATCGTATCTCTTCAAAAATATTTTTGGGCATTTTTACGCTAACTCACCTTTTGTTTTATCTGTCATTTTTTTGGGTTCTGTCGATTGAAACAATGTATTGGTTGGCGCTTTGTGGAATTACTGTGAAATGGATATGTCATTTGTCGATCATAAGTGTAGTGACACGGCTTTTGGACGAGCGCGATCTTTTGTTATTTTCGCTACTAGGCGATTTGTTTTCCCCATTTTTTAATACAACAGTTGCCATTTCAAACCGCATTAACCCACCCATTAGATGGAGGTAGAAAAAAATCCAGATTTGTCAGAAAAAGCTATGTTGGATTACCGTCTCGTGAGAGCGGCAATAGATAGCGGGGATCAGAAGGCGTACGCACAGTTGATGGATCGTTATCGCGATAGCATCTATTTCATGTTGTTGAAAATGGTTAACAATCGGGACGATGCGGACGATTTAACAATCGAGGCTTTTGGAAAGGCTTTCAATAAGCTACATCAGTACACTCCTAATTACGCATTTAGCACTTGGCTGTTTAAAATTGCTTCCAACAATTGCATTGACTTTATCCGTAAGAAAAAGAAGAATCTTCTCTCTTTAGACAAGCCATTTGAAACAGGAGAGGGTGGTGCAATGACCATGGATGTTCCCTCTGGAACACTCGACCCAGAGGAAACCTACATTAGAGAGCAGAAGAAAATTCTAATGCATGGTGTGGTTGAAAAGCTCAAGCCGCGTTACAGAACACTGGTTGAACTGCGATATTTCAAAGAGTACTCGTATGAAGAGATTGCTAAAGAGCTAGACTTGCCACTAGGAACAGTTAAAGCCCAACTGTTTAGAGCCCGTGAGTTTCTCTACAACATTCTCAAAAACAGTAAAGAGAAGATTTAATTCCGATGGATTCTACTCCTGTTTCTTGGGAGGTTATCCTCAAGTATTTCGGTGATTTAACAGATGCACAGAAGCGGCAATTCGCAGCTTTGTATGATGTGTATTACGAATGGAACACCCAGATAAATGTGGTGTCCCGAAAGGATTTCCATCTGTTTTACGAGCGACATGTTCTACACTCTTTGGCTATTGATACCGTTGTGGATTTTGAGGATGGAACGTCAGTTCTGGATGTTGGAACTGGTGGAGGTTTTCCTGGTATTCCATTGGCTATTCTCTATCCGAAATGCCAATTCCATTTGGTTGACAGCATAGGAAAAAAGATAAAAGTGGCGAACGGTGTGGCCGAAACGATTGGGCTTACCAATGTTACCGCGGTTCATGGCAGAATGGAGCAGGGAACAGAAACGTACGATGTGATAGTAACACGTGCAGTTGCCCGACTGGGCCAACTGAAACATTGGCTTTTCCGAAAGCTGAACAGCAAAAGCAAGAAAGCTGTAAAAGGCCTGATCTGCCTGAAAGGCGGGGATCTTACTGAGGAAATCATTGAAGCCAAGGTCAAAGCCAACCTTTACAACATCAGCGATTCGTTTGACGAGGAATTCTTTGAGACGAAGAAGGTGGTTTGGGTGAAGCGGTTTTGAGGGTCAGCTATCGGACAGTTTGTCCAAATAGTACGTTTTGACCCAATTGGGAATTTGGGTTGCATGAGCCGTAATCTCATTTCCTTGAAACACTTCCAATACAAGCTGTGCTCTTTTTCCTGAATTATCCCACAGAAAGGCCCGGTCAGAATTTTCGATTGCACCTTGAAGGTTTTCTAAACTTCGTGTGTATCTTGAAATAATCAGATCTTCAGGAACGGGATGCCCCCCGGCTCTGACCCGTTGTTTAACCCGAGCCACGTTGATCATGGGAGAAAGTGTACAGACATAATAGAGGTAGGTTCTGAACCCGTTTTGCCGTAGAGTTTTCATCAATTCAACTTTTGACGGGTCTGACATGACTGTCTCAAAAGTGAATTTTGTGCCTTGTAGAATAAGTTGATGCCTGAAGAAGTCTGCCAGTAATGCTGCCTGATAAGAATTGATTTCTCCTTCGGCTCGAATTACGTGGTCATCGTCTATACGGAAGGTGGTTGAAAACCCACGGTCCTTTGCTTTTCTTCGGAGCGGATGCGATTCTATGAAGTTCTTAAAATGACTTTTTGTGAACGGGGAAATTCCGAATGAACTCGGTTCCACGCCTTTTTTGCTGACAAATCCCTTTTCAATCTCATCAGCATTCACATAGATGCCAATGTCGAAAGCGTGGGCGATCATTTCAAAGACACTGCTTTTTCCTGAACCATTAGGCCCAGCAAAAATCCTGGCCCTTCTTTTTTCAAGATGAGGCGTTTTTGCTGACATAAGGGGTGTGGGGCTCTTCAACTTTGCCTACCACTTCTTTGGAACCATCAGGCTGTTCACAAATAATGGATTCGCCATCAAAATAGGTAATGGCAATGTTGTTTGCCTTCGCCTCTTCAATGGCTTTTCTTGAGGCTTCCTGTGCCAATTTTTCCAACTTGTGATGGTGCTTTGGCGTATCCTCTATATAACTGAGGTACTCCGTTCGTTTTTTCCTTTTTTTCTCAGACATGGCTACAAGATAACGAAAATCGCTTGGCAAATGTTGTTGGCTAGCCTTGCATCTGCAGCTCAAGCAGCCCTTTATACAATCCGCCTTCCTTTTCAAGAAGATCTTCGTGGCGTCCGTTTTCCGTTATGGTGCCTTTATCCAGCACAAGAATCCTGTCCGCCTTGCGAATGGTTGAAAGTCTGTGCGCAATGACCAGCGAGGTTCTGCCGACCATCAGCTTGTCCAACGCCTCCTGAACCAACCGCTCTGATTCTGAATCGAGCGAGCTTGTGGCTTCATCCAAAATCAGAATCCGCGGGTCTTTCAGCACTGCCCGAGCAATGGCTATCCGTTGCCGCTGACCGCCAGAAAGCTGGATTCCTCGCTCGCCAACCACCGTTTCATATTTCTCTGGGAAGCTGTCCACGAAAATGTGTGCATTGGCCTTTTTCGCGGCAGCTTCAATTTCCTCTAGCGAAGCACCAGGTTTTCCGTATTCAATATTTTCGCGAATTGTTCCGCCAAACAGAATTACATCCTGCGGTACAATTGCCATTTGATTCCTGAGAAACTCCAATCCCATGTCTTTGGTGTTAATTCCGTCAATCGTAATTGTACCAGAATTTGGATCATAAAACCTAAGAACAAGCGAAGCGATGGTTGATTTACCAGAACCAGATGGACCAACCAAAGCAATCGTTTCGCCTTGCTTCGCATCAAAACTCACTCCGTTGAGAACCGAAATATCTGGTCTGCTTGGGTATCGGAATTGAACATTGTCAAATTTCAACGAACCCGAAATGGCCGCAACACTTGCTGGCCCGACCGCCTCGTAAGGCTCAGGTTCCTCGTCCATGATCTCGAGAATGCGCTCCGCTGCACCTATAGCCTTCTGGATCTGTGCATACATCTCAGCAATACCACCGATGGAAGCACCCACAAAGACGGAATAAAGCACGAACTGAATGAGATTACCGAAGCTCATTTCATCCTGATTGACCAATCTGGCACCGTACCAGATAACCCCGACAATGGAACCGAAAAGCGCAAGAATGATGAATGAAGCGAAGAAGCCTCTTGCCTTTGCGCCTTGAAGAGCTTTTTCTATAATGGCATCGGTGCTTTTTGCATAACGAATGCTCTCGAACATTTCGTTCGCAAAGGATTTCACGTTGGTGATTCCTGAAAGCGTTTCCTCCACAATGGTATTTGAATCAGCAATCCTGTCCTGTGTTTCCTTGGAGATCCTTCGGATGATTCTACCGAAAACAACCGCAAAGACCGCCACCAGCGGCACAATCCCCAGCATCACCAAGGTCAGTTCTACGGATGTGTATGCCAGAAAAGCGATTCCGCCCACGATCAGCATCGACTGCCGCAGGAATTCTGCTACAACTGTGGTAAAGGTATCCGACAACATATTGATGTCTGTGGCAATTCGGCTGTTCATGTCGCCCACACGATTTTGAGAAAAATAAGACATCGGTAAACGAATCAGCTTATTATAGGTGTCTTTTCGAAGGTCGGCTAGCACATGTTCGGTAACATTTACAAAAAGGTAAATACGGAAGAAGGAGAAAATAGCCTGAAGTATGAATACAATCAGCAGAAATACCGCAATTCGGTCGATGTCTGCAAGCATGGCCTCTTCGGCAGTGTCCACCATATCACCGATGAGTTTCGGAAAAATGAGAGCAGTAAGTCCCGTAAGGAACAGGAAGAACAGGCCTAGATAATACTTGCCGCGATGTGGCTTGAAGTAGCTGAAAAGCCTCGAAATCTTCTTAATGCTCTCGCCCGATACCTTTGATTTAGGTAGGTCTTCTGTCTCTAATCTGTTTGTTCTAGCCATGTTTGGGCGGCAAAGTTATTTTAATCAAACTATTTTGCAGAAGATATGTTTGCAAAAATTGAAACGAAGTATATCTTTGCACGCCCAAATAAGTAGGAGTTATGAAAAGAACATTTCAGCCATCTAGAAGAAAGAGAAGTAATAAGCACGGTTTCCGCAGCAGAATGGCTTCAGCAAACGGACGTAACGTTCTTGCGTCCCGTAGAGCAAAAGGGAGAAAAAAACTTACTGTATCTGACGAAAGAGCAGATAAGAAATAATAGTAATTAGGTTAGACTTAAGAAGCCTGTCCGTTTTGGATAGGCTTTTTTTTTAATAATTTTCTTCTAGAAGGCATGATTTTATCGGAGTGTTACTTTTGCGTTTCGGTTACGAGTTTAAATGTCATTAAGTTCAATTAAAACAGGTTTTTTTGCGGCCATCATTCTTGTGATGGTTTCGATATTTCAGCTGCGTGCTGGGGTCATTGACAAGGCTTTTGAAGCTCTTGAAATGAAGGATTATTTCAAAGCGCGAGAATTGTTCCAAAAAGTTGTACGTAAAGACCGTCTTGCAGGTAATTATGGTCTGTGTTTGGTTCATGTTATCAAACAGAATCCATTTTTTGATTTAGATACAGCCAAGATTTTTGCTCTTCGCACGGAGTCGTTTTGGAAACTTTCTTCCGAAAAGGAGAAGAGCAAGATGGCTGAATACGGGATAAATGCTAAGTCTGTAGAAGGGCTGCGAGTGATGGTCTATTCCTATGCTACAGATGAAGCAAAGACGAAACGTACCGTGAATGCTTGTGAATCATTTCTTCAAAGATTTCCATCGGCACCGCAGAAAAAAGAAGTTCTAGACCTAATGGCTACCATCTCGTTTGAGAACGCAAAAGCCGCCAATTCGTATAAAGCCATAGACGAATTCTTGAAGAAGTTTCCGAATGCGCCCGAGACCATCGAAGGGAAAGTACTTTACGAGAAGTTTCTCTTTGAAGAAAAAACAAAGAACGGAACTGTAGAAAGCTACAAGCAGTTTATTTCAGAACGACCCGATTCTCCGTTCAAGCGCCAAGCCGATGACCGAATTTATGAGTTGTCGATGGAGAACCCAACCGTTCGGTCGGTTTACGAATTCATTAAGAAAAATGCTGAATCGCCATACATTGATGATGCATGGAGGAAGCTTTTTAAGCTGTTTGCGCCCGAACTGAACGCAGAGACATTGGCCGAGTTTAAACTCGAATATCCGACCTATCCGTTTATGGATGAACTTGATAGCGAATTGAACATTCTAACTATGCAGCTGTATCCAGCCGAACAGAACGGAAAATTCGGATATGTTAACCGAAAAGGTAAGGTGGTCATATCGTTCTCTTACGAAAATGCAGGTGATTTCGCTGAAGGTTTGGCAGCTGTATTCAAGGATGGTCGTTGGGGTTACATCAACAAAAGAGGAAATACGATTATTCCTTTCAATAATGACGAGGCCGAGATGATTAATGGTGGCGTTGCAATTGTTTCCCGTGGGTATGAATATGGTATGTTGAACAAGGAAGGGCGCGTGATTGTGGATATAATGTATGATGAAATCTATGATTTTAAAGATGGAATGGCCAGCGTGGTTAAAGACGGCATGTATGGGTTCGTGAATATAAAAGGCGAACTGACCATTCCTTTAAAGTTGGATGAGGCCTGGGATTTTTCTGAGGGTATGGCAGTGATTGAGCTACGAGGGCTCAAGGGATATATAGACACAAAAGGAGCTGTTGTAATCAAATGTCAGTACAACGATGCAGAACCGTTTGAAAACGGATTGGCACGTGTTGTAAAGAATGAAAAAATGGGGCTTATAAATGCGGGTGGTGATTCAATCACGCCATGTAAGTACGACCGTATCGGAGATTTCTCAGAAGGCTTAGCATGTGTTCTTTTGAATAGAAAAGTAGGATTTGTTGACCGTTATGGTCATGAAGTAATTCCATTGACTTACGATGGAGAGTTGGATGAACTTGTCCGATTTGGCTTTTCAAACGGTACTGCTATTGTGCGCAAAGGCAAAGACTATGGTGTCATTGATAAAACAGGTGGGGAGGTAAAATCCTTTGCCTATACGCTAATTGATCCAATAGAGGACGGGAGGTTTGCCGCAAAAAAGAAAGAAAAGTTTGGCTTCTTTAATAGTGCTGGAATTGACGTGATTCCGCCAAAGTATGATGATACAGGAGGTTTCTCTGACGGTATGGCTTCGGTTAAAATGGGAGATTACTGGGGGTACATTAACGATGCCGATGAACTCGTAGTTACTGCGGAATTTGATGAAGCATCAGATTATTTGCAAGGAGTTGCAATAGTGAAGCGTGGTGATTTCAGTTGTGTGATAGACAAGAGTGGAGAATACCTAATACCATGTGCTATGGACGAAATTGTGGTAATGGATGGTGATTTACTTCGGCTCGAAAAAGAAGATAAAATGGCCTATTTTGATTTGCGCACTAAGAAGTACATGTGGCAATCCATCGGGTTTTAAGCACGAAACTCTAAAATTTCGGTACTGCCGCGTATTTAGTGGAACTCATTGATAGCTGATACGAATTACGAATCGTGTACGAATCCCGAAATAATCGGGACAAGTTATGACGAATGATGAGTTAGCAAAGAACGGTACCCCTCACTAGCATTTGCGAACTTAACAGAAGGGAGCATTCGGATATTCGTGTTTTATTCGTAATTCGTATCAGCCTTATGGAAAAGACCCGCTATCATGAGAAATCCCACTACCATTAAAATACCAGTAGAACCAAAATTTCAAATTCGAAACCGTTTCGAATTTCTTTATTTCGGATTTAGTGCTTTCCGAGTTAGTGTTTGAAGCGCACAAATAACCTCCCAAAATTCTTGCTATCCTTATCAATGCGGTGATATTTGGCTTTGATATGTTTTTGATCTAGAAATCGAATCACCTTTTTCTTCAGCTGCCCACTTCCTTTTCCGGGAATAATCTCCACAATAGGAATCTTTCGGTCAATGGCTTCCTCTATAATTTCATTCAAGGCCTGGTCAATTTTCCAGCCTTTGTTATAAATCTCATGAAGGTCTAGTTTGAGTTTAGCCACGGTAGATAGAGGTAAGGCGTAAGTACTAAGGACTATCGATTTGTTTAAGTTTGACTGCAATAATACTTACTCCTTTCTCCTTATTACTTACAGCTTTGTCAAAACCACACATATTTTTCCTTTCTGGCCTTGGTGCCGACCATCGCGCTTTTGACCGCATAAAACTTGATGGCTACGAGCAAACGCATCTACCCTGGATTGAGCCTGAATGGAAGGATAATATGCATAGCTACGCTCAGAAAATGGCAGAGCCTATTGTGAAGGCAAAGAATCCCGTTGTTATTGGACTTTCATTAGGAGGCATGCTTGCTTCAGAAATGACAACGTTTATCCCAGATATGCGCGCTATTCTGGTTTCAAGCATTAAATCGCACGAAGAGCGTTCTAATCTCCTTAAACTGGGTAGACTGTTTCCTGTGCAGCATCTAATGCCGCCTAATACCATGCAACGTTTTACTTTTATGTGGGAAATGGCGCAGAAGAAGAGACTCAATGGTGCAGAAAAGCATATGATTCAGATGTTTAAAGAGCAGAACGATAAATTTTTGCGTTGGGCCATTATACATGCACCAAAATGGAGAGGTAAGGGAGATGAGTCGCGGATTACACATATCCACGGAACGAAGGATCGTATGTTTCCCTCTAGGAGAATTAAAAATTTCATTCCTGTGCACGGAGGGACTCATATGATGGTTTATGTGAAAGGAGAGGAAGTAACCGAGTTGATAAAGAAAGAACTAAAACGGATTGAAAGTGTTGAGTAGTCGAATGTTGAGATTATTTATCGCAGTAATTATTGCAGTTGGAATTTCCTCCTGCGGAAAAGAACAAAAACAAGAAATGGGAAAAGTAAATGTGGGAGATGTTGCTCCCGATTTTGAATTAAAAGACAAGGACGGAAACAAGGTTAAGTTGAGCAGTTTCCGTGGCGAAAAAAGTGTGGTAGTGTATTTCTACCCAAAGGATGAAACACCTGGTTGCACAGCTCAGGCTTGCTCTTTTAGAGATAGCTACGAGGATTTTAAAGAGGCTGGTGCCGAGGTAATTGGTATTAGTAGCGATGGTTCTAGCAGTCATACTGGTTTTGCCGAAAATCATCGTCTGCCATTCATTTTACTGAGCGACCCAATTGGTAAGGCTAGAAAAGCGTACGGTGCGTATGACCTTTTTGGGATGATTCCAGGGCGTGTTACGTACGTGATTGATATAGATGGAAAGGTGATTCATAAGTTTGATTCGCAGCTGAGTCCGACCAAGCACATTCAGGAGTCGTTGCGTATTCTTCAGTAGGGGCGGATGGAAATACGCCCGAAATCAATCAAAATTGCCCAATAGCATTGCCTAGGTCACGAGCGTCACGAGCGAGGACGCTCGCGACAGCAGCCATCGGGGAACATTTCGCAATTGCAAAAAAAATCGGCTGTCGCGAGCGTCCTCGCTCGTGACCATCCCTATTTCGTAATTGAAATATCTCGTTTCTCATAACCATTACCTTTGCCGCCCAAATTAAAAGGCATAATGAAAGCACTTCCTTTAGTATTGAACGCCATTCTCGCTGTTGCAGTAGCCGTTCTGTTTTATTTGCAGTTTGCAGATAAGCAACCCGAAGGCCGAAAGAATACGGTTGATTCTGCTGTGATTGACAGTGTTTCGAGCAAGTTGAAAATAGCTTTTGTTAATCAGGATACGCTTTGGGCGCGGTATAAATTGATTGATGATTTGCAATCTGCGTTGGAGGTTAATCGCCTTAAGAGTGAGCGAAAGGTGGAGCAGCGTTCTGCACTTCTAGAGAAACAGTTGGAGCAAATGGCTCGAGAACTGCAAACCAAGGCTGCTAATTTTGAGCAAAGTGCGCAGGGAATGAATGAGGTTTTGCGGAACAATAAGATGCAGGAATTGCAAAGCCTTCAGCAAAGTGCGCAGCAGTTTTCAATGGAGGCAGAGCAAGAGGTGGGAACGCTTCAACAGAGTTTGCAGCAGAAGTTGTTGGCCAAAGAGTTGGAAGGCACGAAAAAGGTGTCTGCAAACATCAAGAAGTTTTTGGCTGGTTACAACGAGGAGTACAAATTCTCCTTCGTTTTGGCTTTTTCTGATGAGGCCGGAGGCATTCTTCTGGGCAACCCGGCCTTGGACATTACTGCTGATGTGGTGGCCGGTCTGAACGCCATTTATGATGAAGAAAAAGCTGCTGAAGTGGCAGCCAAGAAGAAATAATTGATGGCTTATTTGCGTTTGGCAAGATGGCCCAATCTGTTGATGATTGGGTTAATTTTTGTGCTTGCTAAGACGCAATTGGTTGATTCTATATCGGAGCTTTCTGGTGTTCTGTCATGTATTTCTGATTTGCATTGGGTGTTGCTTGCATTGGCAACCATGTTAATTGCAGCCTCGGGTAATGTGGTCAACGATATCTTCGACCAAAACATTGATTTTCATAATAAACCCGACCGAATTATTGTCGGCAATTCAGTCTCGGAAGCAAACGCATGGAATTTCTATTATGCGCTTGGTTCGCTCGGACTTGGCATAGGAATGTTCCTTTGTTGGGATTTGGGAAATGTTTCCAACTCGTTGATCTTCATGCTTTCCGCAGGCGGATTGTATTTCTATTCCTACTCGTACAAGCGTCAGTTTCTGATTGGCAATTTGGTCGTTGCCTTCTTAGCGGGAATTGTTCTCTTCTTGCCATTGTACCTACAAATGATGTGCACGCCAAATTTGTGGATGGAACTTCCGTGGGCTCCGATTCTCGTTGCGCTGACTTTCTTTTCGTTTCTGACCACTTTAATTCGAGAGATTATTAAAGACATGGAAGACTTAAAAGGAGACCAATTCGCGAAATGCACCACAATTCCAATTGTGCTAGGAGTAAAGGCCACTAAAGCCATTGTCATTATTTTCATCATGGTTCTGATGAGTGCCATCGTGGCTTTGCAAACGGCTTGGATTCAAGACAAAGATTGGTTGATGTTCGGGTATTTTCTGATTGCTGTGCAACTACCCGCAGCAGCAATTATTTTTCAAGTGATTCGTGCAAAAGTTCCAAAGGATTTTCATCTAGCGAGCACGCTCACCAAAGTGCTGATGCTTGGTGGGATTCTTTCGATGGTCGTTTTTAGAATTACTTTCTGCTGATTCGTATCAGCCTTAGAGCTCATGGCTTAAAAATACCCATAGAACTAGATTACAATGATTGATTTGAACGGGAAAGAGTTGATTCTTGCTTCTGCATCGCCACGAAGAAAATGGTTGATGGAAGAGTTGGGTGTTCCGTTTGCGGTTCAGCCAAAGAATGTGGAGGAGGTTTACCCTGATGATTTGAAACGGGAAGAAATTCCATTGTTTCTTTCCAAACTAAAGGCCAATGCTTTTTCGGAGGAAGAACTAGAAGGAAAAATCATTCTCACCGCTGATACCATTGTCTGGCTCAACGACCGCGAACTCCAAAAACCCGCTGATCTGGAAGATGCCAAGCGCATGATCCGTCAGCTTTCAGGAACAATACATGAGGTTTACACGGCCATCACGCTCCGCACTTCAGAAAAGATTATTTCCGATTTCGATAGAACGGAAGTTCATTTCCGTGAATTGACCGAGCAGGAGATAGATTTCTATGTTGAGAAATACAGGCCGCTCGATAAAGCTGGAGCCTACGGCATTCAGGAATGGATCGGTTACATCGGCATCGACCGAATAGAGGGGTGCTATTTCAACGTAATGGGATTGCCGCTGAGAAAGGTTTATGCGGGATTGAGTTCGATGTAGTTGGTAAGTTACATAATTAAGTACTTATATTTGTACTTCTAAACTTCCAAAGATGATTGCAGCAAACTTCACCGAATTCAGGACTGACCTGAAAAAATACCTCGATGAGGTGGAAGACCACAACGAAACACTTGTTGTCAAACGCAAATCAGGAAAAGGCACGGTGGTCATTTCGTTGGATGAATACAATTCCATCATGGAAACGGTTCATTTGCTCAGTTCAAAAGCCAATGCCGACCGTTTGTTTGAGTCTATCAAACAGATGGACGAAGGCGATACCGTTGACAAAGGTTTAATTGAGGACTGATGAAGATCGTCTTCTCCAAGAACGCTTGGGAGGAATACACCTCATGGCTTACCGAAGACCGAAAAATGCTCCGCAAGATCAATGAACTCATCACAGATGTTCAGCAACATCCTTTTGAAGGAAAGGGAAAACCCGAACCGCTCAAATACGATCTGGCCGGTTTCTGGTCGCGCAGAATAGACCGCGAACACCGACTCGTTTATCGGATTGAAGACGGCAACATTTTGGTTTATAACTGTAAGTATCATTATCGGTAAGGGCGGTTGAAAATACATGATTCGTATCTTTGAAGACATAGAGAGGACTTAAACCCATATTTATGACACCTGATTTTAAAAAGAAAATGGAGTTGCTTGCTCAGTCCAAACGTCAGAAAGACGAAGATAATGCAAGAATAGCTCAGGATGCAGCGCAAAGAAGAAGAGAAATTGAAACCTCTTCAATCCAACAATTCAATGAAGTGAAGAGAACCGCAATTCAGCCGCTTGCGAAGGAATTGAATGAAGCGTTTCAACCAACGGGGGACAAATTTCGATTGTTTTCAAATGAGGAAGCGAAAGACCTAAAGGATAGAGTGAAAACGTTTTCTCAGATTTACTATTTCCCTAAAGGCCGTTCAGAAAGCTTATTTGGTCTAAATACAGCATCGGTTCGTTTTGAATGTTTTCCAAATCAAGCAGAAGTTGTTGTTTCTGCCAATACCGAGTTGCGCCCTTCATACTTGTCGGAAATTGAAAGGGTTCCTTTGTCCGACTTTGATAATGCGAAAGTCGAAAGTATTATATCTGATTTTGTTAGCACAGTAACCACGAAATAGGGTCTAGCTGATGTTCAGGATATTGTCGATTGATGGGGGTGGAATTAGAGGCATTATCCCTGTTCAAGTCCTTAAGCATATTCAAGAGATTACTAAAAACAAAATTTTGGACTCTTTCGATATGTTCGCTGGGACATCTACAGGTGGATTGATTGTGGCTGGATTGACTGCTAAGGATGGAGATGACAACCTTTCCTCTAAACACAGTATCGCAGATATTGAAAAGGTGTACTTGGAACGTGGTAAAGAGATTTTTCCTCTTCGCGGAAAATGTCACAAGTGGCGTAGGGAACAGGATTGGTCATATCTTTTTCGGCCACAGTTCGGTTCAGATGGGCTTCAAGCAGTATTAGAAGAACTACTGTCCCACAACGGAGAACCATTGAGGATGAATGATTGCCTCAAACCGGTTTTTATTCCTTCCTATGATTTGAAAACTAACTCACCTGTATTCTTCAAAGGAAGACACGCCTTTCAAAACCCAGAAGAGAATGCCAGTTTGATAGACGTATGCAGAGCTACTTCGGCAGCACCAACTTATCTGCCCACATATTCTATGCAGTTTCCTCATGAATATGGTTTGAATCGAACAGATTCCATTACCGCAATTGATGGCGGAGTCTTTATGAATAATCCAACAATGGGCGCTCTAGTGGAAATATTAAAATACCGTGCGCACCCTTTTTATAATCATCCAAATCTGATAGAGGAAGACATTTTTGTTTTGTCAATTGGCACGGGACACTTTTCGAGAGAAATATCGGGAAGATCAGAAAATTGGGGCAAGTTCAGATGGATAAAACCTTCAATTGACATTATGATGTGGGGAAATGGTCAAGCAGTAGATTATCATGTAAGGGAGGGATTGAGCTTCCCTTCAAGCAAGAAGCTGAACTATCTGAGAATTGATGTAAATCTTCCTGACGAAAAGTTTGCAGACATGGCAAATTCGGATGATGCCACGCTGGACTATTTGCAAAATCGGGTTGTGGTAGATTATCTTCAAAACCCAACAGTTCAAAATGATTTGAGCCGTTTTATTGTCGATGCTAAGCTCTAGCCCAACAAAAACCCCATCGTATCCACTCCATCAGCATAATCCCATAACTCAGGAGATTGCGCCTTCCCGAAGGGAATAGAATTCTCAAAGCCACGTTTATCAGGTTTCTGATGGCGCAGAATAGACCGCGAACACCGACTCGTTTATCGGATTGAAGACGGCAACATTTTGGTTTATAGCTGTAACTATCCCTATCGCTGATGCATTGAAAGCTGTGGTTGGGGAAATCAACGTTGTTCGCCATTTGTAAAATGTTCTTGATATTAGTGGTCTAACAAAACGCTATGAAAAAGGTCGTATTTCTAATCTCGCTCATTGGCCTGTCCATTGCATCGGCAAATGCAACCCACAATCGGGCAGGATATATCTCATACACCCATATTTCAGGGCTGAGCTATGAAGTTGAGATCACGACCTACACGGTTGCAGACAGCCCTGCCGAACGGCCAGCCCTGACATTGGAATGGGGAGACGGTGATATGGATACAATTCTGAGAACGAACGGTGGTGGAAACGGGGTACTCCTATCAAACGGAACGAAGGAGAATAAATACCTTGCGCAGCACACATTCCCTTCTCTTGGGTCTTATGTGCTTTCAATGGAAGACCCGAATAGGAACGGGGGCGTGTTGAATGTGCCGAATTCGATTAATGTTCCTTTTTCCATTCAGAGCGAGTTGAGAATCACCGGTTCCAATGGATCCAACAATTCAGTCAGAACAAGTACGAGCATGAATTTTGATGCAGCGTTCGGTGTCCCTTTCAGTCAGAATCTGGCCTTTTACGATCTTGATGCGGATTTTTTGACCTTCGAATTGGCAACGCCCCGTGGGGCGGACGGCAAGGTCATTTCCGGCTATTCTGTTCCGAATGGGGTTTCTGTAAACCCGCTCAATGGAGATTTTGTTTGGAACGCTCCTCAACAACAGGGAGAGTACAATTTTGCCATTTTGGTAAAGGAATTCCGTACTGGTGAGCTTGTCGGTTCGGTGGTGGTTGATTTTCAGGTCGCTGTTCTACCAGAAGTTTTCATCGGAGTGCTGGGAGGAACAAATGCCTGGCCCACAAATAATGTGGGAGACCTTGCCCTTACGGTGCAGCCCAATGAGGCCATTGACCTGAACTTGAATTACGCAGATGCCAATGCCGATTCGGTTTCTTTGAATGCCTATGGCGAGCCGTTCCTTCTGGGAAATACATCAGCGTTCGATCTCGATTCTGCCAGTATAAATCATGAAGCAAGGAATTTCCGTTGGACTCCGTCCATCTCCAATGTTCGCTGTGCTCCGTACATCGTAAGCTTTCGGGGCACTTCAAACGGTCATCTATCAACAGACGTTTCGCTTCTCATCTATGTCCACGATCAAAGTATTCTTTCCGATCCGGACTGCATGGTTTTCGCTGGAATAGGAGAGGAAGAACTGGACGGAAGCGGAAGAGTGAATTTTTTTCCGAATCCATTTTCGGAAACCGCTTCCGTCACGTTCTCCAGCGAAAACGTGTTCGATTTCACATTTGAGGTTTTCAACGGCTCAGGACAGCTCGTGCATTCTGAATCGGGTTCGACACAAAGAACCGTAGAACTCAATGAACACTTTGCCTCAGGTTTGTATTTCTACAAGGCCAGTTTTTCGGATGGGAAGATTGAACAAGGAAAAGTTGTTGTTCAATAAGGCTATCCCAACAAAAACCCCATCGTATCCACTCCATCAGCATAATCCCATAACTCAGGAGATTGCGCCTTCCCGAAGGGAATAGAATTCTCAAAACCAAGTTTGTCAGAGGCCACCACGCATTGAATTTTATCCTCGTGAATCTTCACCTCAGCCTTCATCTGGTCTAGCGTTCCGTAGGTCTGAAAATGCAGCACGCCCACAGGGCAGCCCAAGCTTGGCTCATCGCGAAGCAGAAGAAAGCCATTATCCAGATGCGCCATTTTCTCCACCAGGAAAATCGCCTTGTGGTATTCGTAATTGTTGAAATACTTGCTGTGATTGCCAATCGGTTTCCAATCTTCCAGCGTGGCGATAAACATTTCAGGACTCATTTTGTCAGACAGATAAACCTTAGAAACATTGCGACATCCCAATCCGAAATAGCGGAAAATATCTTTTCCCAAAGCACGCAATTCATCCAACGATTCATCACCGTCTATAATCGCAATCGAGTTCCTGTTCTTGCGGATAATGTTCGGATACTTCCCAAAATAATACTCAAAATACCGTGCGCTATTGTCGCTTCCCGTGGCAATGACGTGCGTAAAACCCTCCATCTTGCCATCAGTCAGCTCAACGCGCGCAGCCAATTCAGAGCTGTTTTTTGCAATCTCCTCAAGCAACTTCTTCGGAAGAACGTCATCCTGAGAGGAAAGCTTTACCAGGGCCGTGTTTCCAGAAGCCAGCACACAAAGCAAATCGTGAAATCCCACCAACGGAATGTTCCCAGCCATAATCAGCCCAACACGCTTGTCGCCTTTTTCTGGAATATCTAAATAGCCAGAAAGCCATTTTTCGAGCTTCTCAGGTTGCAGCATAAAGGCAATTCCACGCAACGCCAACGCCATGTTTTCCTGTGTAAACCATCTATTCTGCGCCTCCGCCTGTTCCAAAGCCGCTGCCCAATCGCTTTCTTGTGGGTTTTCGGCAACAGAACCTAAAACCTTTCCTAACTCAATAAATGCCGCTTTCCTCTCTTGATGATTCATGTACGTGTGCTATCTTTGAGGCCGCAAAACTAACTCATACTTTAAAAGCTAAAACATGGCTATCAAGATAACAGACGAGTGTATTAACTGTGGGGCGTGCGAGCCAGAATGCCCAAATAACGCGATTTACGAAGGGGGTGCAGAGTGGCGTTTTTCCGATGGAACTTCCGTAAAAGGCGAGTTCAAAGGATTCAGCGGTTTTACTGCCGATGCAGATGCCGCTCAGGACCCTGTAGATATGGATGTATATTATATTGTTACCGATAAGTGTACCGAGTGCAAAGGGTTCCATGACGAGCCACAATGTGCTGCGGTTTGCCCTGTAGATTGTTGTGTTGATGATGAAGATAACGTGCATACAGAAGACGAAAACCTTGGAAAGAAGGCCGCACTTCACCTATAACAATTAGGCAAGATGTTTGAGAAGGCGAGGCATGGTTCTCGCCTTTTTTATTTTTGAACGAGACCTTCAAGGTTTTGAAACCATGAAGGTCTGCGGCACAATTTTGATGTAGCAATTACGTATCATTCAAACATGAATCCTCGCAGACAAGAGAATATTTTTTTGGGCGTTCTCCCGATGAAAAATGGGGTTCAGCCTGTCCTGAGCTTGTCGAAGGAGGCTGTCCGCTATATCTTTTTTTTCCTGCCATTGCCTGAGCGAAGTCGAAGGCCAAGCAGAGGAAAGAAAAGGATGCCGCTTCCATCCCTAACGCGGCACTCGGAGCAAGCATCAGCACAAATCGCCAATGTCATTCCGAGCGAGGCATGCCCTGAGCGTAGTCGAAGGGAACAGCCTGTCCGGTTTTTACGGGAAGCCGAGGAATCTGTTCTATTTCAATCATCAGACTTTCCGCCTCTGCAAAACTTAGATCAACGCTCCAGTTCCCCTCCCTTTTGGGGAGGGGTTAGGGGAGGGGCTGCCTTTTTCCTTCTTCTCTTTTCCCCGTTTTTCGCTTCCGCCCAAGTTGACACAACATTTCGTAACTCCGTTCTCCGAACATTTGACATCATGCGAGCTAGTGAGGATTCTGAGAAGATGGTGGCTGCCGCCAAGCTCGAAACCATTTTCTCCGACTTCTATTCAAATCCTGCGCACTTTGAGTTGGAATTCGACTCTGTGCCATTTCTTGGTCAACTCACATCGACAGATGGCGTTATAAAAATGCTCTGCTGGAATCTCGCTTTAGAAAATGGCGACTACAAATATCATTGCATCATGCGCCACAAATCCACCAAAGAAACCGTGGCTGTTACCATTTTTCAAGACAACTCCGATTGGGAGCGCATAGACCGAAAACCCATCCGCACAAACGATTGGTATGGCGCGTTGTATTATAAAATTCTTGCCAATAAGTACCGCAGAAAAACCTACTACACCGTGCTTGGCTGGGATGGCAAGGACAATGTCACCAATCGGAAGGTTGTGGATGTCATCAATATTCAAGGGAAAACCGTCATTCTCGGTTCATCCATATTTAAGAATGAAAAGAAATTACCTGTTCACCGCCTCATTTACGAGTATGGCAACGATGTTTCCATGGCACTCAATTATGACGAAAAGGAAAAGATGATAATCATGGATCACCTAGCTCCAGAAGATTCACGGTTTGAAGGACAATACCAGTTCTACGGACCCGACTTTAGCTACGATGCACTTAGTTTTAAGAAAGGCGAGTGGGTATTGCTGCGCGATGTGTTTGCCAAGAACCGCAGCCTGAACAACCTCCCGGATGATGCGCGCCCAGGCGATTTTGAAGACTGATTAGACCTTCAAGGTTTTCAAAATCTTGAAGGTCTTCTAAGTAGTTTCCGAATTATCTTTGGCATCGAACTTGCAAAACTCCGAGCATCAACCAAAATTTCTCTACAATGAAAAAAGCATTTACAATAATTGCCGTATTCGGCACAGTAGCAGTATTCGCACAGAACTCAGAAACCGACATCGATGTGAACATTGGCGGAATGGGAATCGACATGAACGTAAACGTTCGTGAGACCTATACGGAAACACACACCACAACTACAACCACCACAACTTCTGGTGGAGAAGACCATTACGTAATGAACGGTTATAATGGCGCAATCGGTTGCCCTTGGCCAATGGATGATAACCAGTTTTCAGATGCATTGAGCTCGGTCTCTTCAAAAAGTTTTGATGATGATAAGGTTACTGTTGCAAAGCAGATAACAGGTTCAAACTGTCTAACAGCCGAGCAGGTTAAAAGAATGATGGGAGAGCTTGATTTTGAAGACTCGAAATTGGAATACGCCAAGTTTGCATACGACAAAACTTTCGACATTGGCAACTACTATAAGCTCAACGATGTGTTCGATTTCAGTTCAAGCATTGATGAGCTAAACGAGTATATTAATGGACAATAACCTGCGTAGTTAACTGCGTTAGCTCAAATATTTTTGGGTCACCACGAAAGTCATCTTCCTACATTTGCAAAATGTTTAGAAGGCTTGTGGTTCTCGTACTCGTTTTTGGTTTTGCCCAAAATGCACTCTGTCAGAAAACACAGTTTGAATGGAAGACCTACACGGATTCAATTAATAAACCACGCGCTTGGGGGCTTGGCGGTGGTTCTGCAGCACTTTGGGTTGGCTCTGTTGCAGGTCTAAATGAACTGTGGTACGCGAATGAGCCTCGCTCTAAGTTTCAATTTTTTGACGATAGCAGAGAATGGATGCAAATGGATAAGGCAGGCCACTTTCTAACCAGCTATACTATTGGCTATTACTATATCGATTTAATGAGGTGGGCTGGGTTTAATCGCAAAACGAGCATTTGGGTAGGAGGGTTTATGGGGAGTTTTTATTTGGCAGGCATTGAAATATTGGATGGTTTTTCTGCTGCTTGGGGCTTTTCGCTAAGCGATTTTACGGCAAATACCGCTGGATCATTTGCCGTAATTCTACAAGAATTAGCCTGGAATGAGCAACGTATTACCCCAAAAATTTCGTTTCATGCAACCAAGTACGCTAAATACAGACCTAATTTACTAGGAGATAGTTTTGGCTCACAAATGTTGAAAGATTACAACGGGCAAACATTCTGGCTTTCGGCTAATATTCATTCTTTTCTTAAAGACCAAAGCAAGTTTCCAAGATGGATAAATGTGGCCGTTGGGTTTGGCGCAGATGGAATGATTGGAGGAGACTCTAATCCTTCTGTGGATGCTAATGGTAATGCACTCCCAAATTTTATTCGTCATCGTCAGTTCTACGTTTCACTTGATGTTGATCTTACTAAGATTAGAACTAAGAAGAAATGGCTGCGTACTATTTTTAAAGCCGTAAATATTATCAAGCTTCCTTTTCCCACAATTGAGTTTAATGCCATTGAAAAGGTAAAGTTTCATCCTTTATATTTCTAGCGTTATGAGAGTTGGCCAGAAAGCTAAATTGAAGGATGACCGTGGAGAAGTGACAATTACCCACGTACTTTCAAATGAGAGGGTAAAAGTGGAGGACACAGATGGTTTTGAACGGATATTACCAGTCTCATCGCTGGTTCTGATTAATCTGGACAATCCGTTTACGGAAGAAAATTTAGAGCGTGGCGGTCATTTATCTCCCAAACCCAAGGATTACAAAAAGTCGCCAAAAAGGATTACCCCGCCTTCAACACGAAAGCAGCGAAGTGTTGGTGAAACGTATATTGATTTGCATGACCATGCCTTACCTGAAAAATATCACAGACAGCTACACCTCTCTAAACTGGAACGGGCACTTTCTTATTTTGAAGACGTTCTTTGGAAAGCATCGAACTCGCCCAACCACAAGCTCTTGCTCAATCATGGCATCGGAGAAGGCATTTTGAAGAAAGCGGTTCGTAAACGGTTGGATGACAAAGGCTATCAATATCAGGATGAGTCGTATGACAATCCTGGTACCACGGTCGTATTTCTGGAGAATAGACTGTAACTTTGCAGCGCAAATCGGCTCACCGCGTTACACTTTGGTGTGAGGAGGAAAGTCCAGACAGCGCAGAGTACTGTACCGCATGTAAATGTGGGTGTTGAGGAAGGAATTCTTTGGCAACAGCAAGTGTCACAGAAAATAACCGCTCCAATTTATTGGAGTAAGGGTGAAAACGTGAGGTAAGAGCTCACGCGTTTTGATGGCGACATCAGAACGGGACAAACCTTGCGGGCTGCAAGACCAAATAGGTCAGGAATTAAGGGTTACTCGCTCTTTCCTGGCGGGTAGGTTGCGTAGATAAATGGTGAGCTAAAACAGGATCTGGCTTACGGGTTTGCAAAAACGGCCTCTGACGGGAAATCGTCAGGGGCCGTCCATTTTATTTTAGATCACAGCTTGGCGTGTGTTCCATCACAATAGGGCTTGTTTCCCGTTTGCTTGCAGCCGCACCAAGCAACTTTCTTGGCTTCGGTAATCTTTTCAATTACGGGAGAAAATTCTGTTCCCTTGTGCGACCCATCGCAATAGGGTTGTTTACTGCTTTTTCCACAAGAACACCATGCGTAAACCCCAGATTCTAGGTCTTCAATGTAAGGCGATTTTTGAGGTGTTTCTGGTTGGCTCATGGCTTAAATTTTAATTTGATGTTTAAACACCAATTTAGGAATTATGTTCGAAACAAAAAATGGACAGACCAAACTGGAATTCATTAGGCGTTTTAGTATAAATTTGTTTGTATTCAAAATTTCATCATGAAGTCAGTTTACCTTTTATTATTCGTATTCCTCTCGTTTTCTGTTGCAGCTCAGGAACAGGATAGCCCAAACAATTACTCTAGAAATAGTCTAGAGCCAGAGCTAGAACCATTTTACCATGGAGTAGCTTCGGGAGATCCTCTTTCTGATGCGGTTATTATTTGGACCCGTATTACTTTAAATAGCACCAATCCGGTGGATGTGAATTGGAGAATGGCTACTGATACACTTTTCAGTAATGTGGTGGCAAGCGGAATGGCTACAACGGATTCCACCACCGATTGGACGATTAAAGTTGATGTTACAGGTCTTTCATCAGATGCATGGTATTACTACGATTTTGAATATAATGGAACACGCTCGCTAATAGGAAGAACCCGAACTGCACCTACTGGAGGCGTAGATCATTTACGTTTTGGTGTTGTTTCCTGTCAGAGTTACGAGCATGGGTTTTATCATGCGTACAAGGATATGGCAACCCGAAACGATATGGATTGCATTTTGCACTTGGGAGATTACATCTACGAATATGTGGCTGGAGGTTTTTCGGCTAACATTGCTGGAAGAGACAATGAACCAGCCAACGAAACCATTGATTTGAGTGATTACCGAATGAGGTATTCGCATTATAAGCTTGACCCAGACCTTCGTGCAGCGCATCAGCAATACCCGTTCATTATTATTTGGGACGACCACGAAACGGCTAACAACTCCTACACTAACGGAGCTGAAAACCATACCGAAGGGAGTGAAGGTTTATGGGTTGACAGAAAAGCTTACGCCATTCAGGCAAACACAGAATGGCTGCCCGTTAGAGTTCCAGATGCTAATCAGCCAGAAAAGCGATACCGTGATTTTAGTTTCGGAGACCTTGCTGACTTAGAAATGTTGGATACTCGGCTATATGCAAGAGATGAACAAGGTGCTGGAAACGACAACGAACGCAGCCTATTGGGATACGAGCAACGCCATTGGCTTTACGACAACCTGAGCAATTCTTCGGCACAATGGAAGATTATTGGACAGCAGGTGATGGTGGCTCCGCTGTTAGCGTTTGGCATTCCAGTAAATAATGATCAATGGGACGGATATCCAGCCGAACGCGATAGCCTTTTTACGCATTTAGAATCGAATAGTATTGATAATGCCGTTGTTTTGACTGGAGACATTCATACTTCGTGGGGAAATGATCTTCCAGGAAATGGTTATGTGGCAAGTTCAGGAGCCGGTTCGCTTGGTGTTGAATTTGTCGTTACGAGTGTGACCTCTCCAGGATTGCCAATTCCCCTTCCAGCAAACATAATTCAGGGTCTTAATCCGCATATCAAATACGCAGACCTTACAAAAAAGGGATACCTGATTCTTGACCTTACCGCGCAAGCAGCTCAGTCGGATTGGTTTTATGTTTCAGATGTTACCAATACAAATTATACAAGTGCTACTTGGGGCGCAGGTTGGCTTACCAATGATGGTGACAATTACCTTACGCAAGCAGCAAGTGAAGCACCTGCCGGTGTTTATCCTCCATTGGCCCCGTTAAATCAACCAACTGGGGTAGGAGTTGAGGAAATTTCTAAGGCCCCCATTGTGATAAGCGCTTATCCGAATCCATTCCTCGATAGGTTCGTTGTTCAGTTCAATCTTTTTAAGCAAGGAGCTGTCAGTATCAAACTGACCGATATCTCCGGGAAAACCGTCCTAACAAAAGATTTTGGCACGATGCGAGACGGACTTCACTACTTAGAAGTACAAGTGCCTGAGGTTGCTCCAGGACTTTACATATTTACCTTGCAGTCTGAGGAGAGCGTGGTAACCCGAAGAATGAATAAATTATAAGGTAACCAAAGTGCTATGTTGCCGTAATTAAGTTTTACTACTCAAATCAAGCAAATCCCAATTAAAAGAGCGCTGAATTCAAGTTATAAATGCAACTTTTTGGTTAAACAATAATTGATTCATTACGAATGTAGGATTTTCATAGTCAAATCTTTTTCTTGGTCTGGAGTTGAGCTTCAATTCCACTTCTTCAATTTC
>Ga0316208_1000323_pt1 | contig 62350 bp, 67 predicted proteins | sample 3monopyrite_MG_FD_204944 | JGI IMG/M metagenome (GOLD analysis project Ga0316208, IMG submission 204944) | Microbial mat bacterial communities from mineral coupon in-situ incubated in ocean water Damariscotta River, Maine, United States -... | ecosystem: Environmental > Aquatic > Marine >... | reverse complement strand
CTAATATTCTCTCAGCTCTTGCAGCTTATTCCTTTTTCCCTAAAAAGCCTTCAATTAATGTCGAATTTGATAAATCCCAGCAAAATCAATTAGCTTTAACTGCCGCTTAAACCGAACTCACGTTAAATACATTGTTATTCTAAAGAAAAGTTTTGGATCTGAAATCTCATTGAATCAATTGAATAAGCTTGTCGAAAATGAAGATTACTGCATATATGAACTTTAAAAATTATATTTCATTAATTTGTGAGCTAGACCCTAGCTTACAGAATTATTCAACACATTTACAAACATGGACAGAAGTTTAAAGGCATCAAAAAGCATAAAAATAAAGGCCTCCGCAGAGGCTATTTGGGAGGCATTGACAGATCCCAACAAAATAAAAATATACTTGTTCGGAACCGAAACCATTACTGATTGGAAGGTCGGAAGTCCAATTCTCTTTCAAGGAGAATACCAAGGCCATCACTACAACGACAAAGGAAATGTATTGGAAAACAACAGGCCTAATGTCCTCAAGTACAATTACTGGAGTGGTTTTTCAGGACTTGATGACAAGCCCGTTAACTATTCTTTGGTCACCTATAAAATTGATGTCTTGGATGACAATGAATGCAACTTTACTTGGCTACAGGAAGGCTTTGCCAATGAAGAAGGCAAATGCCATACGGAAGAAGGCTTGGCGAGCATGCTTCAGCAAATCAAACAATTGGTAGAGGAAGGGAAATAATCAGATGGCTTATAGTGAATATCAAGCTGACCGCATTCGCATGCGCTTATCAAATACAAATTCCATTAAAGAAAAAAAAATGATGGGTGGACTCATCTTTATGGTCAATGACAAAATGTGTGTAGGCATTGACATTGACAAAAAAACAGGGCAAGATCGTTTAATGGTCAGGGTTGGGAAGGCCAATCATGATGCATTAATCTTTACCAAAGGTAGTCGAGAAATGGATTTTACAGGAAGAGTGATGCGTGGATTTTTTTTCATTGATACCAAAGGATTTGACCTTGAAGAAGACCTTGATTTTTGGATTGAGAAAGCCCTTTTCTTTAATTCCCAACTAAAATAGTGCCTACAAATCGTCTCAATCTTAAGGGAAGCGCATTAATTTCCACCAAACAGCATGTCTGACCAAACATCCAACTGCTTTTTATTTTCGAGTATTATTCTATAGCTTTAAAGTTCAATCAAAAACAACTACTTATGATTTTAGGCGTATCAGGATGGCTCAGCGAAAAATTGGGATGGGATGTATCTCTCATTCGCATTTCTTTTGTCATCGCTGTTTTTATTTTTGGTACTGGAATTGGGCTATACCTTGTGCTGTGGCTAGTCAAAATATTTTCTAAATGACGCAAATGAGCCTATTTTTATAGGCCTCAAAGTGCAAATTAATGCTCTAACATAGGAAGATGGATAAACTTATTGAAGACGAAGAAATTTATCTACGCAGATTTCAATTTGGCGATGAAGAAAGCCTTTTTGAGTTGGAGTCAGATGCTGAAGTCTACCGTTATTTGCATATGCCTCCAAGAGTATCAATCGATGAAATGAAGGGCATCGTAGAAAAGGTGCATCGTCAATATAAAGAGACAGCTGTTGGACGATTGGCTGTCATCCGCAAATGGGATGAAGAATTGTTGGGTTGGGCTGGCGTGAAATACGAAACAGAGATCCGCGACTTTGCCTACTATGATTTGGGGTACCGTTTCAAACAAAAACATTGGAAAAGAGGCTACGGCACGCAATCGGCTGTATTGACGCTCAAGTATGGTTTTGAACAACTGAAACTAGAAAAAATTTGTGCCGCTGCTGATGCTGAGAATACTGGTTCCAACAAAATCCTTCAAAGAATTGGCATGCAGGAAAAAGCGCCTTTTACCTTTGAAGGTATTCCTTGTCGATGGTATGAGATGGAATTAGAGGGATGGCAGTCATCTCATTAATACACAATTTAGGAATCTAAGTTTTGCTTCAACAAATATTCAAAGTCGCACTTTTGATGGCTATCTAAACAAGCAAACAAGAATGAAAAAGTACCTCCAACTTATTGCCGCATTACTTCTTTTCACCTTCCAAACCAAGGCTCAAAAAGGCCTGAAAAAGCTGACCCAAGATCAATTTGCAAACAGCTATTCTGAGACCCTTCCCAATTATCTGTTTGCCAAGAACAGCGACTTTACAGTATTGATCTTGACGCCTGAAAGGATGGAAGACAAAACCATTGTCAGTAGCACATTGACCTCCGCTGAAGTCTCTACTGAAGGCGTCAGTAACAACAGTCTTAATGTTTTAATCAAGGGCATACATGAACGTTTGAGTTCTTTGGGATTAAGCCCATCTGGCTATGTTTATTTAAGCCAAGAAGACATGATGGATGCTGGTAAAATGAGAAAATACTATGATGAACTTGGTGTAATAAAACCGGTGTACTCTATGAACATTATCATCACCACTCCCCTCTCATCCATCAATAAAATAGAAGACAAAGAGAAACTTAATTTAAGTCAAGTGAATGCCTCTATTTCTATATCTCCTTCAAGCCCTAGATATGGCGACAAGCCATACCTGCTCGGTGAGTTTAATGTAAAAATCGATGAAGCTTTTGATGCATTTGAAAAAGCCATACAGGGCAAACCAAAATCCTACTTTTTAGAGCGCGTGGAAAAAGATGACAAGGAAATTGAAAAGCAATTGTCGGTGGTTAAATCCCAATTGGACGACTACGAAAAAATCGCAGCTGATGGCATCATTGTAGAAGGTTTTCCACCCTTAGAAGAACTCAAGAAAAATCACCTGCTAATTCACATCGTAGGCATCACATTCAACGATAAAAACGTCGAGAAATTCAGTAAAAAAGTGAGCGCCCTTTACCCCTTTTCGTTTAAGGTGGTCAACAATGTCACCATGTATTCAGAATTGGGCCGCAAAGATTACAAATACGTTTTATTTCTCACAGCCAAAACCTACGTCAAAGAAAGGCAAGGAGAGCTTTCGGACAGGCTCATCGACCATGGCATCAGTCAGTCATTTGCTTCTGTTTTAAGAAACATGGAAACCTTAGAAACTTACTACGGCACCGATAAAAATCCCATCGGAAGAAAGCTGATTGGCTTCCATGAAAAAGCAGCATTAAGTGCCATCAAAGCCATTGTGAACCATTACGAATTGGATGATTAGTCATACGAGAAGTATCACTACCTCAGCACATCTCCTTTCACATAAGGCGCTTTGGCGTTGATCAAGGCATCCTCCAATGCAGGAATGTCCACATTGACCATTTGCTTTAACTCAGCCCTCAAAGCAGTCAGTTGTTTTTGAGCAATGGCCATGTTTTCTTTGTGCATGCTTGTTGGTCCATATGCACTGTTTTTTGTACCCATCGCACCTACAGAAACACGGCTTCCAATGGTCTGCTTTGATTTCTCACCTACTTCATTGCGCAATGGATCTCCGCTCAACTGCTTCCGCATGAGGTTCAATTTGGTCGTTATTGAGTGCAACTGCTTGTCCAATTCTCCAGGTGCACTTTGACTTCTGTTCAATGCAATGGCCATCATCTTGAGTCGTTCTTGATTTTCTCTTACAACTTGATTGGTGGCACTCAATTGCCCATTGATGGTTTCCAAGGATCTCCAGAAATCTGCTGCTTCAGCTATGTTGCCCTTTAAAGCACCTTCTCTTAATCGTCTTAGAGTAAATCTTTGTGGTCTGCTGAGCTCAGTGCTTTCACCTTCCACCATCTTTACCAAAGTGGCACTGTATTCCCCAGGAGCTGCCATCATGCCTTTGGGTGCGTTTTCTTTCTTCGGCATTTTAGTACTTCGAATGGCATCTGAAAACGGATAACGTAAATCCCAAGCAATGCGATGGATGCCTTTTTTCGTGGGGGCCTTAATGCGCCTTACCACATTACCATCAGCATCATTAATGAGTATATAGAGGACAGGTTTTTGCTGCAATTTCTCCTTCTCTAAAGTCTCCCAACCTGGAAACGGAATATCTTGCTTCGCCATTTTATTCTCTGCTGCTTTGCGCTCTTCTTCCAGTGAGGTATAATCCTCAGAAAGGTGGAAGCTGATGATGGCACCGAAATCTGGATTGGGTGCCACAAAATGTCCTGCGCCTTGTGATCCCTTGGCATCAAAACTCAAGACAGGACGAGGTATATACCACCATGCGTCTTTGATTGGAAAGAGGTGGGCTTCTGCCTTTAAATTTTCCTCAGTCATTTCTCGCAGTGGACTGTAATCGTCCAAGACATAAAATCCTCTTCCAAAAGAAGCAGCGACCAAATCGTTCTCTCTCTTTTGTATGGCCAAATCACGGAAAGAAATGGTGGGCAACCCACCCTTCAATTGATGCCAATTTTGCCCCCCATTCAAAGAGGTAAATATTCCAAATTCAGTGGCCAAGAAGAACAAATCTTTTTGCTCATGGTCCTGCACACTTCTCCATACCAAAGTGGTTTCGGGCAAACCTTCAGTTATTTTCTTCCAGCTCTTGCCTTTGTCTGTGCTTTTGTAGAAATAAGGGGTGTAGTCACCAAATTTATGGTTGTCCAAACTGGCATAAACGATGTTTTCATCGAAAAGGTCTGCTTTGATATCATTGACATATGCTGTGGCAGGAGCTCCTATGCTAGAAACTGGCATCTGGCGCCAACTGCTTCCTCCATCCTCTGTCATTTGTATCAGGCCATCGTCGGTGCCGATATAGATCAATCCTTGCTTTTTAGGAGATTCAGCAATCGAAGTAATGGTGCTGTAGTTCGACATGGCATAAATGTCCCAGGCATTGTCCCAACTCTGTTTTTTCCCCATAATGGGTAATTCAATGCGCTCCAAATCTTTGGTCAAATCTCCTGAAATGGCTGTCCAGCTGTCACCACGATCAGTCGATTTCCACAAACGTTGAGAGGCGAAATAAATTGTTTTCGCATCGTGTGGACTCACCAATATAGGTGCATCCCAATTGTAGCGCTCTACAGGATCATTTTCTCCAGCTTGGGGTTGTATATACACCATTTCACCATTGGTTCTGTCCACCCTCGTGAGATTGCCTTGCTGCCATTGTGCATAAACGATGTCGGGATTTCCAGGCTCTGTTGCTGGTTGATGCCCATCGCCAAATAACACGACAGACCAATCCGCATTCATGATGCCATGTACATTGTCGGTGCGAGAAGGTCCTCCCTGAGTGTTGTTGTCTTGTGTACCGCCATAAATGTTGTAAAAGGGTGCTGCATCATCCACAGCAAGTTTGTAGTATTGAGTCAGCGGTAAATTGGCCATATAGCGCCAATTCTGACCCAAATCGAAGGATTCATACATTCCTCCATCACATCCCACCAAAAGGTAATTGGGATCATCTGCACGAAAGGCCATGGCGTGGTTGTCGCTGTGTTTGTGTTTTTCTGGCATGCGACTAAATGTTTTGCCACCATCTTCACTGACTTGAGCACGCACATCCATCAGGTACAAGCGATCAAATTGATGCGGTGAAGCATACAATTCTTGGTAATAATGTGGTCCTGTGGCTCCTGAAACAGTGCCAGACATCTTCTTCCAACTGACGCCATAATCCTCACTGCGGTATACAGCGCCTTTTCTCCGATCCAATTCAATGGCAGCATACAAAACATTCGATTTTTGTGGGCTGATGGCCAAGCCAATTTTTCCAAGATTTCCTTTCGGAAGACCAGCTTTTAACTCCTTCCACGTTCTACCGCCGTCTGTGCTCTTGTGCAATCCAGTACCTGGACCACCGCCCATATAGGCTGCAACGGTACGATGACGGTCCCAAGTCGCGGCATACAATGTTTTAGGATCTGTGGGGTCCATCACAATGTCCGTCACACCTGTCCATTCATCATTGCCAAGCGTTCTCTCCCATGTTTTCCCACCGTCTGTGGTCAAGTAAAACCCACGTTCACCGCCTTTGGTCCACAGTGGACCTTGCACCGCCACATAAATCTCTTCAGAATTTTCAGGATGCACGATGATTTTGGAGATGTGTTCTGATTGCTTAAGGCCCATGTTTCTCCATGAGTTGCCCCCGTCTTCGCTTTTGTAAATGCCGTTTCCAAAGCTGATATGTCTACCTCCGACATTTTCTCCAGTGCCTACCCAAACTGTTGTAGGTTGATTGGGATCAATGGTTACACAGCCAGTACTGTAAACTTTTTGTGCGTCAAACAGTGGTTTCCATGTGATGCCGCTGTTGTTGGTACGCCACACACCGCCTGAACCAACTGCAATGTACCATACATTGTCATTCTGCGGATGAATGGCTATGTCCGCAATGCGCCCAGACATAAAGGCAGGGCCTAGGCTTCTGAATTTAAATCCTTTTAAGGTGGTGTCAGAAAGGGTTGATTCTTGGCTGAACAATCCAAAAGAAAGAATGAGCAGTGAGAGAGCGATTAAACGTTTGAACATGGGAATAGATAATTAATGTACTTGAATAGAACACAAGGATAAGCAATAAGCCAATAACTGCCCAAATGATGCTGAATTGAACTCAATTTGAGAAAAACAAATTATTAATTCACCTTAGCAAGAATGTTCGGATGAATAATTATCAATAATTTTCGATAATTCATTCCAGATTGACAATAATGAGACCAATCACTCTATTTTTTTGCACACTATCCCTAAGTTCTTGCTTAGCCATAAAGGAACCTATGGTTAATGTGCAAATTTTAGATTCATCTAGGTTGTCAATTATTGATGGGAATTATAAGTGTCCAGTCGATACACTAACATACTTTACACTTGCAGATAACCTGATTTCAAATTACCAATTTAGGTACAGCAAGTTTGAGCATAGCGATTCTGTCGTTTGCAACATTAAACTTATTGATCCTAAAAACTTAAGAGTTCGAATTATTCGTAATGGATTATTGGAGTATGAAAAAGTATTAAAAGGAAAGATTCATGATAATTACTTTTACATTGACAATCAAACATATAAAGAGCGCTACTTTGGCTTTCTATTGAAAGTTATAGAAAAACGAAAAAGTAGAATTGGAGTTCTTCAAAATGACAATTTAATCTTCGATAATCGGACATTGTATACAAGTAGTATGTTTTTTATTAGAGGGAGGCATATTTATGAAGATGATTCAGGAATTATATATCAAAAAACAAACTAAATGTGGCATTTCAACAAAAAGTTAATCATACTTTCGACAATTCTTGCCTGTTCAACATTATTAAAAGCTCAACAGCCATTAAAGCCAAAAGAAGCAGTTTTTTGGTTCAGTAAATGGAAATCGAGTGGAAAGCTTAATGTGAATAACATCACTATTCTCATGGATTCTTCTGCTGAAGATATAAATACTATTCGCAACTCTGAGTTTGCTCAAGCAATGAAAACTGCTTTAAATAACATAGGCTTGAATGCTTCCTATTGTTTTATCGGCAATGATTGTGATATTTCAGGACTAGGCATAAAATTTACTCGACTTAAATCTCAGCAAACCTTACTATCCTATCTAGGTCCAATGCCTATGTGTGCAATATTTGAGATCAGGCAAATAAATTACTTCCCTCAAAATGAAAATCGGATGATAAACACAACTTTATCCTTGTCTTACGAACATCCGGAAGCAGCAATGTTTTATGGAAGCGAGAAAATTTCAAAGAGGATACTTAAGTCCATAAAATGAAGAGGTGCTATACATTGAATTTAAAATGCATGACATCTCCGTCTTGCACCACATATTCCTTGCCCTCCATACTCATCTTTCCAGCTTCTTTGGCTGCTTGCTCGGAACCGTATTCCATCCAATCGGCAAACTTGATGACTTCCGCCTTGATGAAACCTTTTTCAAAATCTGTGTGAATTACGCCCGCAGCTTGAGGTGCAGTCATGCCTCTACGAATGGTCCATGCACGCACTTCCTTCTTGCCTGCAGTTAAATAGGTTTGTAAGTCCAATAACCTATAGGCTGCTTGAATCAATTTATTGACCCCAGCTTCGTCAAGGCCTGCGTCTTCTAAAAATAGTTTGCGTTCCTCGGCATCTTCCAATTCGGCTATATCAGCTTCCAAGCCAGCAGCCACCATCAGTACTTCAGCATTCTCATTGGCCACTGCTGTTTTCACAGCAGTTACATGATCGTTTCCTGAGGCTATGGCAGCTTCATCTACATTGCAAAGGTACAGCACTGGTTTGTTGGTCAATAAAAACAAATCTGCCACTTCCTCTGCTTCATCAGTATTTACTGGAGCCGTTCTTGCGGGTTTGCCGTCCTCAAAATGGGCTTGATATTTCGTCAAGGCTTCTACAGACTTTTGCGCCTGCTTATCCCCTGTTTTGGCCGCTCTTTTGACTTTCTCCAACTTCTTTTCGACGGCTTCAAGGTCTTTCAAAATCAATTCATAATCGATGGTTTCTTTGTCACGCACTGGATCAACTGAACCGTCGACATGCACCACATTGCCGTCGTCGAAACAACGCAATACATGAATAATGGCATCCGTTTCGCGGATGTTTCTCAAGAATTTATTGCCCAAACCTTCACCTTTGCTCGCTCCTTTTACCAAACCAGCAATGTCAACAATGTCAATGGTAGTGGGCACTACATTTTCCGGTTCAATCAATTCTGCCAATTTATTCAGGCGTTCATCCGGCACGGTGATGACCCCTACATTGGGTTCAATGGTGCAAAAAGGAAAGTTGGCCGACTGCGCTTTTGCATTCGACAAACAATTGAACAAGGTGGATTTACCAACATTGGGCAGGCCCACAATACCGCATTTCAAGGACATAGCATTGTATTTAAGAAGGCGGCAAATTTATTGAAATCTAATGGCCTGTAAAGCTTTTCAACTTTCTTTATGATTTATCAACATTGGCCCTCTCAATCATGGCATTTGATTTATTTTTGAACGGTTCACCGCAACCCTACCCCTATGGCCAACATTACTGAGTTAGAAAATACTGCCTCTCAAGTCCGCAGAGACATCGTGCGCATGGTTCACGGCGCAAGTTCAGGACATCCTGGAGGTTCTCTTGGCTGTGCAGATTTTTTCACTGCTCTCTATTTTGAAATCATGGAACATTCCATAGATTTCAGCATGGACGGCAAAGAAGAAGATGTATTCTTCCTTTCCAACGGACACATCTCTCCGGTTTGGTACAGTGTATTGGCCAGAAGTGGTTATTTTCCTGTCAGTGAATTGGCCACTTTTCGTAAAATCAATGGGCGTTTGCAAGGACATCCCACCACGCATGAAGGTTTGCCAGGAGTGCGCATAGCTAGCGGTTCATTGGGCCAAGGACTCTCTGCTGCCATTGGTACTGCCCTGGCAAAAAAACTTGACAATGATGCACATACTGTATACAGTTTGCATGGCGACGGTGAATTGCAAGAAGGTCAAATCTGGGAAGCCGTCTTGTTCGGTGCCCACCAAAAAGTCGATAATTTGATCGCCACAGTGGATTGGAACAACAGACAGATAGATGGAGATGTGGACGATGTGATGTCATTGGGTGATCTAAGGGCAAAATTTGAAGCTTTTGGATGGGAAGTCTTGGAAATGGATGGGAATGAAATGGCCAGTGTGGTTGATGGTTTAAAAAATGCGCAGAATTATTTAGGAAAAGGAAAGCCCATTGTGATTTTGATGCGCACAGAAATGGGACAAGGAGTTGATTTTATGATGGGTACGCACAAATGGCATGGTGTAGCACCTAACGATGAACAGAAGGCTTTGGCACTTGATCAATTGGAAGAAACATTGGGAGATTATTAAAAAGGTATGGTTCTTGATTTTAGTCCTTCGAACAATTAATCCGATACCGTGAAAAAGCTCTCCACCATTCTCCTTTTCTTTTTGATTTTTCCACTTTTCTTAGCTGCGCAAACCGAGCCTCAGAAAACCAGAATCTTGTTTGTCTTGGACGGCTCTCAAAGTATGTATGCGCGTTGGGAAAACGGACAAAAAATGCAAATCGCTACGCGTTTACTGCGCAATTTGGTCGACAGTCTTAAGGGTACCGAAAATGTAGAGGTCGCCTTGCGTGCCTATGGCCATCAAAACAGTGTGTCTGCGAGCGGCAGGAATTGCAAAGACACCAAATTGGAAGTGCCTTTTGGCCCCAAAAACCACGAACGCATCAAAGAACGCTTGTTGACCATCAAGCCCAGAGGAACTACACTTATCGCATATTCCTTGGAACAAGCTGCCAATGATTTTCCAGATTGCAGCAATTGCCGCAATGTCATTATCTTGATTACAGATGGTATTGAAGAATGTGACGGAGATCCTTGTGCTGTTTCATTGGCCTTGCAGAAAAAAGGCATAATACTCAAACCTTTTGTGATTGGCTTGGGCTTAGAACCTGAGGTGATGGACGCCTTTAAATGTGTGGGCAATTTTTATGATGCGAAAAATGAAGAAACTTTCAAAACAGTTTTGGGTATTGTCATCTCCCAAGCCTTGAACAATACCAGTGCACAAGTCAACCTATTGGATCAATTACAAAAACCAACAGAGAGTAATGTTCCCATGACCTTTTACGATTCCTTTTCAGGTCAGATTCGCTACAATTTTGTGCATACTTTAAATAGCCGTGGCTTGCCAGATACGATCCCGGTTGATCCCTTAGGGACTTATGATTTGGTTGTACACACTTTGCCACCAATTCGAAAAGATGACATTGAGCTAGTTGCAGGAAAGCACAACATCATTGCCTTAGATGCTGCTCAAGGAGACCTGGAATTGAAAATGACTGGCTACAATGAATATGAAAACCTTAAGGTAATAGTTCGTCAAGACGGAAAAACAGAAACCATGTTGATCCAAGATTTCGATCAGAAGCAACGCTATTTGGTGGGCAAATACGATTTGGAAATCCTTACTTTACCTAGGACTTTTGTAGAAGATGTGAACATCGCACAGAGCCGTACCACTACAGTAGAAGTTCCTCAAGCAGGGGTAGTGTCTATTGGATCTGCCTCCAAAGGCTATGGAAGTGTATTTATGGAAGATGGAGACAAATTGGTGTGGGTCTGCAACCTTTCGCCCATGAGCACACGCTCCGCCATCACTATGCAGCCTGGAAAGTACAGAGTGATTTTCAGACCAATCAACGCAAAACAAAGCATTTATACCAAAGAAAAATCATTCATCATCCAATCAGGTCAAAGCACCCAAGTTAAACTATAAGTATGGCAAAATTTGAATTTACCGCAATGAAAGACACCAGATCCGGTTTCGGAGAAGGATTGCTTGAAGTAGGCAAACGCAACCCCAATGTGGTGGCACTTTGTGCAGACCTTACAGGTTCATTAAAAATGAACGGCTTTCAGGATGCTTTTCCTGATCGTTTCATTCAAGCAGGAATTGCAGAAGCCAATATGATGGGCGTGGCGGCGGGTTTGAGCATTGGTGGTAAAATTCCTTTTACAGGCACCTTTGCGAATTTCTCTACCGGACGTGTCTACGATCAGATCAGACAGTCCATTGCCTACAGCGGCAAGAATGTCAAAATCTGCGCCTCACATGCAGGACTTACTTTAGGAGAAGATGGGGCGACACATCAAATCTTGGAAGACATTGGCTTGATGAAGATGTTGCCAGGCATGACGGTGATCAACCCTTGTGACTTTAACCAGACCAAAGCAGCCACCATTGCCATCGCTGAACACGAGGGTCCTGTCTATTTAAGGTTTGGACGTCCAAAATGGCCAGTCTTTACACCAGCAGATCAAAAATTTGAAATTGGAAAAGCCATTGTCATGCGTGAGGGCACAGATGTCAGTATATTTTCTACGGGGCACTGTGTCTCTGAAAGCCTAATAGCCGCTGATGAATTGGAAGCCAAAGGCATCTCTGCAGAGGTCATCAACATACATACGATTAAACCTTTGGACGAAAAAGCCATCTTAGATTCAGTCAGAAAGACTGGCAAAGTGGTGTCTGCTGAAGAGCACCAACGCCATGGTGGTTTGGGCGACAGCATTGCACAACTGTTGGCACGAAAAAACCCATGTCCTATGGAGATGGTGGCCGTAGATGATTCATTTGGCGAAAGTGGAACACCCAATGAGTTGTTTAAAAAATACGGTTTGAGTGCAAGCAACATTGTAGCAGCTACAGAAGCTGTTTTGAAACGATAGGATACGCTTAATGGAAATGAAAGTCCGTAAGCATAAGCCTACGGACTTTTTTTATGATGGAAGAGCAAGAACTTATTCGATTGTATTTTGTAGAAGGCAGAAAGAATTATGCCTTCAACATGATGGTGCGTACTTATTCTGAGCGTCTATACCACTCTATCCGTAAAATCCTCATTAACCATCAAGACACAGACGACGCCTTGCAAAATACCTTTGTAAAAATTTGGAAGGCACTCCCCACTTTTAAACAAGATGCCCAATTGTATAGCTGGATGTACCGCATTGCCATCAATGAAGCATTGGGTCTTTTAAGAAAGCAAAAAAAGCATAAAACTGTAGATCATGAATTGACAGTGGAACGCATCACCAATGAACCTTATTTTGATGGTGACCTAGCGTATGCAGCTTTTCTAGCTGCCGTCTCCAATTTGCCAGAGAAACAACAATTGGTCTTTAAAATGAAATATTTTGATGAACTCAAATACCATGAAATCGTAGATATTTTAGGAGGTTCAGAGGGCTCACTTAAGGCTTCCTATCATCATGCGGTAAAAAAAATAAAAGAAGAATTGGAATTGGATTAAACCATTTGATGCTTGCAACATCTAAGAAACAATGAACGCCATGAAAAATGACATAGAGCAATTCAAATATCAGGAGCCCTTCCGTACACCAGAAGGATATTTTGACGATTTCACTGAGCGCGTGCAAAAAGAAATTGAAGTCAATTCTACTCCTACATCATGGATAGATAGATTGAATTCCTTCATTCCCTTGCGCTTGGCCATCCCGTCTTTGGCGGTAATCATGCTTTGCGTAATCGGTATGCAATTGCAAGACCAATACCTTTTCGAAGGAGAATACATGATCAATGACACCGAAATACAAGCTTATTTGCTGCAGGAAACTGAAACAGAAGATGTGATGGATTGGGCGGTGGATGAGGACTTCATTTCCAGCCCTGTAGTCTTGGAAGAAGACATCATGGATTTCCTTATCGAAGAAGAAATTGACCTAGAAACACTTCAAACTTATTTATAAACCTAAAAATGAATGCCATGAAAAATTTAAAATTAATTGCGACCCTCTGCTTAAGTCTACTGATTGGCAGCACTTACGCACAAGAGGACAAGGTAATGTCGAAAGAAGAGGCCGAAAAAAAGAAAGAAGTCCTCGAATCCATGAAGAAAAGCTACATTTTAGAAACCCTCGAACTCGATGATACACAACAAAAAGAAATGGAAGCATTGATGGCTGCCCACAAAGCAGAAATGAAAGCCATGAAAGAAAGCATGGAGGCTGAGAAAAAAGCCCTAAAAGCACAGCATAAAGCCCTTATAGATGGGAAAGATGTTTCTGAAGCAGATGCTGCCAAAATGCTTGAATCTGCCATGGCCATGAAAGAAAAACAAATGGCCTTGGAGCGCAAATACATGGAGAAATACGTAGATGCCATTTCGGCCAAGAAAGTTTTGGAATACCGAAAAGCAGAACGTGAGTTCAAGAAAGAACTCTTGCACATGTTGAAAGACGACCGCAAAGAGCACCATATGCGTGAACGCATGCACGAAATGCGTGAGCACAAATTGATGCGTGAAAAGGAGATGGGGAGAAGGTCAGAAATGCGCGAAGGCAGAGGTGGTGATTTTCCAGGAAAGGAAGGTGGAATTGGCGAAGATTAAGCTTTAGAACACCAATAAATATAAAAGCCCTGCTCTGCAGGGCTTTTTTTGTTTTCTGCCGTAAATTTGACAGATGAAATCCAAAGACCTCTTTCAGCAACATTTGGCGCAAACCACAGAGCATGCATTGGGTTTGGAGATTGAGCGTGCTGAAGGAAGTTACCTTTATGACATCAATGGGAACCCCTATTTGGATTTCATCAGCGGCATTGCCGTCAGTGCCTTTGGCCATGGGCATCCACGCATTAAAAAAGCCTTAAAAGATCAAATAGATCAACACTTACATGTGATGGTCTATGGTGAGTTTATCCAAAATGCTCAGAACAGACTCGCCAAGGCCTTGCTCAAGACACTACCTTCAGAATTAGACTCCTTTTATTTTGTGAATTCGGGTGCCGAAGCCATAGAAGCCGCCTTGAAACTTGCTAAAAGAAGCACAGGCCGTCAAAAAATCATGGCCTTTAAAGGCGCTTATCATGGAAGCACGCATGGAGCCTTGAGTGTGAGTTGGAACGAAGAGCGCAAAAAAGACTACCGTCCATTGTTGCCCAACATTCATTTTTTGGAATGGAATGTTGAAGCTGAACTCCTACAAATTACCGACGAGACTGCAGCAGTTATTCTTGAAAGCATTCAAGGCGATGCTGGAGTGCGCATTCCCTCCACTTCCTTTATGCAGGCTTTGCGTCAACGCTGCAATGAAACAGGCTGTTTACTGATTCTTGACGAAATACAATGCGGCATGGGACGTACTGGCAAAATGTGGGCTTTTGAGCATTTCGGTATTGTACCGGACATGATGACTGCTGGCAAAGCGCTAGGAGCTGGATTACCCATAGGTTGTTTGGCTGCCTCAAAAGCACTGATGGCTAACTTCAGTCATTCGCCCTCCCTAGGGCACATCACCACATTTGGTGGACATCCCTTGCCTTGTTCAGCTGCTGCTGAAGGCTTGAACATCCTCGAAGAAGAACAACTATTGGATCAAATCGTAAAAAAAGGGAATTACATAGAAGAAAAAATCAATCATCCATCCATTCAAGCCATTCGCCGCAAGGGATTGATGCTGGCCATAGAATTGGAAAGCGAAGTCGCAGTTGATACTTTGGTGAGCAAAGCCATGGAACGGGGATTGATTCTTTTTTGGTTCCTCTCAACCCCAAATGCCTTTCGCATTGCTCCTCCCTATACCATCTCCACCCAAGAAATTAACGAAGGTTGTGGTATAGTCCACGACATTTTGGATGAATTGATGTAGAATTAACAATGATTCACAACTAAGTCCTTTTCCCTAGAGTGAATAAAGCTAATTTAGCTTCACACCAAAAAACAAAAAAATGAAAAAGATAGTATCCTTCCTCTTCACACTAATGATGATTGTTAGCCTCGGTGCTTTTGCACAAGGCGAAAAAGAGAAACCAGCAAGTCCGCCAGCAGAGGCACAAGCCAAGGTTGGCGATGCCATGGTTACCATTAGTTACCACAGCCCAGGCGTAAAAGGAAGAACCATTTATGGTGAACTTGTACCTTACGGTAAGATTTGGCGTGCAGGTGCCAACAATGCCACTACCTTCGAAAGTGACAAAGACTTAAAATTGAACGGCAAAGAATTGCCTGCTGGCAAGTACGCATTGTTTGTAATTCCTAAGAAAGATCAAACATGGACCGTAGTATTTAATTCTGTGCCTGACCAATGGGGTGCCTACAAGCATGATGCTTCTAAAGATGTATTGCGCATAGAAGCAGAAACTGCAGACATTGACGCTACTGAACGTTTGACCTATGCCATCAAAGACGGCAAAGTGCACATGGATTGGGAGACCACCCGCATGCATTTCACCATCGAATAATGCGACAAAATGTTATTAAAAGCTCCACCGTTACCGGTGGAGCTTTTTTTATGGAGTTTTGCAGCCTATCTTTCCACCATGACATTTAGAGAATTTAATTTAAGCGAAGAAATCATTCAAGGGCTTGACGCCATGCGTTTTGAGGAACCCACTCCAGTGCAAGAAGAAGCCATTCCGCACATCCTGAAAGACGATGATTTGATTGCCGTAGCCCAAACAGGTACGGGTAAAACAGCCGCTTACCTCCTGCCCGTTTTGCACAAAATACAAACTTCTGGTGGTGGAAAACTGAACACTTTGATCATAGCGCCGACGAGAGAATTGGCCATGCAGATCGACCAACAGATGGAAGGCTTCGCCTACTTCACAGGAGCATCCTCCATTGCCATCTACGGCGGCGGCAGCGGCAGCACCTTTGAGGCTGAAAAAACAGCATTGACCCAAGGAGCCGATTTAATTGTGGCAACTCCTGGACGTTTGCTCTCCCATTTGAACTTGGATTATGTGAAAATCGACCATTTGCAGCATTTTATCTTGGACGAAGCCGACCGCATGTTGGACATGGGCTTTTCTGACGACATCAAAAAAATTGCCGAATACCTACCCAAACAGCGCCAAAACATCATGTTCTCTGCCACTATGCCACCAAAAATACGGCAGTTGGCCAAAGGCATTATGCAAAACCCCAAGGAGGTGAACATTGCCATCTCTCAAACAGCAGAAGGGATATTGCAAGCCGCATACAACACCTACGACAATCAGAAAAACCCCTTGCTGAAATCATTGCTCTTGGGCAAAGATGAATTGAACAGCATCATTGTCTTTACCTCTCGAAAAAGTACCGTAAAAGAAGCGGTGCGTGATTTGCGTAATATGGGCATGGATGCCGACGGCATATCTTCTGACTTAAGCCAAGACCAAAGGGAAGAAGTACTTCGCATGTTCCGCAATAAACGCTTGCGCATTTTAGTGGCGACTGACATTATCTCTAGAGGCATCGACATTGACTCCATCGACTTGGTGATCAATTACGATGTGCCCAATGATCCTGAAGATTATGTGCACCGCGTGGGTAGAACAGCTAGGGCCAAATCTACAGGTGTGGCCTTGACTTTTATAGATCCCAAAGGGCAAAGAGACTTTGCAAAAATTGAACAATTGATTGGCAAGGCTGTTCCTAAATTGCCAAATCCTGACGATATCGGCAAAGGCCCTGACTACAATCCAGACGCATTGAAAGCCAGACCAAAATTCAATAAACGCCGTTTTAAAAAGAGATAGCCTTATGGACCCCTGGAAAGAGAAACTTAGCGATGAGCAATACCGCATATTGAGAGAAAAAGGCACCGAGCGACCTTTTACTGGTGAATTCTTGAACAATAAGGAAGACGGCACATACACTTGTGCTGCTTGTGGCAATGCTTTGTTCAGTTCAGACACCAAATTTGATTCTGGTTCTGGATGGCCCAGTTTTTATGATGTGGTGAGCGCCGGCAATGTTAAGTTGGAGCGCGACAGCAGCTTGGGAATGATCCGTACTGAGGTGCTTTGTGCCAATTGTGAAGGGCATTTGGGCCATGTCTTTGACGATGGTCCCCAATCCACCACTGGCATGCGCTATTGCATCAATTCTGCAAGTTTAGGATTTGATCCTTCAAAAAAAGGGTAAAATTCTATGGTATTTATCTGGGAATAAACACTACACTTTTTATTGATTTTTTCTCTGAATGTCAATACTTTATATCAGTATATTTGGTGTAACTTTAATAGTAATAAACAACTAAGTGGTGTTTACACGCATGTTTGCCACAAGCAAAAAAAACGAACATAACAATGAAATTAGATAGAAAAAAACATTGGGAAACAGTTTATGAAACTAAAAATCCAGACCAAGTAAGTTGGACACAAGAAATCCCAAAAACCTCGCTTGAATTTATACATTCATTCCGACTTAAGAAAACTGCGAAAATAATAGACATTGGCGGAGGCGATAGTAAACTAGTGGATTATTTACTTGCCGAAGGATTTGAAAATGTTAGTGTTCTGGACATTTCTTCTAAATCACTTGAAAAAGCAAAAAAACGACTTGGAAAAAAGGCCGAAAAAGTAAATTGGATTGTAAGCGACATAACAGAATTTGAACCAAATATGACTTTTGATGTTTGGCACGATAGAGCAACTTTTCATTTTCTTACTACAACAATTCAGATAAAAAAATATATGGAAACCGCAAGAAAATCAGTTAATGGATTCTTGACAATCGGAACCTTTTCACAATATGGACCTGAAAAATGTAGCGGACTTGAAATAAAACAATACAGCGAAGAGGATTTATCTTTTGAATTGAAGGATGGATTTGACAAAATTAAGTGTGTAACAGAAGACCATTTAACACCTTTTGAAACAATGCAGAATTTTTTGTTTTGTAGTTTTAGAAAACAGTTGAATTAATTAAGCCAGGCACTAACAATGGTAACTGATGCGCAACCCTCTTTTTCGGAATAAAACAAGCCCATTTAAGACCTTCAAAGCAGGGCTTATTTTCTGTTTGGGTTTTAATTCCAAAAAATTAAAGGTGGGGTTCGGGCTTAAAATCAGTCAGTATGGGCTAATAAAATCAAGCTCTCTACTTTGGGCTGCTTTCGCTACTACTTCGGCTTTGTTTCGGTTAAATTTTAGGTACTTCTTCAGCTTATATGCCATGGCTGCACACAGCATGCACTTGCTTGCAATGGCTTTGCCTCTCGTGTTAATCTTATGTAAACCCATAAACTGCGTTAGGATGCCAAAAACAGGCTCTACTGTGCTTGAGCGCTTGATGCGCATTTGTTTGCCCCTTTTGCTCTTTAATCGTGCTTTTACCCGCTCATATTCTGCACGGTAAGCTGTGATGGTAATGCATTTTTTCGGTGACTTGCCTATGCAAGTTGTTTTCAGCTGGTAGCCCTTTCATTCCTAAAGATAAACACCTTATGGCTCTATTTGTAGACTTACTGCTTATCTTTATCGACAAAAGTTGTGCAACAGGCACACTCTGAATAGTGCATTGTGGGTAAGACAGTTTGGCAAACTCCTTCCCTAATTAAGGATCGCAAAATCCGCTTGAGGATTTTATAAAAAGAAGAGAACACATCTATCTTTAAACTTCAAAACACCCGATATGGTTCATAATTTTAACCTAAATTAAACCCTTAATCCATAGCCGTATTTTAGGACGTAACATTTAAAAAAGCCAACGCACAAGCAACGAGTGCTATCGCACACATTGCTTCTTTTTCATCCCTAATTGACTGAAATGCTAATTATAGTATGTGGCACAAGATGAATACTAAAGATAGCTTTGTGCATACTAGAATTAGCGATGATTTCAGATTCAGAAATACTAAAAAAATTTGGTGAACGTGTCCGACAGTTAAGGAAACAAAAAGACATTTCACAAGAAGAACTAGCTCATAGAGCCGACCTACATAGAACGTATATCGGTATGATTGAGCGAGCTGAAAAAAATATTACTCTTCTAAATATCGAGAAAATCGCTAATGCTTTGGAAGTAAGCATTAAAGATTTGTTCGATGAAAAAAAATTATAACACTGAAGACACAAGTGATTGGCAAATAGTCACCGATTCTCTTGTGAATTATCATCCACTTAGCGATAGCGAAATAGTTAATGTTGTTCAGAAGTCTTGGAACGACATTTTCAATTCTCAGATTGGGTCATTTTATATTGGCAAGGAGATTTTTCCGTCTCCGCAGATAATGAGCTTTCTACTACATGAGTTAGTAGCTCATTACCTTTCGCTTAAATATAAACATTTGTATCGAGTAGGAGTAAGTAAGAATGAAAAGGATATTCATCATTTAAAAGATGAATCATTGAGTGTTGAAATAAAAGCATCGTCTCATCCGAACCAAATATTTGGAAATAGGAGTTATGCCCAACCAAGCTCAGGGAAAGGCCAAAAAGATAAAAATGGATATTACATAACTATTAACTTCGAAAAGTTTCCAAAAGACAGAAAGTCCATACCAGAAATTCTAGTTATTCGTTTTGGCTACTTGGAGCACTCAGATTGGATTGCTCAGGCTGCAGCTACGGGACAACAGGCACGGTTAGCGCCAGATGTCTATAAATTCAAATTAAAAACACTTTACACAAAAACTTAAAATAATTTTAGCGTTGCTTTTTCAATCTCAAGCTCTTTTAATGTTCCGTCAAGTCGATCGACAATGGTTGGAATGTATTTAGGGTTGATTTCAAAGCCAAGAAAGAGTCTGTCATTTTTAATCGCTGTGCTTGCAGTTGTTCCAGAGCCAATAAAAGGGTCTAAAATAATATCACCAGGATTTGTAAAACCCTTGACCATTCGTGAGATTAAATCTTCAGGAAACTGAGCAGGATGGTTTGTTCTTTCCGCAGATGATCTATTCTTACCAGAAGTAACCTTAGCAATTTGCCAAACATCTGAAGGGTTTTTACCAAGTGTATTACACCTAAGTTTTCCGTTCTTTTTCTGATTCGGGTATTTTACATCAGGGTCCCTTATTTCATCTAAGTTGAAAGTATAATCATTCTCATTTTTAATATACCACAATACTTTTTCATTCCTTGGTGACAAAAATTTTCGTGCGGCAACACCTGCTCCATAATTCCATACAATCTCTTGTTGTAGAAAAAATTTCACTCTTTCCCACAACAAATACGTAATTGGTACAGCCTTTCCTTTACCATCAACTTTTAAGTAACCGACATTAAGAAGAAATGATCCGTTTGGTTTGGTTAAACCATGAACTTGGTCACAAATGGAAATCAACCATTCCGTGAACTCATTTACAGGCATAACCTTTTCGTATTCCTTGCCTATATTATAAGGCGGACTTGTTATTGTAGCGTCAATTTGAATATCGGTTTCGAGAAGTTTTCCTAATGCTTCTTCACAACGCATAGTGTAGATCAATCCAAATTCATTACTGTATTCGGGGGACCCCAATACGTTCTCAATCTCCTGTAAAATATTGGACATATTATCTGCTAATTATAGTATGCAAACTTAAGGACAAATTTTCAATCTTCCAAGTATCCGCCATACACTTTGTCAATTCGCTCTTGGCTTACGCTCAATCCAAATATTATCAATAAGTATAGCTAAATTCATGAACAGAAAAAATAAGTCGATTAAGTAAAGGGGAATCTCAGCTCTTACCCTCTTTATGCCAATTGCCACTTGAGCTATAATTATGGTTTCACTTGTCAAGTTCCTGCCTGCCGCAGACAAGGTGTCTCGCAATACCACCCATCCTTAGATTTTGACAGTGCTAAAGTTTTTGAAGTTTACCCTAGATTATCGAAGGGATACTTCTACAAGGGTTCAATCGCATCTCATTCAGCTTCCCTGCCGGTGCGGCAGGCGGCTTTAATCCTACCATAACATCACTCAACATATAAACGCAGATAATGCCTTTAACCTTATCGCTCAAGTCCTAGTAGGGAACCTAAGCCCGATAAGGCGGTTTGACCAATTATCCTGCACATTTTGGTCGAAAGACCTACTCTCATCTCAATTACAGTTCTGCTGTTCATTTCAAAAGTTTGTCCCGTATTTATCGGAAAAATTATTTACCCTAAATCTTTGTAACGCAGAAAACACGACCTGTCCATAACAAAAATAAACGCAAGGAGGCGTTAATCACGTTCTGGTTGGGCTTTACGGTGGACAGAGAACCATTTCATTTTTTTACAACACCATGGACTAAGCCACCATTCTTTTATTCAAGGCGTTAACAATAAGTATTCAGCACAAAAAAGGCCATAACGTTTTATTATGGCCTTTTTGTAATTTCTACTTAGTGGGATTATCCTCCAAAGTCGTCAAAACTTACTTGTTCTTCAGGAATTCCCCAATCATCGCACATTTTAAGTACAGCCTGATTCATTAATGGTGGGCCGCAAAAATAAAACTCTATGTCTTCAGGCTCATCATGTTTGCTTAAATATTGATCAATTACAGATTGATGCACAAATCCTACAAAGCCATCTCCATCGTCCTGCATGTTTTCTTTCACGGTCCAATTGTCTTCTTCAAGCGGCTCTGACAACACCATGTAGAATTTAAAATTAGGGAAGTCTTTTTCCAATGCCTTGAAGTGATCAATATAGAACAATTCACGTCTTGAACGCCCCCCATACCAATAGGTAACTTTTCTTCCAGTTTTAATTGTTCTAAAAAGGTGGTACAAATGAGAACGCATAGGTGCCATTCCTGCTCCTCCTCCAATATATAACATCTCCTTATCTGTGTCTTTGATAAAAAACTCGCCATAAGGGCCTGAAACTGTTACTTTATCTCCTTTTTTACAATTAAAGATGTAAGAGGAGGCGATGCCTGGATTTACATTCATCCACCCATTTCTTTCTCTGTCCCAAGGTGGTGTTGCAATTCGTACATTCAACATAATTTTTCGTCCCTCAGCAGGGTATGAAGCCATAGAATAAGCACGTTCAACCACTTCATCGTTTTTCATCCTCAATTCCCAAAGGTTAAAACCATCCCATTCCTTTTTAAATTTATTAGGTTCTCCAGGATGCTCTGCGGGGTGAGCAGTAATGTCCATTTCTTTGTATTCGACTACGGTATTCGGAATTTCTATCTGAATATAACCTCCTGCTTTGTAATCCATATCCTCCGGAAGTTCCACGATAAACTCTTTAATAAAAGAGGCTACATTGTAATTTGAAATAACTTCTGCTTCCCATTTTTTAATGCCAAAAACTTCTTCTGGCACCTCAATTTTCATGTCTTCTTTTACTTTCACTTGACATCCAAGCCTCCAGCCCTCTTCAATTTCTTTTCGAGAAAAGTGTGGCACCTCTGTTGGTAAAATACTTCCACCTCCTTCTTTAACAATACAACGACATTGCACACAAGTACCTCCACCACCACAGGCTGAAGGCAAAAATATCTTTTCATTCCCTAATGTCGTCAATAGTGTATTTCCACCACCAACTTCAATTTCATCCTGGCCGTTGATGGACAATTTTACTGGACCTGAATTGGTCAATTTAGCTTTGGCCCACAACAAAATGGCAACCAATAAGAGAATCAACAATAATCCTACAACAATGGCTGATGTAACAGTAGCTATATTTAAGGCAAAAATCATGTGTAAATGTTTAAGTGCTTTATCTTATAATTCAATTCCCATGAAACTCATGAAAGCAATTCCCATCAGGCCTGTAATGATGAAGGTAATCCCTAGACCTCTCAATGGTGCGGGAACATTTGAATATCTAATTTTTTCACGGATTGCTGCAATAGCGACAATTGCCAAGAACCACCCAACTCCTGAGCCCAATCCAAAGACGGTAGCCTCTCCAATATTTGCATATTGTCTTTCTTGCATAAAGAGCGAACCTCCTAAAATGGAACAATTCACAGCAATCAATGGCAAGAAAATTCCCAATGCACCATATAAAGCCGGAGCAAATTTCTCTACGGCCATTTCCACCAATTGAACCATAGAGGCAATTACTGCTATAAACATAATGAAGCTCAAGAAGCTAAGGTCAACTGTTGCAAATTCTTTTCCTAACCACACCAATGCCCCTTCTTTAAGCACATAGTTTTCTAATAAATAATTTACCGGTACAGTAACTACCAATACAAATATGACTGCAGCACCTAAGCCTACTCCTGTTTTTACAGTTTTAGATACAGCTAAATAGGAGCACATTCCTAAGAAATAGGCGAATATCATATTGTCGATAAAGATCGACTTAATGAAAATGTTAAAATATTCCATGATTGTTATATTAAGCTTCTTCGATTAGTTTTGGGTTCTTACTACGTTGGATCCATATAATAATTCCTACTGTAATGAGTGCCATTGGTGGTAGAATCATAAGGCCATTGTTGCTGTATCCGAATTCATAAACTGCATCAGGTATTATTTGAATTCCCCAAAATTTGCCTGATCCAAATAACTCTCGCACAACAGCAACAGCAATAAGTATCCATCCGTAACCTACGGCATTTCCTATTGCATCTAGAAAAGAGGGCCAAGCTTTATTGCCCAATGCAAATGCCTCCAATCGTCCCATAATTATACAGTTTGTTATAATCAGCCCAACGAATACGGATAGCTGTTTACTTACATCATAGACATAGGCTTTTAGAACCTGATCTACCAATATCACTAAAGCTGCCACAATTACCAATTGAACGATGATACGCACACGACTAGGAATTAAATTTCGCATCCAAGAAACCAATACACTTGCACCAACCATTACGAAAACAACTGATAAAGCCATGACAAAAGCTTGCTTTACTTGCACCGTAATTGCCAATGCAGAACATATCCCCAATACCTGAATTGTTATAGGATTATCGTCGTTCAAGGGATCAGAAATTAATCGTTTGTTTTTTGCTGAAAATAAAGGCTCTTTGGGTGCTTTCCCCTCAATGGCCTTTGTGGCTTCTGCTGTTTCACTCATGCTTAATAAATTTTATAGTGAAGCTTGTTTATTGTTGTCTTTAAAAAAGGGCACATATAAGCCCAATGTTCTTTCAATCATCTCTCCTACTCCTTTTGATGTTATTGTTCCTCCAGAGATTCCATCAACTGCATGCATATTTCCTGAAACATCTGATCCGCCTTTCAAAACCTTAATTGATACAAATGCGCCTTGTTCATTGAAGATACTTTTGCCAACAAATTTATCTTGAAATTCATTCTGATTGATTTCTGCACCCAGACCTGGTGTTTCCGTTTTGTGATCAAAGGTGGTACCATATATTGAAGCCATATCACTATTCAATGCTATATAACCCCATATCGGGCCCCATAACCCTTTTCCTGCTAAAGGAACAATGTATTTACGCTCACCCCCATCTTCGAAAACATACAATGGATAATGGCGTTCATCTTCTGCAAAGGTCTTGTATTCTTTTACTACATCAATATCAAACGCAGACAACTCAGAATCTTGTATTAGTTCTCCATTGCTATTCAGCAACTTTTGATCTACGATGTATTGATCAAATTTTTCCTTCGCCTCAGAAGGGGTGGCTTCTATCTCTACTGAAGCTAATATATTTTGCATTTTCTCTAATCTTATGTTTTCTTTTTGAAGCGGTTTTAAGCTCTCCGCAGCAAATGCCAAGACTGCTGCCACGACCACGACCAAAATGGCCGAAAAAGTAAAAGTGTAACTGTTCTTATTAACGTCCATAATATCTTTTTTAAGCGGCAGCAGTTGCCAATCGTTTCTTTCTCCTATTGATATTGGCTTGAATAACATAATGGTCAATCAAGGGTGCCATTACATTCATAAAAAGTATGGCCAACATTACTCCTTCAGGATATGCGGGATTAAAAACGCGAATCATGATGGCCAAAAATCCAATCAGAAATCCATAAATGTATTTTCCTGTGGGAGTTTGTGAAGCGGTAACAGGGTCTGTTGCCATAAACACTATGCCAAACATGAAACCACCAAACACTAATTGTTCATGCGCAGGCACAAGCATAAATTCGTTTGCACCCCAAAGGTTGAACAATAATCCCATGAAATATCCACCTGCAAGTCCTGAAAGCATAATTTTCCAACTCCCAATCCCTGTAGCTATTAATATCAATGCACCTAATAATATAGCCACTGCAGAAGTTTCACCGATGGATCCTGGAATCATTCCAATAAATGCTGCCATAAATGAATCATCGTAGGTGGCCCCTGCCACGTTCACAAAACCTGATGACTTTTCAGTGGCTTGTGATAACAAAGTAGCTCCAGTAAAACCGTCTGCATGTTGCAGTGCCACATTTGCCCCATCTCCAATCCAAACTTTATCTCCTGACATCCAGGTTGGATAGGCAAAGAACAAGAAGGCTCGTGCAGTCAATGCTACATTGAGAATATTCATACCAGTTCCTCCAAAAACTTCCTTTCCGATGACAACCGCAAAAATAGTTGCCACAGCAACCATCCAAAGTGGAATCTCCACGGGCAAACAAAGTGGAATTAACATCCCTGAAACTAGAAATCCTTCATTAATTTGATGTTTTTTAATGATGCAAAAGATAAATTCAACACCAAGACCTACGGCATATGAGACCGTAACGATAGGCAATACTTTTAGTGCTCCATACAATACTTCATCCCAAAAACCTACTGTTTCTCCCATGGCCAAGAAGTGCTGATAACCAGTGTTCCAAATACCAAAAAGCAAAGCAGGAACCATCGCAAATACGACCATAATCATCGTACGCTTTAGATCTATGGCATCTCGTATGTGAGATCCAGAATGTGAGGTGTGCCCAGGAACAAAGAGGAATGTGGCGAAACCATCATATACAGGATACAATTTTTCAAATTTGCCTCCTTTCTCGAAATTGGGCTTTACTTTCTCTAAAAGATTGTGAATAGGATTACTCATAATTACTTATTAACTCATTTCTTCTCTAAGGCTATCTAGACCTTCTCTTACAATTGATTGAACTGGTATTTTGGACGTACAAACAGTTTCACATAAGGCAAAATCCTCGGGAGAAACTTCATAGATTCCTAACTGCTCCATCAATTCAATATCGTTAACCATAATTGACTTGATCAATTGAACTGGGTAGATATCAAATGGAAATACCTTCTCGTATTCTCCTGTCACTACAAAAGCACGTTCTTCGCCGTTCATTTCTGCACTCAAATTGTACTTTTTATTTACATTTAACCAAGAAGGCAAAGCACGCGAAATGCTAAACTTGTCAAAATTGGGAGTAATCCATCCAAACATTCTGTCTTCACCGCCTTCAGGTATTACCGTCAGATGATAGTCGTAAAATCCAAGATAGCCATCTGCCTCGATTTTAGTTCCTGTCAATACATTTCCGCTGATGTATCTATTTTCTCCCTCTTTGGCCAATTCATCGAGCAATTTTTTAGTGCTCATTCCAAGAATTGAACGGTAATATTTTGGAGATTTAAGTTGAGCTCCACAAACTGCTACAACCCTCTTTGCATCAAACTGTCCGTTATCAAACAACTTTCCAATACTTAAAACATCTTGTGGTTTTAATGTCCAAACAACTTCTCCCTTATTAACTGGCATTATGTGGTGAATTTGAACACCCACATTTCCTGCCGGATGAGGCCCTGAGATCTGATGCAATTGAACATTTTTAGCATTCAAAAAAACATCATCTGCTCTGTCTTTAGCACTCACAGTGATGTGTACACCACCAGAGCTTAATTTCGAAAGTGCATCTAAGCCTTTTTGAAACAAATTAGCTTGACCATGTAAAATAAAATCATTGTCGGGAGCTAAAGGAGCAGAATCAAATGCTGAAATAAAAATGGCCTTTGGTTGATCGTCTGGATTGGCAATCACATCATATGGCCGTTGCTTTATAAATGGCCAAAGGCCACTATCACACAAATTCGCTTTTATCTCTTCTGCACTCAAATTGTTGGGGTCACCACTTTTAAACTCTTCGTATTTGCTCTCTTTATCTGCAAGCACAATGACTTCCAAGATTTTTCTTTTTGCCCCACGTTTAATTTCGGCCACTTCTCCACTTACTGGTGAAGCAAATTTTATTTTGGGATTGTTTTTGTCATAGAATAAACAGCTGCCTGCCTTTACTTCCTGACCAACTTTTACTGTAAGCTTGGGTGTTAAACCCGCAAAATCAGCAGGTTTTAATGCGACAGTATCAGATAATGGAGCATCAGCGAGAATCTTTTCTGCTTCTCCAACCAACTTTATGTCAGCCCCCTGTTTGATTTTAAGCACCTTTGTCATCTTTTATATAAGATTCAATTTTCGGCTGCAAAAATAGCATTTATCTCACTTTTAGAAAGTTCCTTTTTAAAGAAATTTAGTCCTTTTTATTGCATGACAACTGCCTATTTTACTTTTTTAAATTTCAGCTAACAATATTCCGTTAAAATTGTTCGCTTTGTATATTTTTATTCATTCAATTATCTATTCGAATTTGTCCTTGTTGTATTTTAAAAATTCGCTCTCTTTTATTTTTTTATTGCTGTTGGTTCAGTTATCCTGTAAAAGTGGACAACTCACTACCGATCAAAAAATAGAACAAAAAACCATTGAAGATAGTTTAGATTATGCCTTAGCAAAAAATGAGACTTTAAAAAAGATCGACTTTGATGCTTTGGAAGCTGAGGATGTCTTTCGCTATGCAAATAAAGTTTACAAGAAGGATGTTAAAAGTGTACAACTATACCGCCAAGGAGATGCGCTTTCATTTCCAGTTTTATTTTTGAGTGAACAAAATAAATTGGAACTGCATTTTGATGAATTAAACGGCTCCCTTACAAATTATAATTATGACATTATTCATTGCAATGCCAATTGGGAACCATCCAGATTAAATCGTCAAGAATATTTAGATGGGTTTTTCAATGGTTTTATCGAAGAATATAAATACTCCTTTAATACCCGAATTCCTTTCCTTCATTACTCTCTAGACTTTCCCAATCAAGAAATACAATTTAAGAAATCGGGCAATTACATCATTAGAGTTTACGATAATAATACCCCAGAAGATTTGATATTGACAAGAAGATTCTATGTTGTGCAAAAAAGAGTGGACATTGAATCTAACATTCACATTGCCACACTTGCACGACACATGGACTACAAACAGGAAATTGATTTTGATATTGTCCTAAACAACTATCAAGTGCAAGATCCCTATTCAGAGATCAAGGTGACAATTCAAAAAAACAGAAGGCATGACAATGCCATCACTGATATCAAACCATTGTTCATTAGCTCCGAACGTCTTTCTTACGACTATGAGCAAGAGAATTTATTCGATGGTGGCAATGAGTATCGTTTTTTTGATGCAAAGGATTTTAGATACCAGGCTCTAAATGTAGACGGCATACAATTAATAAACGGAAAGACTCATTTGTTTGTGCTTGCGGGAGAACCAAGATCCTACAAAAGGTACTTTATGCAAAACGACTTAAACGGTTTACGATTGATTAAACGCAATGAAAGTCGGGACATAAACCGTGAAGCAAACTATATGGTGACGCATTTTAAGTTGAATAGAGAAAGTCCACTTCCTAATGGAGATCTCTACGTTTTTGGAGAGCTCAGTGATTGGCAATTTACCGATGAGTTTAAAATGAAGTACGATGAGAGCAGCAGTTCATATCAATTACAGGTATTGCTGAAACAAGGTTATTACAATTATCAATATGTTTTTTTACCAAAAGGCTCAGAGATAGGGGATGAGGCCATGATTGAAGGAACACATGCAGAGGCTGAAAATGATTACTATTTCTTCGTTTACCACAGAAAGATTGGTGAGATCTACGACAGATTGATCGGTTTTGATGTTAAAAATTCTAACAATCCACAGGATTAATTCGATAATTTACTAATATTGTTTTATGCCTAAAAGCATTACACATGACATAGAAGTAAAGGTTTCTCCATTTTTTGAGGAGTCCAATTCATCTCCAATAAATCAAGCATTTATTTTTCGATACCATGTAGAAATCGAAAACAATGGCAATGAAGCAGTGCAGTTGTTGAGCAGACACTGGTACATATTTGATTCAAATGGTTCTTATAAAGAGGTAAAAGGCGAAGGTGTCATCGGCCAACAACCCATCATCCGCTCAGGCATGCGCCATGAATATGAATCCTATTCTAAATTGAGCACCGATATAGGCATGATGTGGGGCACTTTCCTTATGCGTCGCATTAAAGACAAAAAACTCTTTGAAGTAAAAATTCCTGAATTTCAATTGATCGTTCCGGCAAGGCTTAACTGATCTGCCTTAGGATTGGGCATTGATCAATTCTTCCACCACTTCAGGGTTCAACAATGTTGATGTGTCCCCTAAATTAGTTAGATCATTTGAAGCAATTTTTCGAAGAATTCTGCGCATGATTTTGCCGGATCTTGTTTTAGGAAGACCGCTTACAAATTGAATCTTCTCAGGTTTTGCGATAGGCCCAATGCTCTTGCTCACTAAGTCCTTAATTTCTCTCGCCAATTTTTCGGATGCTTCTACTTTATCGTGCAAAATCACGAAGGCATGCAATGCATTTCCTTTGATTTCATGTGGAAAACCTACAATGGCTGTCTCTACAACACCTTCATGCTCATCAATGGCGTCTTCAATCGGGGCTGTACCAAGATTGTGGCCTGAAACGATTACCACATCGTCAACTCTACCAGTAATTCTATAGTTGCCTTCTTTGTCTCTTAGGGCTCCATCTCCCGGGAAATACATGTTTTTAAAAGCAGAAAAATAAACTTGTTTGTAGCGCTCATGATTGCCGTATATCGTTCTTGCCATATGTGGCCAAGGAAACTTGATGGCCAATCTCCCTTCAGCTTCTTGACGCTCAACCTCATGTCCTTCTTTGTCCATAATGGCCAACTGGACTCCTGGCAATGGTAATGTGGCATAAGTTGCTTTTTCTTCAGTAATGCCAGCCAAAGAGGAGATCATGATCCCTCCTGTTTCTGTTTGCCACCAAGTATCGACAATGGGACATTGTTTGTTTCCAATGTGGTTCTTGTACCACTGCCAAGCTTCTTCATTGATGGGTTCTCCCACAGTCCCCAATGTTTTTAGTGAACTTAAATCTGCGGCTTCTACCAATGAAACATCACATTTTTGCAATGCGCGGATGGCCGTAGGCGCAGTGTAAAATTGATTGACCTTGTATTTTTCTACAATCTGCCAAAAACGGCCAGCATCTGGATAGGTTGGTACCCCTTCAAACATTAGAGTTGTGGCTCCTGCTGCCAATGGCCCATAAATAATGTAAGAGTGTCCGGTAATCCAACCAATGTCCGCGGTACACCAATAGATGTCGCCCTCTTTGTATTGAAAAACATTCAAGAAGGTATAGGTCGCGCCAATCATATAGCCACCACAATGGTGTACCATGCCTTTTGGCTTTCCTGTAGAACCAGAGGTATACAATATAAACAGCATGTCTTCAGCATCCATAGCTTCTGCTTCAGCATGATCAGATTCGTCTAACATGAGCTCCTTCCACAACAGGTCGCGTCCTTCAACTAAATTGGCAGTAGCATCTGTATGTTCATAAACAATGACTTTTTCTACTGATGGGGCTTCTTTCAGCGCTTCATCGCAAATGGACTTTAGGTTGATTGTTTTTGCTCCACGATGCATTTCATTAACCGTGATGAGCATTTTGCATTCGGAATCTTCAATCCTGTTGGCAATGGCTTTTGCTGAAAATCCTGCAAACACAATGGAATGCACTGCCCCTACTCGTGCACAGGCCAATTGGGCTATGGCCAATTCAGGAATCATGGGCATATACAAACAGATACGATCGCCCTTTTGTATGCCTTGCCCGCGCAACACATTCGAAAAACGACACACTTCTCGATGCAGTTCTTTGTAAGTAAGGATTCGATTTTCAGCATTAGGATCATTAGGCTCCCAGATAATTGCGGCTTGCTCTCCTCTTCTTTCTAAATGACGATCGAGGCAATTTTCTGTAATGTTGAGTTGAGCACCCTTGAACCATTCAAAACGTGCATTGTCCCAATCGTACTCGAGTACTTTATTCCACTTTTTTCTCCAGCTAAAATTGTCCGCGATTTCAGCCCAAAAGCTTTCGGGATGTTCCACACTAAATTGATAGTGTGATAAATACTCTTCTTTTGAATTGAGTTGAAGTTTAGAAATGACCATGATGAATAAATTATTCATGTAAATATAATGGATACATTGAATTCATAATTAGTTTTATTCTCTTCTGATAACTAAAGCTATGGCTGAACTACTTAAAAATATTTTCACATCCTCTTTCATTAATGACTTTGCACAAAGTTGGAAAGGTGTATACGAACAACTAGATGTTGCCCAATTTGAACAAAGTGTTTTTGATAAAAATTGGAGTCAGCTCGAATTGAAAGAGCGCATGCAGCACATTGCCAAAGCCATGCAAATGCAGCTGCCTGAACAATTCGAACAAAGCATAAAGGTCATAGGCTGCTTGTGTAAAGGCCTCATTAAAGAAAAGCATGCGATCAATTCATTTGCTTATATGTTTATTCCAGAAGTCATATTAATGAAGGGCAAAAATGAACTAACCCTTTCATTGGAATGCATCGAAAAAGTGACCCAATTTACTTCCTGTGAATTTGTGATACGCCCTTACATCAATGATTCCCTTGAATACGTCATGCTACAAATGTTAAAGTGGAGCGAACATCCCCATGCGAATGTGCGCCGACTGGCAAGCGAAGGCTGCAGACCAAAACTTCCTTGGGCAATGAGCCTAAAGCAATTGCAGAAAGATCCTTCTTTGATCTTTCCCATTCTTGAGAAATTAAAAAACGATCCCTCAGAATTTGTTCGAAAAAGTGTAGCGAACAATTTAAATGACATCTCTAAAGACCATCCTGATGCTGTTCTAGAAATTGCTAAAAGATGGAAAGGCAAAAACGCGCATACGGATTGGATCATCAAACATGCATGCAGGACACTTTTAAAAAGTGGGCATCCTGAAGCTTTGCGAATATTCGATTATGCGGCTCCATACTTAATTCAATTGTCTGAATTTAAACTAAAAGAAGTCGAAGTCAATTTTGGAGAATCGCTTGAATTTAGATTTCAACTAAAAAACATGCATAAATCTACTTCTTTAGTAAGGATTGAATATGGTATAGGATTGCTCAAGAAAAATGGCAGCCACAGCATCAAAGTATTCAAGATTTCTGAGCGTAGCTTGGCTCCAAAAGAATCCATCAGCATTGTTCGAGCACATCCTTTCAAACCGATTAGCACCCGAAGGTATTATGCAGGAGAACATTTTATAAGCGTGATCATCAATGGCAAAACAAGCAAATCGCACACATTTACTTTACATAATGTAAATTGACCGCTTATCCTATAAAACAGCGCACAATTAGGGCTTTTTCTTTACTTTTAGTTTCATGGATTCGAGCTTAAATTTATTCACCGCCGAAGTTGTTTGGTTTGTATTGGGAGCTATTTTGATGTTGTTAGAACTGCTCGCTCCGGGATTGATATTGATCTTTTTTGGTGTGGGAGCATGGGTAACTGCGGCTACAGTTCTACTATTAGACATTGGCCTTAATGCACAATTGCTTGTATTTTCTATTTCTTCCATAGCAAGCTTATTGTCCCTTCGTCAAAGCATAAAGAAAAAATACATGGATGTTTCTGCTGAAGGGGAAGGTCAATTGGAGGATGAATTTATCGGAAGAAAAGCAATCGCCATCACCGATATTCTCCCTGAACGTGATGGCAAAGTAGAATACAATGGAAGCCATTGGGAAGCAGCCTCTCAACAAAAAATAAAAGCCAAGGACAATGTACGTATCGTCGGCATGAAAAGCATAAAACTAATTGTAGAACCCATTAATTAATTTAATATGTCAATGATTACACCCGGAACCATCATATTTATTGCATTTCTGATTGTGGCACTTTTTGTGTTCATCTCCACCATCAAGATTGTCCCTCAACGATCGGCCTACATCGTAGAACGATTTGGGAAATACCGTACCACTTTACTGGCAGGCTTTCATGTCATCATTCCATTTGTGGACAAAGTAGCTTATAAGCATACCTTGAAGGAACAGGTCATCGATGTATCCTCCCAAACTTGTATTACCAGAGACAACATTTCTGTTGAAGTTGATGGTGTATTGTACCTAAAAGTAATGGATGCTAAAAAGGCCTCTTATGGTGTTGACGATTATCCTTTTGCTTCCATTCAATTGGCTCAAACAACAATGAGAAGTATCATTGGCAAACTGGAACTGGACAAAACTTTTGAAGAGCGGGATAAGATCAACTCTATTATTGTAGAAGCTGTGGACAAAGCAAGTGATCCTTGGGGTGTAAAAGTGAGTCGTTATGAGGTGAAAAACATCACCCCTCCTCAGAGCATCAAAGATGCCATGGAAAAACAAATGCGTGCAGAAAGAGAAAAAAGAGCAACCATTGCCACTTCAGAAGGAGAGAGACAAGCTGTTGTCAACCGTGCAGAAGGAGACAAACAAGATTTAATCGCCACTTCCGAAGGTGAAAAACAAAAACGGATCAATGAAGCAGAAGGAGAAGCGGCAGAAATCTTGAGTGTTGCCAATGCGACCGCAGAAGGGATTCGACAAATTGCAAGTGCTATTCAAGAAAAAGGCGGATATGAAGCTGTCAATTTGAGAGTTGCCGAACGCTACATTGAGCAATTCGGCAAACTTGCAAAAGAAGGGAACACGCTAATTTTACCGTCTGATCTTACTGATGTATCTAGTCTTGTAGCTACTGCTACTTCAGTGATTAAACAACAAAAGAAATAGGCATGAAACAAGGTCAAAGAGCGCTTTTATTTTTTAGTGCCATGCTTATGACATTTGGGATAACTTCCTTTAATTTCGAGGATCCATCCTTTCAATTGAATGGAAAAGAATACATCCTAGTTTTTTGTGGAGTTGTACTGTTAGGTATGTATTTCCTTAGAAGGTCTAACGCACAATAATCACCAAACATTTCATCGATTATAGAGTCTTCTTCTTGTATCTTTGAACTCAAAAATAATATCATGTTAAAGCAAAATATTGAAGAGCAACTTCAATCCCAAATAGAAAAAGAAGGTTCTTCCTCACAACTGTATCTAGCAATGGCTTGTTGGGCTGATGTAAAAGGTTTCAATGGAGCTGCGGAATTTTTATATACACACTCAGACGAAGAACGAGAGCATATGCTCAAATTGATCAGATTCGTTAACGAAAGAGGTGGTCACGCAACTGTGCCAAGTCTTCCATCTCCTAAGAAAGAATACGACAGTTTAATGGGTGTATTTAAAAGCATTTTAGAACATGAGATTTTGGTCACAGAGTCAATCAATGACATCATTTCTTTGTGCTTAGAGGAAAAAGATCACACCACCAATAATTTCATGCAATGGTACATAGCTGAACAAATGGAAGAGGAAGAATTGGCAAGCAACATCATCGACAAATTAGAGATGATTGGCAGCGACACCTCTAGTCTTTATTTATTTGACAAAGAACTCAGCGGTTTAAGCAATCACAATGAACCTGCCTAATTTAGGCGCATTAAGATGAAAGACAATCAGTATAATCTCCTCATTTTAGGAGGAGGTTTGTCTGGATTGCAATTGGCAATGGCATTCGCCAAAGATTCGTTTTTTGATCAATACTCTATTGCAATTATAGAAACAGATAAAAAAAATCGACACGACCGCAATTGGAGTTTTTGGGAAAAGGGCGAAGGCCAGTGGGAAGAGATCATATACAAGCAATGGGAAAGTGCCTATTTCTATGGATCTACTAAATGTTTACACTTTGATCTGAGTAATTACCGCTATAAAACGATCAGATCAATAGACTTTTACACCATTGCGAAACAAATCATTGAATCCTCTTCAAACATTGAATGGATTGAAGATGTGATTATTGAAGTAGATACTGATACTAAAGTCTGTCGCGGGAAAAACAACACTTACACGGCCACTAAAATTTTCGATGGTGTGAGCAAAAGCAATTGGGAACAGTCAAAACACCCCACTGTATTGCAACACTTTAGAGGATGGAACATCTCTACTGAAAAAGAAGTGTTTTCCGAAAATTCATTTTGCATGATGGACTTCCGCCTGGGTTTTGAGAATCAATGTTCGTTTACTTACATTTTGCCCTTTTCATCAAAGAAGGCACTGGTGGAATACACATTTTTCAGTCCCGAAAAAGTGCCTTCTCAGGTCTATGACCAGATGCTCAAAAAATACATATCGGACCAACTTGGAATAAAAAATTATTCCATAGACGAAAAAGAAGAAGGGGTGATCCCGATGAGCACCTATCCTTTTCACAAAGCCAATCAAAAGGACTACATAAAAATTGGCACTCAAGGGGGCTGGGTAAAACCTTCTTCAGGGTATTCATTCAAAAGCACTGAGAACAAAATCAAGAAAGTAATTCAAAACCTTAAGTCCAATCAACCCTTGGACAAACATTTGTTCAAAAAGCGATTCCAGTATTACGATCGAATATTCCTGCGCTTGCTGCAAGAAGAAAACCAAAGAGGGGCCTCATTGTTTGAGCAACTGTACAGTGCAAATTCCATCAATGATATTTTTTTATTCTTAGATGAAGAAACCACTCTTTTACAAGAAATGCGAATAATGAATAATTTTGAAAAAATGCCATTTCTCAAGAGTTTTGGCAAAGAACTAATGAACTAAGTCTATGTTTGGAAAAATGGGAGACCTAATGGGCAAAATGCAAGAAATGAAGCATAAGTCCGAAGAGGTAAAATCAAGATTAGAAACCATCATTGTTGAAGGACAAGTAGAGAACAATGCTGTCGTCGTGAAATGCAATGGGAATAGAAAAGTTACAGAGGTCAAGATTGAAAACCTAAATGCTTTCGAGAAAGAACAATTGGAAGACTATATACTACTTGCGACAAACCGGGCATTGGAAGCCGCTGAAAAGGTGAACGAGGCAGAAATGCAAAGCATAGCCAAAGGAATGTTGCCAGGCTTTATGTGATTATTGGTGCAAACCAATCAAAATTCCTGCTTCATAAATTGGAAAATCAGCCAAGCCACTGCGCTCTGTAAACAGTTCCGAAAAACGATACCTTCCGTAAAAGATCAATCGATTGAAACCGATCCGAACTTGAGCACCATATTGGAAATCCTCTGTATATTTTAAACGCAAAAGCACACTTTTCGATTTATTGGCTTGCGGGTAATTATCTTTCAACACAATTTGATTCTTTACCCGATAGTTGTAACCAAAGTACCCGCCAATGTCCAAAAACGTTCCCGTTGAATGGTAGCGGTTCTTGAATTTAAAACGCTGAAATAAATGAGCTTGAATGTTATTGAAAACTAGTTTTTCCTTTTTGTTAAGCACACGATTGGGCACCGTTTTCATAGAATCTTGCTTAATGTGATAAGCTGAAAAGTGATAATTTATGTCAAATCCTAACTCATACCATCTGGCAATACGCCATTTTGCCAACCATCCTAATGTAAAAGTGGAAGATCTGCCGGGAAGAATTGAAGCACTGTCGCCCTCTGATGAACCAATAATAAAGCCATATCCAACAAACAGATGACTGTAATGGTCTAAGTTAGGACCTCTTTTTTTCAAGGTGAGAGAATCTAAGTTCCTTCCATCCTCATCAAGGTTCGCCCTTTTATCATTTTTATGCTTTTCAATAGGCTTATCTTGAGCATACACTGTCCCAACACATATTAAAAACAATAGGAGAATGTGATATTTTAGGTTCAAAATTTCTTCATTTGAAGCGAAAATACGAATTCAATGAATGAAACTAATTGACCTTATTATTGCTTAAGCCTCCCCTTTTATATAACTTGGTCAATCATAAACCAACTATCATGAAAAAATTTAGCCCATTCCAAACTGGAATAGTTATCACTTTTTTGTTCTTCTCAACCATTCTTTTTGCTCAAAATGAGCCTACTAAACCAGACTTTCAAGCTAGGGTTTATCAAAACAATGGCAACATCTATGTTCAGAAACAATTGCCACTATTCTTAAAGTTTTCTACTGAACCGAATGGAAAAAATTATGATTTAAAAAGCAAGGTCACTGCTGATTACGCAGATCCAATGTATTTAGACACAGAAGGAATCAATTACATCAGGAGCAGATGGGCTGTTGATAAAAACACAAAGAAGACAATTCAGCCACAGCAGGAAGTGATGTATGAAATCTATGCAGACGGATTAGCTCCTAGTTCTTCTTCCTCATTCAGCGGAGCTCCAAAATACAACAATGGTTCAACCCAATTCTATGGTAAAGGTTTAAGTGTAGACCTTTCTTCAAGAGATGGAGTTTCTGGCGTTGAGCAAATCCACTTTTCGAAAAATGGAGAAGCGTATCAAAAATACAGCAGCAGCCTTTCTTTTGACGGAGATAAGGCGCACACTCTTTATTATTTTGGAAGTGACAACGTAGGCAATGCAGAAAATACGAGAAGCAAGTCTTTTACTGTAGATGTTTCTTCTCCTAATTCTGGGCATGAAATTGTTGGAATAGTACACAATGGCAACATCATTGCCCCTTCGACAAAATTTAAATTGAGTTCTAATGATGCTTTGTCAGGTGTTAGAAAAATTCTATACAGCTATGATACAAGAAGTGAAAACAACTATCCATCTTACCCCGTAACTGCCAATTATTTATCTGATGGGGATCACACTTTAAAGTATCATTCTATTGACAAAGTTGACAACGATGAAAATGCCAAAACCTTTAAGTTTTACTTGGATAAAATCGCTCCTGTTATCTCCATAGAGGTTCAAGGAGACCAATATGCTACTACAAATAGAATGTACGTGTCCTCGAGAACAAAAATCAACATGACGGCAACAGACAATAAAGCTGGTGTCGAAAGCATCCAATATAAAATTGACGCAGCTTCATATGCTGCATTTTCATCTCCTTTTGTAGTGCCAAGTTCAAATGGCATTCATAACATCACTTATTATGCATTGGATAATGTAAAGAATAGAACTGCCAGCAAATCTGTTGCCTCCGCATTGGGAAACAAACAAGTTTATATGGATAATCGCCCTCCGACTACTGGAATTAGCTATAGCAGCCCAAAGTTTTTCGATCGTGATACATTATTCATCAACAGCAAAACAAATGTTACTCTTCGATCTACAGACAATGCTTCAGGAGTTCAAAACATAAGTTATACTGTAAACGGAGGAGGCGTATCAACCTACTCTTCTCCATTCCAAATACCAAATGATGGCAATCATTCAATCAAATTTAAAGCCACTGATCGTGTAAACAATATAGAACAAGAAAAAGAAAGTAAGGTATTTGTCGACAACACTCCGCCTGTCATTCACCACAATTTTAGTATTCAACCTATTGGCAACAAAAACAAAAAAGGTGAATCGGTGAACATTTATCCAAATTATACGCGTTTGTATTTAGGCGCAACTGATAAGCATTGTGGAACAGACAAAATCACCTATTCCATGAATGGTGGTGAATTTTTTGAATACTCCAGTCCTTATACATTGGATGTATCTGAGGTAAAAAGATTTGGTAAGAATAAATTCTACACTGTAATAGTTAGAGCAGTTGACAAGCTTGGAAATCAAAGTGAAGAAACCATCAATTTCTTTGTAGGAGAATAAATAGTGTTGCCTTCCATTGCCTCTGCTGAGCAAATGACTCCTGATAATTTCATTTAATGCATCAATGAAAGTTGATTTAAGAAGCGATACGGTCACCCAACCCACCAAAGCAATGATGGCTGCCATGATGAGGGCTAAGTTGGGCGATGATGTGTTTGGTGATGACCCTACAGTAATTGCATTAGAAACGAAGGCTGCCAAATTATTTGGCCATGAATCTGCACTTTTTTGCCCTTCGGGTACCATGACCAATCAAATTGCAATTCAAGTACATACGCACAGTCCTGGAGAAGTGATATGTGACAATACTGCACACATTTATCGCTACGAGGGGGGTGGTATTGCCTACAATGCAAATTGTTCTGTACGACTTATAAATGGGGATCGAGGGCGTTTTACATTGGCACAATTGATGAAAAAAATTAACCCAGATGACATTCATCTTCCACCATCACAACTTGTCTCCATTGAGAATACCTCGAACAAAGGTGGTGGCAGTATCTGGGAAACAAGTGATCTTAAAAAAATCTCTAGCCACTGTAAATCAAAAAAGATTCCTTTACACATGGACGGAGCACGTCTCTTCAATGCTTTAGTGGCTAGCAATAGCAAGGCCGAAGAGATTGGGCCGCTCTTCGACAGTATTTCTATTTGCTTATCTAAAGGCCTTGGATGTCCCGTTGGCTCATTACTTATTGGATCAAAAGCCTTTATCCATAAAGCGAGAAGAATTCGAAAAATTATGGGCGGAGGCATGCGTCAAGCAGGTTTCTTAGCTGCCGCTGGCATTTACGCCTTAGATCATCATGTAAAACGTTTAATAGATGACCATCGAAGAGCTCAATATATTGTTGATTATTTAACGTCAGTTAATTACGTAGAAGAGATTTGTCCAGCGGAGACCAATATTGTTATTTTTAAACTCAATGACAATGTACCAATGAATCAATTTATTGAAACACTTTCCTCAAATGGCATTGGGGTGGTCAGCATGGGACCTCAGCTTATCCGATTTGTCACCCATTTAGGCATCAATGATGATAACATCCAATACCTCATTGGTGTATTGAAAGAAATTGCTTAGTATTCAATTTCAAGGTCAACCAAATATCCACCATATTTACGCACATTCATCACCTTGCCTCCTTCAAAAATTAGGTATTGACCTTTGATGGCTTCCAACTTTCCTTCCAATACAGCTTCTTTATCCAAATTGTGACTTTTTACCACCTTAGGAAACCGTAAAGCAGGGTACTTCATTTCAGTAATTTCATCATCATCGGTGGCAAAATCCATCCATTCCTCGTCCAATTTATCAATTAGTAGGTCTTTACTATCTACCAAATCTACATTTGTGGCCACTTCATTCTTCAACATTCTTTGCCAAGGTGTTTTGTCTGAAGCGAAAGCTTTTAGCGCCACCTCGATCATACCTGCTTGATAGCGGTTCTCAGTTACAGCAATTTTAATTGCCTTAGATGCGCCTTGGTCAATCCACCTATAAGGAACTTGGGTTTCTCTGGTAACGCCCACTTTTATCCCATATGACATGGCTAAGTAAACTACATGAGGCTGATTGTGATTGCGTTCTTCCCATTCAATGTCTCTGCCTTTTCCTAAATGTGCCTCGCACAATTCAGGACGAATAATGCATTCTGCATTCTGTGGCGCATTCATGAAACATGGATAGCAGAAGCCCTGCGCAAAGGACTTCTTTGTGACTCTTCCACAATTGATGCAATTGATAGTGCCTGTGTATGTAATTTTCACATATTGACCAACTGCATTTGTCATGTTGATCATTTCTTCACCTAATCTAAGCTGGTAAAGTATAGGAGAATCCAACTGTGTGCTCATTTTACTTAGATTCCCTTTCCACTGCCTTTTTTCCATGCAACGAATTTAATTTATTTCTACTGCGAATTCAATAATTTAGGGCCTAGAATGACAGTAGTAAAAAGACTATCGGTAAAACAAATTATTTGGCTGTTTATTGGCTGTGGATTCCTTCTATATGGAAATACATTAGGGCACGATTTCGCATTGGATGATGCTCTTGTTTATACAGACAATGCCTATACAAAGAAAGGATTATCAGGAATTTGGGAACAATTGAGCAATGATCAATTCATGGGCTTCTATGGCGAAAAAAAGGACTTAGTTTCAGGCGGTCGTTATCGTCCACTCTCTATGGTGATGTTTAACATACAGTATGCCCTTAATGGTGAAAGTGCATTCTTAGGTCATTTGACCAATGTGCTATTCTACATTCTAAATGGCATACTGCTCTTTTTAGTGCTCAGAATACTATTGTCCAAATGGGAAATCAGCTCTCCCATCCCCTACATTGATTTCCCATTATTGATCAGTTTAACATGGTTCTTCCATCCCATCCATACCGAAGTAGTTGCTAACATCAAAGGCTTAGACGAAATGATGGCGTTCTCCTTTGAACTTATAACTGTTCTGTTGCTATTGAAATATTTGAAATCAAAAAATCTTGCAACGCTTTTTGGATTATCGGCAACCTTCTTTCTTGCATTGCTTTCAAAGGAGAATGCAGTTACTTGGTTAGCGGTATTACCGCTGACTGTTTACTTTTTTACTGAAACCAGATTTAAAAAAGCCTTGCCTGCCTATGCAGGCATATTGATCAGTTTTGGTTTTTGGTTTATCATACGTTACCAAGTCATTGGTGGTGGGATCACAGCTGTTGCCGACAACCTCATGAATGACCCATTCCTAGAATCGACCATTTCCGAAAAATATGCCACCATTGTATTAACTCTTGGAAAATACCTTCAATTGTTGATTTTTCCTCATCCTCTAACTTATGACTACTACCCAAAACACATCCCTATTGTTGGCTGGGGACATCCCTTGGTCTTGATTTCTTTGGTGGTGCATTTCCTGTTAATATTGGTATTCATCAAGGGTTTTCTAAAAAAACACCTCTTAAGCTACAGTATACTAATCTATGCTATCACCTTGAGCATCGCCTCCAACATATTCTTTCCTATAGGAGCGTTTATGAATGAACGCTTCATTTATGTCTCTTCTTTGGGTTTTGCAATCGCATTGTCTTATTTTTTGCTTCAGATCTTGCCCAATCAAATCAACCATAAAAAACAACAGACTTCTTTGATCACGGGCTTCACTATCTTGATACTTGTTCTTTTCAGTGTTAAAGTGATCAGTCGTAACCCTGTATGGGAAAACAATTTCACCCTTTCAACAAATGATGCAAACATTTCGATCAATGGTGCTAAAAGCAATGTGATGGCAGGAGGATTACTCACTGAACGTGCTAAGGAAACCTCAGACCCCATTCTAAAGAAGGCCTATTTAAAACGAGCACTCACACATTTAGGCCGTGCCATTAATATTTATCCTGATTACATTGATGCCTATCTACTCATGGGCAATGCACAATGGGATTATTTTCAACAAGCAGAAAAATCAATTCCTTACTATAAGCAAATACTCAGCATCAATCCAAGCCATGACAATGCATGGCAAAATATTTACATTGTGCTGGAACAAAGCAAAAATGCCGATTACAAAATTGGAACTTACAAGAACTTGATGCAAATCAATCCCAACGATCCTAAGTTGTATTTGAATCTCGGACGGGCCTATGGGAAAGATAAAAATGACCTTCAGAATTCAATTACTACTATGGAGGAAGGACTTTCACGCTTTCCAAAAGAATTCAATTTATTGAGCAATTTGGGTACTGCCTATGGAATACTTGGAGAGTATACTAAAGCATTGGGAGTTCTTGTGCGAGCAAAAGAGATTCGACCAAATGATGCAAACGTACATGTAAATTTAGGGCTAAGCTATTATTACACAGGACAATTGGAGTTAGCACAACAAGCCTTTGATGAAGCGAACAGATTAAATCCTCAAATCGATAGAAATCAATTCCCAATTTAAACCATTGAAACATGGAAAACATTCATCCGTTTCCGGATCAATTTCCAAAACTTGAAACTGAACGTTTGTACCTTGAAAACTTCAATTTAAATGATGCTGTTGATTTCTTTCAAATTAGGTCCAATGAAACCTTTATGTTGTATATGGGTGCCTACCCCATGAAGGAGGTTAAAGAATCAAAGGATCACATTAAGATGCTGTTGAACACCTATGTGCAAAAGGGCGGAATTGCATGGAAAATGGTTGAAAAAGAAACTCAAGTATTGATTGGTTACATTGGCTTCTTCAACCTTGATGCACGTCATGCTAGAGCAGAAATTGGTTTTGGCATTGCGCTAGAACATCAAGGAAAAGGTTTTGGAAGCGAAGCCTTAAACGCAATTGTTAACTACTGCTATGAAGAAGTCGGATTGCATTCCCTCATGGCTGAAATCGATCCCAGAAATACTGCCTGTATTAAATTGGTAGAAAAATGTGGTTTTAAACAAGAAGGGCTATTTAAAGGAAACTTCTACTTTGATGGAGAATTTTTGGACAGTGCTTATTATCGCAATGTGCATCAAACTACCTAAACTCAAAGTCCAAACTTTTGTTAATTCTTCAACTCGGCTCTTGAAGCCATAGGATTAGACTTATTTTTATCACACAATTTTTAACATGAAGCATTTCCTACTCCTGTTTGTTTTAAGCTGGCTTTCTGCTGCATATGCACAACGCCCGCTTGAGAGTTCCTCAGATATTTACCAAGAAATAAAACGTTTAAACGTTTTGACAAATGTGTTGTACTTGGCTGCACATCCCGACGATGAAAACACACGATTGATCTCTTGGTTAGAAAATGAAAAATTGGCTCGGACAGCATACCTCTCACTGACAAGAGGCTCTGGTGGTCAGAATCTGATTGGAACAGAAAAAGGACCTGCGATGGGAGTTTTGCGTACCCAAGAATTGATTGAAGCGCGGAAAATTGATGGCGGTGAACAGTACTTTAGTTCTGCCATTGACTTTGGTTATTCCAAAACCTCTGATGAAACGCTTGAGATTTGGAACAAAGAAGAGGTATTGGGAGATGTGGTTTGGACCATTCGAAAATTTCGTCCAGACATTATCATTACACGTTTTCCACCAGACAAACGTGCAGGACATGGGCATCATACAGCTTCAGCAATATTAGCAGAAGAGGCGTTTAAAATGAGTAGCGATGCAACGAATTATCCTAAACAAATGGGATACTTAAGATTGTTTTACAATGATTCGGTTGCGACTTTCAAAGAAATCATTCAATCGCCTTGGCAAGCAAAACGAATCTTATGGAATACTTCTGTATGGTGGGATCAACAATTGCCTGAAAAAGCCGCTAAAGCCGATGATTACATTAAAATTGACATCGGTGAATACAATGATGTATTGGGATTATCCTATTCGGAGATTGCTTCTGACAGCAGAAGCCAACACCAAAGTCAAGGGTTTGGCTCTGCAAGAACAAGGGGTAAGCAAATTGAATACTTAAAACATACCGCTGGAGAGAAAGCAGAAAAAGACCTTTTTGAAGACATCAATACAACTTGGTCGAGAGTGCCTGACAGTGAAAAAATCCAAGAATTGGTGAATTCAATCATCAAAGAATATGACTTTAAACAGCCTGCCAATTCTTTGAAGAAATTGGTAGATCTCTATGCCCTTTTGGAAAAAAAATTATCTCCTATAGATGCTTCACAGTTAAAAATTATTGATGGTACCCAACGCATAAATCAAAAGAAAGATGATTTCTTCATTGAACATAAGCTTGAAGATGTTAGGCGATTGATCAAGGCAGTTGCTGGTATACATGCCGAGTATTTAGCTAAGCAATCAAATTATATTGAAGGTAAGGAAATTGAAATCACTGGGAACTTTAATCTCATTGTGCGCAATGCAGATTACAAAATTCTATTGAATTCTATTGACGAGCGCAATTCAATTACAACGGAATTGCCCATTCAATTGAAGCGGAATGAATTGGTAAAACTTACTTTTAAGGGTTTTGTTCAAGAACCCTTCAATCAAAATATCTCACTTTCTAACCCATACTGGCTATTCAAAAATGAAAAAAGCTTTAATCCTAGTCAAAAAGGATTGTCAGAAAATTTACCCCTCATCTATATTCGTTATGAATTGCTCATTGATGGCACTTCTGTTTTTTTTACAGAACCCATTGATTTCAAATGGGTAGATCGAGCTGATGGGGAATTACATAGAGATGTGGAAATCTATCCAGCAGCCACTGCGACTCCAGAAAAAAATGTCTATCTCTTTTCTGGGCAAAAAAGTATGGCTGTAGATGTTTTGGTTGAAGCGCATACCAATAATTTTAAATCTGAATTAATTCCTCAATTGCCTGAAGGTTGGAGTACACAACCTGAAAAAATATCTGTCAGTTTGAATAATGCTGGAGATCAACGCTCCTTTCGATTTGAATTATATTCACCGAAAGAAAATTCCATGGGTGAAGTCAAATTTCTATGGGGGGATAGCCCTGCAAATGCCTTTCAATTAATTGATTATCCTCATATAAAACCACAAGTAATGTTCCCCCCTGCATCTGCAAAAATTGTAAATACAACTGTCAATAAAACAGTGAATCACCTTTTATACATTGTAGGCAGTGGAGACGAAGTGGCGCAAAACCTCAAACAAATCGGATTCGAAATTACAAGTATCCAAGCAGATAAATTGGCCATTACAGACCTTTCTAAGTTTGAAACCATCCTTGTCGGCATTCGGGCATACAACACTTCTGAATACATGAAAAGCGGAAATACGATCCTAAATCAATTCGCAGAAAATGGAGGTACCGTCATAGTTCAATACAATACCTCAAGAGGATTGAAGGCCGATCAAATTGGTCCTTATAAACTGCATCTGTCAAGAAATCGTGTCACTAAAGAAGACTGTAAGGTGAATTTTCTCGCTAAAAAACATCCCATCTTAAACAGGCCAAATAAAATTACCCAAGAAGACTTCAACCATTGGGTACAAGAGAGAGGTTTATACTTTGCAGATGAATGGGACAAAGAACACTATACGCCAATAATATCTTGGAATGATCCAGGAGAGAAACCTCAGCATGGAGGATTATTGATCGCCAAACATGGGAATGGCCATTTTATTTATACTGGAATTTCTTTCTTCAGACAATTGCCAGCAGGAGTCCCCGGAGCTTATCGTTTACTGAGCAATCTTATTTCTTATGGACAAGAGTAAAAACATCGAAGAAGACCGACCCCCATTTTTTAAGCGTTGGAAAGACCTTTACCTTTTTGTCTTTTTATTTGAAGTGGTTTTGGTTTTTCTTTTTATTTGGATCACTAATCTTTATGCTATATGAATGCATTGAGTCGATTGGATTGGTTTGTCATGCTTGGTACGCTATTTTTCATAGTCGCCTACGGAGTCTGGAAAACACGCGGAAGTAAGAACATTAAAGGATACTTATTGGGAGGAAATGACTCCAATTGGTGGACAATTGGCCTTTCTGTAATGGCCACACAAGCCTCAGCAATTACTTTTCTTTCCACGCCCGGTCAAGCATACATGGAGGGCATGGGCTTTGTGCAATTCTATTTTGGCTTGCCTATTGCCATGATTATTATTTCCACGGTGTTTATTCCCTTGTATTATAAACTCAAAGTCTACACTGCTTATGAGTTCCTAGAGAATAGATTTGACAATAAAACTCGATTATTGACAGCTTCTCTATTCTTATTGCAACGGGGTTTGGCTGCTGGCATAACAATATATGCTCCTGCCATAATTCTTTCACAAATCATCGGTTGGAGTTTGAATGTGACCATTCTGTTTATTGGTGCTCTAGTTATCATGTATACTGTTTCCGGAGGTACCAAAGCAGTCAGTCAGACTCATAAACAACAAATGGCTGTAATTTTTATAGGAATGTTCATCGCTTGTGCTTTTCTTATTTCATACATCACAGACCACCTCTCCTTGGGAAAAGGAATCGAATTGGCAGGTGCCATGGGAAAAATGGAAGTCATTGATTGGAAATTTGACCCATCAAGTCGTTACAACATTTGGTCAGGAATTATCGGTGGTTTGTTCCTACAGTTAAGTTACTTTGGAACAGACCAATCCCAAGTACAACGTTACTTAGGTGGCAAATCAATGAAAGAAAGCAGGTTGGGACTCATGTTTAACGGCCTGTTAAAAATACCCATGCAATTCTTCATCTTGTTTGTCGGTGTGTTGGTGTTCCTTTTTTATCAATTTGTACTGCCGCCTCTGCACTTCAATCGTGAGAATGTTCAAAAAGTGGAACAAAGCAGTTTTTACCCAGACTACCAACGTTTAGAGACCGAACAAAAAAGACTCTGGCAAGAAAAGCATGCACTCTTTGAATTTTACAAAGACAAACTAATTGATCAAGGTGTAAAAAGTGTGATGGCCGAAATTCATGAAAGTGAAAAAGCATTGATGAATGAAAGTAAAAACATCATTAAAAAAGTAGACCCAAATGCCGAAACACAGGATGATGATTACATCTTCATCACTTTTGTGATCAATTATTTACCTATTGGAATTGTAGGACTTTTATTGGCAGTAATTTTCTCAGCAGCTATGTCATCTACTTCTGCTGAATTGAATGCATTGGCTTCGACCACTACGGTGGACATATACAAACGCAACATCAACAGCAAAGGCTCTGAATTGCATTATCTGCAACGTTCCAAATTATTCACGCTATTGTTTGGGCTATTTGCAATTGCATTTGCTGCCGCGGCATCTTTGTTTGACAACCTTATTGAAGCTGTAAATATTCTTGGCTCTCTTTTCTATGGCACAATATTGGGCATCTTTTTGGTGGCCTTCTTTTTTAAAAAAATTCAAGCAGGTGCTGTGTTTCCCGCTGCCTTGATCGCCCAAGCTTGTATCATCTTGTTGTACAGCCTGAATCGTCTCGAAATCATTGATCTGGGTTACCTTTGGTACAATCTCATTGCCCCTATGTTGGTTATTGGTGTGGCATTATTATTAAAGACAATGCGACCACGCTTGGGAAAATAATTATACAGAAAAAGTAAAAGGTAGAGTGATTCATGATAAATCCTAACTTTAAAGCATGATTAAGATTCATCCTCAACGGACAATGATCGCGGTAGGCTTTTTAGTTGGCATGCTTGCCTATTGGTTTAACGCCTACAATGAACATGTAGTTAAAAGTGTAAACATTTACTTTTTGTTGGGTGCTCTCACTTTATTTGCATCCTACACTTTAGGAAGTCAAATTGAAACTTGCACATTAAAAATGCCATTCCGACTTACTGCTGGCATTCTCATTGCTGCTGTTGTACGCATCATATTCGACTTAATTCTAGACTCAAGCACCCACAATTTATTTCCCCTTGAGTTGCTTCTGCTCATCATCGTCAGCATTCCAATGGGCTATACAGGTTTTTGGCTTTCACGGAAGTTTAAACCTCAGAAACAGTAATTTAAACTGAGCCTTTTCTCAAAGCCGTATTTGGAACTTTTAGGCTAAATAAGCAGAATACATCCAAATGGTTTTCTCCTGTTCCCTAATGTAATCACTCATTAATGCAGTGGTTCCTTCATCTTCAACTTCTCCAGCCAAACTCAATATACCGCGTTGTTTTAACAATAGAGTTTTCAAAGCATTCAATACCTCAGAAACCGCAGTATTGCCATTCAAAACCTCAGTACTCTCGCGAATTTCACTTTGCCGTAAGTAGGTCGAAAATTGATGAGCAGGTGCTTTCCCTAGGGTGAGCATTCGTTCAGCGACTTCATCTATTTTTACAAATAAATCATTGTACAATTCTTCAAATTTTACATGCAATTCAAAGAATTGTGATCCTTTGATGTTCCAATGATACCCTCTCGCATTCTGATAGAAAACAGAATAATTGGCAAGCAAATCTCCTAGCATATCGGCGAGTTCTTCACTTTTTTGAATGTCTAATCCTATTTGGTTCGTTGTTTCCATCTTTTTTTTTATATTGAGACTCTAGTCAATTGACCCCAAGACTCTTTTCATAAAACCGTTCAATGCCTCTTTTTCATCCATGCCATCCTCCATCATCTTTTGTACCTCCATGGCACCGTAAAGATTTGACAAGAGTTCACCTATTACATCCAATTCCTCATCTTTAATGGCTTTGCTGTCACTGATGTGTTCTAAGAGTTCGATGGACTCCGACACGAAGTCGGAGTCGTATTCATCGATAAATCCTTTAATGTGTTTAATTAGTGGCAGTCTCATCTATAAATTTTTTTAGATTTTCTGCTTGATTGGTCTGAATTTGTCCGGCCAAAGTGCCACCCTTAAAAGTAGCAAAGGTGGGTAAATTGTCCACTTTTGCCAGCTTTCTTGATTCGGGATATTTCTCCGCATCTACCATGACAAATTCAATGTCTGCAAATTCTTCGGCCATGCGCTTAAACTTAGGCTTCATCATTCTGCAGTTACCGCACCAACCAGCGGAATACTGTACCACAACGGTCTTACCACCATCAACGATTGACTTTAGATTGTCACTCTCTAATTCAGTAAACATATTAATTGGTTTTAATTATTGCTTAAATAAGTGGCAACACCCTCAGTATCTGCTTTCATGGCTTCTTTCCCTTCTTCCCAGTTTGCGGGACAAACCTCTCCATGATTTTGAACATGACTGAAAGCGTCAATTAATCTTAAGAATTCATTCACATTTCTACCAACTGGCATGTGATTTATTCCTTCATGAAATACAACTCCAGTCTCATCTATCAAGTAAGTTGCTCTATAACTTACATTATCACCGTCCATTTGCCATACTCCACTCTCAGCGTATTCACCCGCATCTGTGGCATCTAAAATGTCTAACACAGACGATAAATTTCGGTTCGCATCTGCAATTAATGGATATTTTACACCTTCTATTCCACCATTATCTTTCGCAGTGTTTAACCAAGCGAAGTGTACTTCAGCAGTATCGCAGGAAGCTCCTATGACAATGGTATTTCTATTCTCAAATTCAGCCATAGCTGCCTGAAATGCATGCAATTCTGTAGGGCATACAAAAGTGAAATCTTTTGGATACCAGAATAAAAGCACTTTTTTCTTCTTTTCAATCGCCTCATTCAAGACGTTCAACTCAAATGTATCGCCCATCTCATCAATGGCGTTTACTGTAATGTTGGGGAATTTTTTTCCTACGAATGACATATTGTTAGTTTTAAATTTCACACAAATGTAGTCCCAATATCTAATAGATACAATCGAAATATTCTATACTTTTGTTAGATATTATCTATAATGAACTTTCAGCAATTAGAATACGCACTTGCCATTCACAAATATAAAAACTTTGGTGCTGCAGCAGATCAATGCGGTATCTCACAGGCAACCTTAAGTGCAATGATTAAAAAACTTGAACTAGAGCTAGACATACTGCTATTTGATCGTTCAAGAAAACCTGTCAAGACTACGTCTGAAGGATTAGTTTTTATTGAAAAAGCAAGAGACATTCTGAAGATTAAGGAAGAAATTTTTGAAATCAATGGCTCTGACTCAGAAATGAAAGGAAATTTAAAGATTGGCATCATCCCAACTGTGGTCAATGCTTTATTGCCAATGGTATTGCCCAGAATTTTAAAGGAAAATCCAAAAATTGAATTGGAAATAAAAGAGATCACAACCGAACAGATCAAACAACAACTGAGCAATGATGAAATTGATTTAGGGATACTAGCCACCCCTATTCAAGATGAGGTTTTTGAAGAGCATGTCCTTTATTATGAACCAATGTGGGTATATGGAATCGAGAATCAACAAAAGCAATACATAAGTTCATCAGATGTCAAGAATCAAAATATTTGGCTGTTAGAAGAGGGGCATTGTTTTAGAGAACAAATGCGCACCATTTGCGAAATCAGAGAGAAAGCACCAAAACATAAAAACTTAGAATTTAAAGGCAATTCATTCATGACACTGATGCACATGTGTGATCAATTTGGTGGCTTGACACTTTTACCAGAATTGTATGTCAAAGAGTTACCTGCTCCACTGCAAAAGAAAAGCAAGTCATTCACCACACCCATACCAGTAAGAGAAATCAGCATACTCAGTTACCGCAAAACAGGCAATCAAAAAATAATTGATTACCTAAGTACGTTAATCCAAAAGGAAGTGGCCCCCCAATTATCAACAGTCTCTTACAAAAAACATGAATTGGAAATCATTGGCATTGCTTAAAGAACTGCTTTATTATGTTTCGAATAGTTCGTTGAATCTAAAAATATGATTCAGGCGTGCACCTTTCTCCGTCTGCTTTAATGTAATTACCTCATTGACTGCATCGTGTTCCATGAACAAATAAAGTTCTTCTTGAATGGCTTTTTTGTAAAAATTGGTTCGGTCTTCCAATGTTAACAATGGGCGTGTATCATAACCCATAACATAAGGCAAAGGAATATGTCCAGCAGATGGCAACAAATCTGCCATGAAAGCCATCTTTTTTCCTTGATATTCTATTAGAGGAATCATCATGGATTCTGTATGTCCATAGGTATAAAAAATCTCAAACCAATCAAATTCTTCGTCCTCAACAAATTTCAATTGACCAAATTCTTGCATGGGCAATATATTCTCTTTGAGGAATGATGCCTTTTCTCGAGCATTGGGATTGGTGGCCCATTCCCAATGTTTTTTATTGGACCAATAAGTAGCATTTTTAAAAGTCGACTGATATTTAGTTCGGTCAGAATTCCATTGAATGCCACCCCCACAATGATCAAAATGCAAATGTGTCAAGAATACATCGGTGATGTCATCTGGCTGAAATCCATGAATATTGAGAGAACTCTCTAAGCTATCATTTCCATGTAAATAATAGTATCCAAAAAACTTATCGCTTTGCTTATTTCCCATGCCGTTATCAATGAGCATTAATCTGTCTCCTTTCTCGATCAACATGCATCGCAAGGCCCATGAACACATATTATTGGCATCAGGTGGATTGGTACGTTGCCATAGTGATTTAGGCACTACTCCAAACATGGCACCGCCATCCAACTTAAAATTTCCTGTAGGTATAGGGTATATTTTCATCAGTGTACTTTTTGTCCGTTTTTTACTTTTTGATCTGTTTGCAATAGCACAATTTTGCCATCGGAGTCAGCAACGCCAAGTATCAAACATTCTGAAAAGAAATTGGCAATTTGCTTTGGAGGAAAATTGACAACTGCTACTACTTGTTTGCCTAGCAATGATTCCTTGGTATAATGATCTGTGATTTGAGCACTGGATTTTTTTCGTCCCAAGGGACCAAAATCAATCTCTAATTTCCAAGCAGCTTTTCGCGCTTCGAGAAATGTTTGAACATCTACTACAGTTCCTACGCGCATGTCTACCTTTTCAAAATCCTCCCAAGTTATCATTATAAATATTTTGTGTTGATGACTTGAATATGATGTAATTCATGGCCAATGATTACGTACATCAATTGTTCTACCCTAATTTTTAAACCATTCGCATTGCCTTCGTGTTCCATCATGTTTTTAGAAAAACTCCGAAACATCTGTACAGTTGATTTTCTTAAGGTCCGCCATTCTTCCAACAAATCTTTTAAGCCGCGGTAATCCGCGTTGGAATGTTGTACATAGTCCTCATGATCATAAGCTGCAAGTGACTTTTGCTCTCCTCTCGCAAAAGACAAAGCACGGTAGCAGAAAATACGCTCTGTATCAATCAAATGCTGAACAATCTCCTTGATACTCCACTTCCCAGCCTCATAACGATGATTTGCTTGATCATCATTAATAAGCACTAAGGTGCGTAAACTTTCCTTCATTCCCTCAGCCAACAATGCAAGGGGATCGCCAGCAGGTACCTTTTCGATGTATTGGTGAAAATATGGTGGATAGTTTTCTGAATTCATAATTCTTGGATTTTAATTGATTTACTAAACTAACCATCTTAGATAAGAAAAGTATATGGCGAAGCCAAACAAAAAGGCCACTCCAAACCAAGCAAGCAGTTGTTCTCCATTTGTAAGTATGGCATCTTTGCTTCCCAAGACTACCCATAGAATCATTCCTGCTAGAATGGGAGCAGTAATGAAAGATACACTTGTAGCCAAATCAACCAATTGCTTCATATTTTCCAATTGAAAAATCAACACAAACAAAGCTCCCGTTGCGGTAAGTAAAAGCCAAAAAATGTAAGAATGAAAAACGTTTAATTTCGGGAATGATAAACGCAACGCTTTACTCATGACTCTCGGATATGCATCCAATACAGTAAGCGTAGTGCTGAACATTGTAGCCAAGGCAGCAATTGCCACAAATAAGAATGACCATTGACCAAGCATCGCTGTATACATCCCAATGAGTTCACTAGCAAAGGCAACTCCACCACTTGGCAATTCTATTCCACTTCCACGAAGAATCACGGAACCTAGCGCAACAAAAACAGCCGCTAAGAAAGTAGTACCCCAATAACCCCATTTAAAATCAATCTTGGCTTGTTGAATGAAGAATGTATTGTGATGAAGTTTTTTCTCTTCTTGTGCCCATTCGGAATGCCAAATTGAAATGTCCAATGGGGCAGGCATCCACCCCAACAAAGCAATTAAGAAAAAGATGTCTGCATCTTCAAAAAAGGAAAATGTTTTGAAAGCAGTAGTTGGTGGCTGGTACTGAAATAATGCAGCCAACAAAGTCACGACAGAAGTGATTGCGAGTAAGACAATGACCATTTTTATGGTCCGATTTAGCCATTGATAGTTACCCATCAATAAGATGAGACTACAACATATAAGCAGCACTGCCGCAATGCTCCACAGTGGAATGCTGAGTTGAAACAAGGAAGCACAAATACTTGCAGTAATCAGAGTAACTACCGCTTGCACTGTAAACATAGTGGTAAGGGTGAGCCCATAAAAAAGCAACATTGGCAACTTCCCCTTTCTGTAAAATTCCTCCAATAACGTTCTTCCTGTGTGTGCCGTGAATAACGGAGCAGCTTTAAAAAAAGGGTACTTAAGAACATTGGCCAAGACCACAACTAGAATCATCCAAAGGCCATAACTAGCACCAGCTCTAGTAGATTGCACAAGATGTGAGACACCAACTGCAGCCCCTGCATACAATAGCCCGGGACCTAATTTATGAAGCTGTTTGAGCATAATTGAATGCTACTTATTACTCAGCTATAGCTGTCAATTTTTTTTGCAAGTTCTTCTTTCACACTTTTAAAATGAGCTTTGATCTCTTTGCTTTCCGTTCGTGGATATTGTGATACTTTAGCCAAAAGATCGAAACGACCATCTACCAATTCATCAATGCGGCTGTTGAGTTTTTTCTCATCCGCTTTGGGATTATTTATGATCTCTACATATGCATCTTCCATCAAAGTATTTGACCATTGTTTGATTTGTTTCTTGAGTTTTCTTCGATTTGCCATCGTTTAAATTTTTGATGAACCATAAAAATAAGCAGCAATCGAAACTTAAGGTATAGGAAGGTCAAAAGATACTGACAGCCAATCATTGATTAATTTCGTTCACGAAATTTTATGTATTCAATCATTGACATAGAGGCCACTGGAGGCAATGCCAAACAAGGTAAAATCACTGAAATAGCCATTATTCGTTTTGATGGCAATTCGATTATTGACCGCTACTCCACATTGGTGAATCCGAAAATGTCAATTCCAAAATACGTACAACGACTGACTGGCATCAACAATTCAATGGTAAACCAGGCCCCAGCATTTCACGAGATTGCAGAGGATGTATTGGCGCACATCAATGGCAGTTGTTTTGTCGCGCACAACGTGGACGCAGACTATAGCTTCATTCGTGCAGAGATGAAAGCAAGTGGAATAGATTTCAATTGTGATCGCTTGTGTACTCTGGAATTGAGTCAGCGCTTGATCCATGATGCACCCTCCCATGGTTTAGCAAAAATATGCGACCATTTGGAAATTGAGGTGGCCAATAGACACCGTGCCGAAGGAGACGCGTTGGCCACTGTAGAATTGTTCAAACATCTATTGGATAGAGATGTTTATGGATTAATTTCAAAATTGAAGCGTAAAAAGTGAGTGAAACTCCAAAATGGAAATCTTGGCTAAAACGCCTAGGAATTGCTGGATTTTTGTTTTTTCTCCTTAAAGGTTTAATATGGCTAGCTGTGCTCTTTGGAGCAACACAGTTTTTTGCTTGTTGATTTAGAAAAAGTAAGAAATATTGATGGAAGCCGTTGGATTAACGTTCAAATTAGTTTGATTGATTTGATCTTCCCTTTTTTGGAAGTTTGAGCTTGTGCTGCCGTTAATGGGCTTGATGATCTGATTGTCTGTGATGGTACCGCCTTCTTTTACCATCTGCAATTGAAGTGCAAGCTCAGTACCCAAACTAAAATTCCTTGCCAAGAAATAATTAAAACCGCCTCCGGCATTTAGGCCGAAGCCCAATCCACCATCCTGCCTAATTGTGCGATCATCTCTTGCAGTTCCTGCGGTACTAATTGTCCTTCCGTTGATTTCTACATTGGATTTACCAATAAAGGTCAGATCCACTTGCCCAAAAACATAAGGATCTATGCGATTAGTCGTGCTGATGTGTTTTTCCAAACCAAAGGAAAGATTGAATACAAATTGATTGACCAGTGAATCTTGTTCGACCAAAGTTTGGCCTACACTATCGGCTTTCTGTCTTTTAATGCGCGTCCAATCAAACCCCAAGCCTGCTCGAAAAGCCAAGTCATTGTCAAAATAATAGCGTCCAAACAAGATGTTTTGGCCTATAGTATTCTGTGCACTTTCGAGTTGAATATTATCAATCAATCCAGTCATGATTAAACTTAAGCCAAAATTTTTCTTTTGAGGAAAAAATGAATGTCCGACATATTTTTTTGCAATGTTCTTAGACTCTTTAACAGTTGAATGTTCCTCGTTTTGCCCTTGAGATCCTAAAGACATTAGTAAAAAAGATCCGAAAAGTATAAGGGATATGAAATTTCTCATTTGCTCAATTTTTAAGACAAATAACCGTATTCTAATGGACTTATTGTGTTTTGCCGAAGGATTTGTCCTGTAGCATTGGCACAAAACTAAAATCTCCAAAACGCTCCACTTCAAATACTGTATCTGAGACCTTTGTGATTCTTTGCATTTCTTGTTTATCACCTTCACCTAAAGGAATTACCATTTTCCCACCTATTTTTAATTGATCTTTTAGTGTTTCAGGCACATAAGGCGCTGCAGCAGTAATCAAGATTCGATCGAAAGGTGCAAACGTGGGTAATCCTTGATAACCATCACCAAAAAATAATCGTGGGTTATACCCAATACTCCCCAACTGTTTTTTCGCTCTTTGATGTAGAGAACGATGTCTCTCAATGCTAAATACCTTCAAGCCCATTTCGACCAATACACAGCTTTGAAATCCACTCCCTGTGCCAATCTCCAATACCTTTTGACTGCGTTTTGCATCCAACAATTGACTTTGAAAAGCAACGGTAAATGGCTGCGAAATGGTTTGATCTGCACCAATGGGAAATGCTTGATCCTGATATGCAAATTTGACAAATGCATTGTCGAGAAAAAGGTGTCTTGGGACTTTGTTTATGGCCGACAAAACCTTTTCATTACCAATGCCTTTTGACCGCAATAAGTCTACTAGTTTTTTCCTTAAGCCCTTGTGTTTGTAGGTATCCAATTGCATCCTACAAAAGAACGAAATAAGGCAACATTTTGCATCAATTTTTACCTTTCTCTTTTTCCATAGTGCATTGTTCAAAAGCAGTGAAAGGCATGAAACACCTATATGGGGAAACATTTACCTTTGTCATAAAATATAATTATGTTGAAAATAGGGGTTTTGGGTGCAGGTCACCTTGGAAAAATTCACATCAAATGCATTCAACAAATTGATGCTTATGAATTGGTTGGTTTTTATGATCCACATCCAGAAACTGCTCAAAAAGCGAGTGAAGAATATAGTCTCCCTGCATTCGAAAACTTGGATGAATTGATCGAAGTGTGCGAAGTGATTGACATTGTCACACCTACTCTTTCGCACTACGATTGTGCAGCTAAAGCGATCAAACAATCGAAGCACATCTTTATCGAAAAACCGATTACAAATACCATTGAGGAAGCACGCAGTTTAATCGAATTGGTAAACGAAGCCAATGTGCAGGCTCAAGTAGGGCATGTGGAACGTTTTAACCCTGCCTTTACTGCAAGCAAAGAATACATCAAGCATCCCATGTTTATTGAAACTCATCGATTGGCACAATTTAATCCTAGAGGAACAGATGTATCTGTTGTGCTAGATCTGATGATTCATGATTTGGACATTGTCTTAAGTATTGTAAAGAGCAATGTAAAAAAAATCAGTGCAAGTGGAGTGGCTGTTGTAAGCGACACCTTTGACATTGCAAATGCACGCATTGAGTTTGATAATGGATGTGTAGCAAACTTAACCGCAAGCCGTATTTCTTTGAAGAATATGCGCAAAACACGCATCTTTCAAAAAGATGCCTACCTCTCCATAGACTTTTTAGAAAAGGCAGCTGAGATTGTCCGTCTATCTAATGTAGAGGGCGAAGTTGATCCTTTATCCATCACCATCGACTTGCCAGACAATAAAGGAAAAAAGCAAATTTATTTTGAGAAACCAGAAATTTTAGCCAACAATGCTATATTGGATGAACTGAGTGCTTTTGCGCATGCTATACAGCACAATGAAACGCCTCCAGTTACCATACATGATGGGGCTCATGCATTGGAAGTTGCGTATAGAATCATCGAAAAATTGGACATTACAAAAGAAAATTTAGCTTTCTAACAATAAGTAGAAATGCTATGCGTTTTCGTAGGTTTTACCCAACCGACTACATGAGATACCTTTACTTGTTTTTATGCCTTCTAATTTGTTCTCTTTTCTCTTGTGATGACGAAGACCTGAAAGCGATTATTCCGGCGTATCTTAAGGTGGATGATGTAGTTGTGGTCAATACTCCAATTCTTCAAAAGGTATGGCCCACCGATAAAATTACCGACATCAACGTATTTGTCAATGATCAATTTCTCGGGACATTTGAATTACCGGCTCTCATTCCAATTCAACAAACAGGAAACGTCACACTTAAAATAAGAGCTGTCATCTTTAACAACGGCATGTCAAACGACCGCCAAGATTACCCCTTCTACAGCACCTATGAATTGGACACCACCTTTGTTCCAGAACAAGAGCTTTATCTTCGTCCCGAAGTGGAATATTTTAAAACCTTAGAACTAGACGGCGATTGGGGCGGAGAGGATTTTGAGGTTGGAGTAGCATTTAATAAATCACCAACAAGTGAATCTGAACTGACACAAACAGGGGAGCCTGAGCACGTATTTAATGGCAATAGATCAGGAGTAGCTCATTTAAATATAAATCAACAATTCTTCGAAACCTATACAAGAGAGGAGTTAAGAAATATTCCTAGAACTGGCGAACCTATTTATTTAGAGTTCAATTACAAATCATCACATCCTTTTACATTGAGTATCTATACCAACAATCGCACAACTCAACAAGCAATTTTAAGTTTTAGACCTAGAAGTTCGTATACAAAAGTTTACGTTGAATTAACTACAGTTATAGCAACACTCTTTACTGCATCTAACTACAACCTGGCTTTTGGCTATAGGAAACCTTTAGGCGAAAATGGCTCATTGTATCTTGACAATATTAAATTACTGTACTTTCAATGAACAAAAAATTACAAACCCTCAAATACCTTTTCTTCGACTTTTTAGCGGCGGCTCTCGCCTGGGGATTGTTTTACCGTTTTCGAAAAATCTATTTGGAACCCTTCAAATTTGGATACGAAATCCCAGTAGAGTACAATCAAAACTTTTTCATTGCACTGATTGCTATTCCTTCGATGTGGGTACTGTTGTATGCTGCATCGGGATTTTACAAAGACGTCTACCGAAAATCAAGACTGAAGGAATTTGCTCAGACACTCACCATCAGCATACTCGGATGCACCTTACTATTCTTTGTTTTTATTCTGGACGATGAAATTAATACATATAAAGATTACTACCTCTCTTACCTCTACATCTTGTTTTTTCATTTCATTCTGACTTATTTGTTTCGTTTTGTGATCACCAGTCGCACGGTTTACCGAATTCAAATTAGGCAAATAGGCTTTAACACCATTATAATTGGTGCAAATGAGAAGGCACTCAAATTGTATTCAGACATGGAGTCTGAAAGAAAATCATTTGGCAACAAATTCATTGGATTTGTGCGTGTCAAACGCAATGAAAATTATTTATTGGAAGATCAACTGCCCTTTCTTGGCAAAACCAATGACTTGAAAAAGATTGTAGCAGAACACAATGTAGAAGAAGCCATCATCGCCATAGAGTCTTCTGAGCATGAACGTTTGGAAACCATTATCGGTGAATTGGAAGGATTAAATCTCTTGATCAAAGTGATTCCAGACATGTATGATATCTTATCTGGTTCAGTGCGCATGACCTCCATTTTCGGAGCACCCTTGATTATCATCAACCGTGAAATTATGCCTGCTTGGCAGCAGACCATTAAACGCACCATTGATATTGTAGTTTCATTGCTGTTCTTAATAGTTTTTAGTCCTGTGTATTTGGTGGTCTCCTTCATTGTAAAAATGGGAACTAAAGGACCTGTATTCTTTACCCAAGAGCGTATTGGTATTCATGGAAAGCCTTTTATGATCTATAAATTTCGATCTATGTACATTGATGCAGAAAAGAATGGTCCTGCCTTGTCCAGTGAACGAGATCCTCGCATCACAAAATTTGGACGGATAATGCGCAAAACGCGTTTGGATGAAATCCCACAATTCGTCAATGTATTATTGGGCGATATGTCATTGGTTGGTCCAAGACCTGAACGTCAGTTTTTCATTGATAAAATAGTAGAAAAAGCCTCCCATTACAACCACTTACTGAAAGTAAGGCCAGGAATAACATCGTGGGGTCAAGTTAAATACGGATATGCAGAAAATGTAGATCAAATGGTTGAACGCCTTAAATATGACATCATTTACATCGAAAACATGTCCCTTTTGGTAGATTTTAAAATATTGATATACACCATCTTGATAGTTCTCAAAGGAAGCGGTAAATAATTTTTATAAGCCCCTCTCCTTGCTTACTTTTGCCTTCCAAATTCAGATAAGATGAAAAACATTGCCGTTATAGGGGCAGGAACCATGGGAAATGGTATCGCTCACACTTTTGCACAATTTGGTTACCAGGTAGCACTCATCGACATCGCTCAAGCCTCGCTTGACAAAGCTCTTGCTACCATCGAAAAAAACCTTGATAGACAGCTTGCAAAGGAGCGGATTACGCCAGAGGAGAAAGCACAAACACTTAGCAATCTAACTACTTTCACGGAAGTAGAAAAGGGAGTTAAAGGTGCAGATCTTGTCATAGAAGCTGCTACGGAAAATATCGACATTAAATTGAAGCTCTTTCAGCAATTGGATGAGATTTGCGAGTCCTCAGTGATTTTGGCGACAAACACTTCGTCCATCTCCATTACCAAAATTGCATCGGTGACTAAACGTCCTGACAAAGTGATCGGGATGCATTTTATGAATCCTGTTCCTGTAATGAAATTGGTAGAGATCATACGTGGATATGAAACCTCCGATGAGGTTACTGATCTTATCATGGATACTTCTGCTTCTTTAAAGAAGATTCCTGTAGAAGTCAATGATTACCCTGGGTTTGTCGCCAACCGCATTTTGATGCCAATGATCAATGAGGCCATTTATAGTTTGTATGAAGGTGTAGCTGGGGTGAATGAAATAGATACCGTCATGAAGTTGGGAATGGCTCATCCAATGGGTCCTTTGCAGTTGGCTGATTTTATTGGATTGGACGTTTGTCTATCCATTTTAGAAGTATTGCGCGATGGCTTCGGCAATCCAAAATACGCACCATGTCCATTGTTGATAAACATGGTAACCGCAAAAAAATTAGGCGTTAAATCGGGTGAAGGTTTCTATCTATACACTCCCGGAAGCAAAGAGTTGGTCGTGGCGGAGAACTTCAAATAGAGCTTACATCTATTTTTTCCGTTTTTCATAAGGAATATCACCACTTTCAATGCGTTGAACTATTTCCTCGATCATTTTATCCTCTCCATTTGGGTCGTACTCTAGTTTAAGATTAGATCCAAAAAGGCGTGCTAAAGACTGCCAAATAAATGCAGAAAAGGAGCCACGCAATTGCTTGATTAAATCATAGGAAGTTGTTCCTGTCTCACGGTCTATCAACTTTATCAATATGATGCCTTGCATAATTGTCAGTTTTTTTAACTCCCCACTAAATTCACTTTTAAGCTGTTTTTCTACTTTCTTCAAATAAATTTTACGCTTGTAATCACTCTTTATGGTCCTCAAAGTGTCGTCAAAATGGGCCAACATATCTCCCGCAATTTCTGCATAAGGATATACCTTCACGACATATCGTTTTAATCTACCGTATTTTCGTTCTTCACGCTTATTTTTAAATGTTCTTGGAGCAAAAACAGAGACAGTTTTCACCTCAATCAAGGGAAAGGTATCTCCATCCTGAATTATACTCTTTACTGTGCTATACTTATCCGGCATTTCTTCCTGTGCAGGAAGCTGAAAATAGAGAAATAATGCAGCAATAAAAAGAAGAATTAAATTCTTATTTGGAATCATCAAAACAATATTGAACATAAAAATAACCAAAACCGTGCCTCAACTTAGTAGCTGCTTATCTTTGGTCCGTGAAAAAAGAAATACCCATAGAGGAGGCAGTCAATTGCTTACGCTCAGGAGGTACAGCATTACTTCCAACTGACAGCGTTTGGTCGATCTGCTGTGATCCCAAAAACGGTAAAGCATTGGAAAAAATTGTCCAGTTCAAGGCAGCTTCACCCAATATTGAGTTTGTACTGCTTGTTTCAAACGAACGTTTGTTGTATCAATGTGTGAAGGAGGTTCCAGACATCGCTTGGGACATGATTGATATTTCCGAAACCCCATTGAGTTTGATCATGGAAAGCAATTCTTATCTTCCAAAAGAAATTCACTATGCAGAGAAAAAAGTCGTTGTTCGTTACATCAAAGATGGAACAATGCAAAACATCTTGCACAAGTTTAATCGTCCCTTGCTCTCTGTGGCTGCTTATTCCTCAAATGGCTTCTTAGCACCTACATTCAAAGAGATAGACCCAACATTAAAAGATTCCATGGATGTTGTATTTCCTCAAAGACTTGCTTCTAAGATGAGCAGAAAAGCTGCCAAATTGTTGGAAATAGCGATTGATGGAAGGGTGAATATAGTACGTAAATAGAGACAATAATTAGTTTTAACCCGTTGTGCATTTAGACGAGATTAACTTTTAAATTATTGATAGGTCTTTCAAAAACGAATTTATTTAGGTGTTGAATCAATGTCATGGAGGTTATTTTAGACAGTATGCGAGT
>Ga0316208_1000321_pt1 | contig 62807 bp, 51 predicted proteins | sample 3monopyrite_MG_FD_204944 | JGI IMG/M metagenome (GOLD analysis project Ga0316208, IMG submission 204944) | Microbial mat bacterial communities from mineral coupon in-situ incubated in ocean water Damariscotta River, Maine, United States -... | ecosystem: Environmental > Aquatic > Marine >... | reverse complement strand
AAACTCTAAACTCTAAACTCTAAACTCTAAACTCTAAACTCTAAACTCTAAACTCTAAACTCTAAACTCTAAACTCTAAACTCTAAACTCTAAACTCTAAACTCTAAACTCTAAACTCTAAACTCTAGCTATATTATTCAATTGGTATTAAATTAAATCGAAAATCAGTAATCTCTTCGATTTCTTTAAGATAGTTGGCGTTCATCACAAATATATCTGCCCCAGAAGAGAGCCTAAGCATGGCTTCTTCTGGCGACCATACTTTTAATCCAGTTGCAGCAATATATTTATCCTGCTTCGCTGGGTTGATGTCGATGACGATATCGATCTTTGCACCAGCACGCATCATAAATAACGCGAAGATGACGCCTTTTGAAGCTCCACCCCAGATCACTGATATTGTTCCGTGTTCCGTGTTCTGTGTGCTCAATTTGGTTGAATATTTTTCGACCGTACTAAGAAACATTTCTGGAAACTCAAATAACTCTGCTCTATCAAAAGAGGGTGTTCTGATTGTAGCAAGATCGGCGACAACGTAAATATATTGGCCGTTAAATGTATGACCGGCCTCATATACTACGCCGAACATATGATAAAAATCTGAGAGCACGAAATAATTAACATGCTCGTAGAATATATCGAACCAGGCTCGATGATCACAAATCCAATCAAAGCAAGGTACCTCAATATATATCTTTCCGCTACCACCATTAGATTCAAGAAGATTCGATAGAAACGTAATAGGATCTTGAATGTGCTCAAGTACATGCCGCAGGATTATTCCGTCAGCTTTTATTCCGGTCTCTGTAGTAAAGTATTCCTTAACTACTGAATTGTTTAATCCCTCATACGTCGGATCCAAACCAATAATGTCAAAGCCCATCCCTTGAAGTTGTTCTAAAAAATGCCCTTTTCCACAGCCTACCTCAATCAATGAACATCCCTGAAAATATTTTTCGATTACATTTGAGACATTATGAAGATGCTGCTGAAAAACTGAGCTCTCTGCTTGCTCATTCTGATAGTCAGCATCATATATCAATAAATCAGGTAAGAATGCCTGGTTAAAAATCAATCCTGTTTCTTTATCCTGGACCAGTACTACATCGCCTTTTGTGCAGTTTTTTGCCTCAATTTCCGTATGAAACATTCTGTTTTGAAAAACTGGCAACTGTGTGACACGATAAATTTCTTGATAGTTTTTTTTCATTTTGACGGCAAGCGCTATTTTAGTTTTTTATTATCACCCCAAAAAAAGCCATGGGTTCGAAATTGGGGTATGGATAATTCCTAAGGCTGAGATCAATACTCCAGCCATTTTTCTCAGCCAAGCTTTGAACCGACTTACAAATGAAAATTGATAGCTATAATATCTATTTCAACTGCCTTTTAAAAATCGACACATGACACTGACATGACACTGACATGACACTGATAGGTCAGGGGGCTTCTTTTGGTCATTCGTACGTTCCCCGACCAGGTATAATAACACTTAACGGGGTTGTACCAATTCATTAGACCACGTCGTAGTCACTATAATCAACCAGATACGCCGCTTTTTCTGAATAGCTTAAACGCACGGTTAGGTTAAAGCTCACTTATTTTTAGGGCATCTCCGTAAATCGATTTAGAGTGATGGTGGCAAGGAAAAATCGGTATTGTTTATATATTAATGTTTGTTGTCGAAACAATTATCCCAGTCGCCGGATTTTTTTTGTCGAAGGATTTTAGAATTAGGAAACCAGCGTGTTTTTTGCCCTTCATTTGACCATCGCCATTCGGGCGGATGTGGTACAAATACTTGTGATGATAAATGGAGCGAGTTTCTAAGGTGATTGTTTGTGTTGCTTACGCAAACGTAGTCGTCAACGAGTGCTAATAGCGCTAGCATTTCTTCAAGGTTTTCGTTGGCGAAACTGTAATTGTAAACCCTTTCTCCGAGATTTTGTTCGAGTAATTTTATGTCTTTCGACTTTGGCTCGCGTTGAATTACCAGTATGTTTGCATCCAGGGAAGACAGATGCTGCCCCAGTATTTCGGGTGAAATTCGTTTAAACAGCGTGTTATGATTTTTTTTCCCTGCTTCCCACGTCGCGGCGATATTTTTTTTTCTATTGTTGGGTAGCATGTTTTTAATGTTTTTTAGTATGTCTGAATGTGGTTGCAAACTGATCGGTGGAGGAATGTCTGTATACCCATTTTGATATAATAGTCGTGGCAAATCGCCAAGGGAAATGACAAAATCAAAATCATCAAGGTTTGGTGTGGTGGTTACAATTTTTATGTTGGGTAAATTTCGCTGCCAGATCGTGGAGAGCTTTTCGGATGAGTAGTAGCTCAGCGCTGCATTATATTGTTGTAATATTGGTATATAGCGAGCAAGAAAAATTTCGTCCCCAATTCCTTGATCCTTGTAAAGCAAGAGTGATTTTCCTTCCAGGTTATCCGGTAATCGGTCTGGTGTTTTGAAGGATAATGTCCGCACACTGGGACGATGGCGATAATATTGCCATCCTGTTTCGAAATTGGCTTTTGATAACTCAATTTGTGCTAGATTGTTCATTGCTTTGTGATGAAAACGGGGATTATAGGAAAGCTTTAGAAGGGTGTGTTTTGCCTCTGCCAGGCTTCCCATAGCTAGCATCAGTAAGCCAAAATTGAGCAACGTCGGCCCGTAACTTGGTGCTGAGCGTAATATGTGATTAAAAAGGTTCAGGGCGTTATCGTATTGATGGTCACAATAATAATTGTATCCGAGGTTGTTCATAATTTCGTGATCATTCTCGGATATGTTGAGTGCTTTAGTGAGGAGTGATTCGCTTTCACGGTAGTTACCATTAGCCTGGTAAATCAACGCTAAATTGTTAAGTGCGTTACAGTAGTCTGGTTTATATTTTATTGCTAATAAGTAGTTTTGAATTGCGTCATCGAAGTTTTTTTCATTTTTTTGAATATTTGCCAGGTTATAGTAGGCGCTTGCGTAATCATTTTTTAGGATTATTGCTTTTTCATAACAATTTTTGGCTTTTTCAAATTGATTGTCAGCAGACAAAGCGATGCCTAAATCTTTTAGTGCTTCTGGGTAATTGGCCTGATATCTAAGCGCTTCTTCGAATAAAGAGATAGCTTGTTTGACATTATTTTTCTGGAGTTGAATCGCTGCAGAAAGATACCAGGCGGTTGGTGTAGCAGGTGTGGAGTTTAGTATATGGCTCAAAATCGCCGAGGCTTTTTCCAGTTCTCCAGCATGAATGTGGACAAGCGCAAGTTTAATGTCGTCAGGCATTGATGTTAACCAAGTCTTGAGAAAGTGTTGTTAATGCTGGCTGCCAGTCATTGTTTGTCGCCTGTCTGTAGATGCGAAAGTCAGGAAACCAGGGAGATGCTTCACCGCTTAACATCCACCGCCATTCTGGTGGGTTTGGTACCAGCACTCTGGCTGGTTTTTGAATTGAGGCCATTAAATGCATGTTGGTATTGCTCACACCGATGTATTCATTAAGTAGCCCTAGCAGTGCCAACATTTTTGGCAGGTCTTCATTATATATGTCCAGGTTAGGCATCGTCGAAAATGTCGGGTGTTGTTTTAGTATATCAAGCTCATTTTGGGTTGGCTTACGTTGTAATGAAATAAAGGTCGCGTTGACGTTTTCTAATGATGTCAGTAGTTGATTTAAGGGTATGGTTTTAAATAGTCGGTTTTTTTCGTTAAGGCCGGCACGCCAGGTGACGCCAATGTAGGGTGGTGGGCCAAATGATGATAACAATTTTTTCATTTCTTCGACGTGATCGTCGCTGGTGAATAATTGAATACTGTTCGCTGTTTCGTCGCCACGGTCTGTTAATAGCTGGGGCAGATCGCCAATGGATATGGCCAGATCATAATTGCCCGCGTCACTGATATTGTTAACAGTTTTGTTCAGCGACGATAGCTGAGTGGCGAGCGTTTGTGTTTTTGGTGTCGCAAGATAGGTAATTGATCGTGCAAGCTCCCTCAGTTTCGGCGCAAAGCGCAAAAAAAACAATTCATCGCCGATACCCTGTTCGTTTAGCAGTAATATGTGTTTTCCTTTAATGTCTGCAATGTTCATGTTTGTTGTATTTTCAGCTAGCGGGTGTCGAGGTTGCGTTCGATAGTGATAATTTTCCCACCCCTGCTTAAAGATACCGCTTGATAGTTGGATCGCAGCCAGATTGTAACGCGCTTCTGTGTAGTGTTGATCTGTTTGTATGGCTGCGTTGAAATGCTCCTCGGCGTCGGCATATTTTCCTTCATGGAAAAGTATCAGGCCATAATTGTTATTAGTTGCCGGTGCATTTGGATTAATATCGAGCGCGAATTGGTAGTGTTTTTTAGCTAAGGTGTATTGGTCGTTTTCTTTATACAGGTTGGCGAGATTGGTGATCGCTTGATAATAATTCGGCTGTAAATCGATTGCGTGTTTAAAGTGTTGTTCTGCGGTCACAAAATGTTGCTGTGATTGTAGCGTAATACCGATGTTGTTGAGTATTTCAGGGTTGTTCGGGCTTAGTGCTAAAGCTTTATGGTAAAAAATGAGCGCCTTGTCGTACTCCTCGTTGAGATGGTGGGTATGTCCCATGTTATTCAGCACTTCAAAGTCGTCGGGTGAAATTGATATTGCCTTGTTAAAGTATTGTGTCGCAAGTTCAAGCTTGTTTTGTTGCTGGTACAGTAAGCCCAGGTTATTGAGTGCTTTGAGATATTGTGGATTTGACTGGATGGCTTTCAGGTAGTATTTCTGGGCAGTTTCTAAATTTCCGATATTATGTTCAATATTCGCTAAATTGAATAGCGCATTGGCATAATCCGGTCGTTGTTTAATGGCAATTTTATAATGTTTAATTGCTTCATCGTTATTTTTCTGTCGTTCGAAAACTACACCCAGATTGTTGTGCGCATCTGGATACAGTGGTTGAATCGAAATGGCTTTTCTGAATGCAGGCACGGCTTGTGAAAATTGATTTTGTTGCGTGAAAATAATTGCATGAATAAACCATGCGAGTGCAGGCGGGCGCTTTTTTTTGATTATTTTTATGAGTGTTTTCTGGGCATTGCCAAGTTCGCCTGATTGAAAAAACCCGATCGCGATATCAAGGCTAATGTCCTGTTTTTCTTTAGTCTTCATGTGGTGTCGACAGGCGTTGAGTTAATTCATCAACGGCCGTTTTCCAGTTGTGGTTTATGTCTTCACGATAAATTCTAAACCCAGGAAACCACGGGGATTCCTTTCCTTCGATCATCCAGCGCCAGTCAGGTGGGAATGGAATCAATACATCGGCTGTTTTTCCGAGTGCGGCGAGTAAATGCATGTTGGTATTGCTTACTCCGATGTAGTCGTCAATCACGCTAAGCAATGCGAGCATATCTTCAAGCGATTCATTCCATTGTGACAGGTCGATTATTGGCTGATCAAACATGTTGTTTAATTGCCTTATTTCATCGGTCTCAGGATTGCGCTGCAGAATAATGATGCTGCCTTTCATTGGGGAAATTATTTTTTTTATTGTATCCAAAGATAGCTCTTTACTTAAATTTCGTTGGTTGTCCCGGTAATTGATTTGTGTTGTTTGTGTTCCAGCGCGCCAGGTAATGGCAGTGTACGGCGCAGGGTAGCGCTTTAATGATTTTTGTGCCTTTTTAAGGCTGGCTGTAGAAGGTGTTAATGGCAACGGTGGTACAATTTTTGAAACGTGGTTGATGTTTAAAATCAGTGGGATGTCATCAATGGTGAAATAGTAATCGCACGCGGGGATGTCTCCGTCTTCGTGAATAAGGTGATCAATTTCCGGGATTTGCAAAAATAAATTATAGGACTTTTCTGATGGTCGATAGGTAATCGTGATGCCTTGTTGTTTTAGTGTTGGCAGAAAACGCAGAAAAAATAGCTCGTCGCCTATGCCCTGGCTTCGGCAAAAATATACGTGTTTTCCACTGAGTGACATACCCGGTGTGATGGTGGAGAGCTGTTCGCCCTGTGACAGGTTTCGTATTCGTTTAAAATAATGTCCCCAGGCAGTATCAAATTTTCCTGTTACGAGTTCATTGATACCGAGATTTAGTTCTGCATCTGCGTAAGTTGGGTCATTCTTCAGGCTGGTTTTATATGAGTGGTAAGCGCTTTCAAAGTCACCCATCTGTTGATATGAATTTCCGAGGTTGCAATGCGCCATTGCGTTATTTGGCTCGATGCTCAGTGCTTTTTCAAAATGACGTTTGGCTTGCCGTGTGTTATTTTTTACCTCATAAAGTCGTCCCGTATTAATGAGGGCATTTATATTTTCAGGTTCCAGCTCTAGCGCTTTTGAAAGGTGTTTTTCGGCGGATTCAAGTTCACCTGTGTCGGTATAAATTCGACCGATGTTAAGGTGTGCCGGTACATAATTGTTGTTTTCAGAAAGCGCCTTTAAAAAAAACTGAATGGCTTCATCGATATTGTTGAGGTGATCATAGGCCGATGCGATGTTGTTAAATATACTTTCTTTTTGTTCTGTATCGTCAACAAGCTCAAAATATGATGTGATGGCAGATTGTGTTTTTCCGTATTGCAGGAGCTGGTTGGTCACATCAAGTCGTATTGGTGCAGCTTGGTCAGAGCCCTGTTTTAAGGCTTTTAGCTGCTGAACAACCGCTTCTTCATTGTCATTTTCCAATGCACATTTAGCGATACCTATGTTGGCGTGAAGTGAAAGTGGGTCAAGTGATAGGGATGAATCATAAAGATTTTGTGCATTGTTGATATCATTAAGGTCGAACGCGAGATCAGCACATTGATCAAGTATCGCAGTTGAGTCAGGTGAGATCGTCAGTGCGATTTTACAAACCTGATAAGCTTGTTCTGACTGATTTGATTGTTGAAGTGCCTGAGTGAGATTTGTGTATGCGTCAAGATACTGATTGTCATTTTCAATGCATTTTGTGAAATAATTGATGCATTGAGGGTAGTCGCCCGTTTTTAAATAAGCACAGCCGATAAGGTTGTTTATTTCGGCAATATTTTCATCAATATCGGTGATTTGTTCCAAATAGTGTAAGGATTGACTAAAATTTGATGACTGATACTCAACGAATGCCAGTAATTTTAATGCATTTATATCCCTCGGATCTTTATCCAGTTGTTTCTGCGCGCATTCCTTAGCAAGAGAGAACTCGTGTTGGTTAAAGTAATCGACAGCAAGTTCATAATAGTTTAGTTTTGTTGTTTTCATTGTGCTGATACCAGTTCTGTTATCGCATTTGTCCAGTCGCCATCGGCTGTTTGTCGGTGTATTCTGCTATTGGGAAACCATAAACTGGTTTTTCCCTTATTTTCCCAGCGCCACTCAGGGGGTGAGCAAACCAGCACATCTGAAATTTTTCCTAGCCCTTCGCGTAAATGAATATTGGTATTGCTGACTGAAATATAAGTATCAATAATTGATAATAAGGCAAGCATCTTTTCGAGGTCGTCATGATATATGGCGGCGTTAAGTACAGGGCGATTTAGTTGTGAGGCTATAAATTCAAACTCACTATGTTGTGCGCCTTTTTGAATGGCGATAATTGTTCCGGGGCGGTTTTTCACTGCCTGGCACAGGGTTGTTAACTCGATGTCTTTTATATAGGAACCGGTTTTTGTGTTATTGACAATACCACCGGCACGCCAGGTTAGGCCAACGTAAGGTGGTGGGCCGAACTCGCTTAGTACGCCGTTAACAATATCAAGTGCATCGTTATTTGTCGTTAGCGATAATGGTGGTGGCGTGTTGTCAATGTTGTGGTTAAGCAAATACGGTAAATCTCCGACAGATATACAGACGTCAAATGTCTTTTTATCCGGCATTTCTTCCAGTATTGAGTCTACAATATTGAGTTTTTTTAATAACGGTGTCAATTTTGGGCAAGGAAGATACGAGGTGCTTTCACTCAGTGATGTGAGTTGTGTGATGAATCGCAAAAAAAATAGTTCGTCACCAATACCTTGTTCTCTTAATATCAATATCTTTTTTCCAGTGATGTTCTCGGGTGAGTTTTCTGGTGGCAGGTCATAAACGCCGTCCTTGACGGCGTTTCTAAAACGATAATGTTGCCAGCCATCCTTGAATTGTCGTGTTAATAACTCCAGCATGGATAAATTGTTTTTGATTTCCTGTGAATCAGGGGCAAGACTGAGTGCTTTGAGTAAATTTTCTTGTGCTGCATCTGTTTTTTGTTGCGTCAGGAGAAGATAGCCGAGGTTGTTGTGGCCGTTAGCAGAATCCGGTTTGTTTTTGATGGCCTGGCTGTAAAGTGTGCTTGCAGCATCTAGGTAACCAAACTCTTGTTCAACAACACCGAGTGCATTGAGTGCATCGGCGTTAGTCGGGTTTAATGTTAATCCCCGTTTGAGCCATTTATGCGCTTCAGTAAATTTTTTTATCTTTAGATTAAGAAGCCCAATATTAATGGCTAATTTATCCTGTTTAGGGTTTATCAGGAATGATTTTTCCATGTGGAAAAGTGCTTTTTCGGTATCGTCTTTTTCATACATTTTACCAAGTAGATTATGCCCAACCGAATTATTGTCATTTATCGCCAGTGATCTTATGAGGTATGTCTTTGCTTCTCCGTAATTGTTTATTTCGAAGCTCGCAATGCCGATATTGCCGAGTATGTCTGCATTTTGGGGGGTGAGGCAAGAGGCTTTTTTGAAATATTTTATCGCTGTCTCTTTTTCATTGAGGTTGTCCTTAATGATGCCTATCAGATTAAGTGCACCCACGTCTTTTGTGTTTTTTCTCAATAATTTATTGCAAATATTGAGAGCTGACTGATGATCCCCCGCATTAAACTGATCAAAGGCGGAGTGAATCATTGCAATATTTTTGTTGTGATTTCTGGTGTTATTTTTTGTCATAAATATGGGCGTATTATTTTTTTCTAAACTGGCTGACTACACGAATTAGGTGATATGGGTGACCCGCAAGGCTCGCGCAAATATGCGGGTAGTTTATCCAGAATGTCATCCCAGTTCCCCGGTGTTGTTTGTCGTAAAATGCCAAAGTTCGGGTGCCACGGCGATGTGTTTCCTTCATGTAGCCAGCGCCACTCTCCCGGAAGCGGTACGATCACATCTGCTGTTTTTCCCAGGCCAGCAAACAAGTGCATGTTGGTATTGCTTACGCCAAAGTAGTTATCAATATCGGATAACGCGCGTAGCATGAGCAAAAGGTCATTGTTCAGCGATGACGCATCAATCACTTTTTCGCTTAGTTGATGAGTTAAATATTCAATCTCTTCAGGTCGTGGATTGCGTTGAAGAATAACCACGGTGCCAACATAGTTTTTCAGTGCGGACGCCATGATTTCGATAGGGATAGACTTGTCCAGATATTTTTCCGGTTGCTGATCTTTCGGCTTATCTTTTGGCTTATCTTTCGGCAGATCTGTGTTAATTCCTGCCCGCCAGGTTATGCCCAGCGTTGGTTTTAATTTGCTACTGCTTATGTCATCAATCAGCGGGTGTTTTATATTTTGTTCTGCGGTTAATGTTAATGCCGGGTAGTTTGCCGGCTGCGCTACTGAGAAGATGAGTGGCAGATCCATTGCTGATATACAAAAATCATATGCTGTTGTGTCTGGTATTGAATCAAATAAGTGCGTGATGCTGGCGATTTGCTTTAACACGGGTAACAGTTTTTTGTTGCCAACATAGTCGACACTGACCTGGTGTGATCGAAGTAAAGGTAAAAATCGTAAAAACGCTAATTCATCACCCAGGCCTTCTTCGCCGAGTATGATAAGTCGTTTGCCTTTGATCTCTGCTGGTGTTGGTAAATCAGAAAAAACTTTTGGCCTAAGTGCAAGATGCGGCCAGCCTTGTGTGTAGTTGCCATCGCCCAGATAAATGAGTGCGAGATTGTAATGTGCCCGTGACAATGCGTTTGATGTTGTATCGCTGTTATTGATGACGTGAAGGTAATGTTTTTTTGCATCTTCAAATCGTCCGATGTCTTGCAGCATAGAGGCGATATTTAATCGACTTTGTGTGTGATTTTCGGCTAACAGGAAGGCTTCCTGAAAGCACTTAATGGCGTTATCCGTGTCATTTAATGACTTATAAACAATGCCCAGATTATTCCACAGATCTGAGTTGTTTGGCTTTATTTTTCTCAGCGCATCAGCATGTCGTTGTGATTCGGCGTTGTTATCAAGTGTGATATATAGATGGGATAACGCGAGCAGTACGTCAGGCTGGTGGCGATTGGTTTGATAAATAGACAAATACTCAGTCAGTGCTCGTTCGGTTTGCTGTGTTTTTGCCAGCAGGCCGGCAAGTTGTTGCCGGGCACTCGTGTTGTCGGGCATTAGCTTGCAAACTTCCCGATAAAGCCCGATGGCGGCTTCATGTTGCTGTGTATATTCGTAGCTCGCCGCCAGCGCAAACATAATATTGATATTGCCTTTTATCTGCTTGTTTGCCGCCCCTAATAATTTCACCGCCGCAACATAATCTTTTGCCTGATACGCAATGACGCCACGCAAATGCAGCGCAGTGGCATGGTTTTGGTCTTTTTGTAAAATCTCGCGGCAAATAGCATCGGCTTTTATTGAATCGCCCGATTCATAAAATTGAGCTGCTTTTTGTATTTGTTGAGGCATTTGTGCGGGCATAAAAAATAATGTTGTGATAAGGGTTTACGGGTAGCAGCAGTTTTTATGCCGAGGCTTGTGTTTTTTTACGGAGAGGCATCGTTTTTCTATGAAGAAACGTCGGTAATATAACGGCTGCTCCACGCCTATTTTGTTTAATAATTGAGCGGGCGTTTCTAACATTTTGTATTTTGTTCGTTTTTTCCATAGGATTTAGTTAAAAAATACGCGACGAAATTTTGACATCAGTAAAACTTCGTGCTTTACTTAACTTTCAAGGGAAGTGGCAACAACATATTATGAATCAGCTTAAGACTGAATGATTCTGTTGCCGGATAATAAGATGTTAGTCTTTTTCAGCTTGGTTATTATTAAGTATGTTGCGCTTGTGTATTGATAAATGCATGCAGGGCATACGTGTGTTCAATGTTATTTTTTGAGAGGGAGTCCTATGTCTAACCCGTCAACGGTTCTTATTATTGAAGAAGATAGTCAGAAACGTCAGATTTATAAAGGTGTGCTGGAGTTCATCGAACAGGAAGGTCGTATTACCGATTGTCGACACTGGAAAGAAACACTTACCCAGTCTAATACAATCAGCGCCATTATTCTTGGCGATTGTGGATCCGATGAAACACTTTTAAAAGTATTTAATGGGGTTAGAGAGGTTAGTACGGCACTTCCTGTTATTCGTCTGGTAGATAAAAACAACAAAATTCCCAAAAACCAATCTGAAATAGAAGCGTCAATCCAGTCAAACGCGTTTATGAAACTTGAGTTACCGTTGAAATACGGGCCATTAACAGAGGTTTTACATCAGGCAACAATTTTTTCTGCCAGTAAGACCAAAACCAGTGAAAATCGATCGGCAGAACTATTCCGCTCATTAGTCGGCAACAGCCGCAGTGTTAGAAATGTGCGTAAAATGATGGGGCAGGTTGCCGAGTCAGAGGCCACGGTGTTGATTCTTGGTGAATCAGGCACAGGTAAAGAAGTGGTTGCGCGAAATCTGCATTACAATTCAAATCGACGTAACAAACCATTTGTACCCGTTAATTGTGGCGCTATTCCCTCAGACCTGCTGGAAAGTGAATTGTTCGGTCATGAAAAAGGCGCATTTACCGGCGCTATCAGCGCGCGCCAGGGGCGGTTTGAGCTGGCGGAAGGTGGCACGCTTTTTCTTGATGAAATCGGTGACATGAGTTTGCATATGCAGGTGAAAATGTTGCGGGTTTTACAGGAGCGGACTTACGAACGCGTTGGCAGTAATAAAAGCATGAATGCCGATGTGCGAATCATTGCGGCAACTCATCGCAATCTTGAGCAGTTGATAAAAGAGGGCGACTTTCGTGAAGACTTATTTTACCGCTTAAATGTTTTTCCGATCGAAATGCCGCCATTGTGTGAGCGCCTTGACGATATTCCGTTGTTAATCAACGAGTTAATCGCTCGAATGGAAGCCGAAAAACGCGGCTCTGTGCGTTTAACGCCGGCCGCGGTGATGTCATTGTGTCAGTATCGCTGGCCGGGTAATGTGCGTGAGTTGGCTAATTTGATTGAGCGACTTGTCATTATGTATCCTTATGGCGTCGTTGATTTTGCTGACCTGCCTGAAAAGTTTCGCCCCAAAGGTAAGGCCGTTATGGCGGATGAAGTTGCAGAAGAAAAAGCCTTTGTTGCCGAAGATCTGGCGGTTAGTAATATGCTGTTTGAAGCGCACAATTCAGGCAGTCCGCGCTTGCCAAGTGAAGGCATTGACCTAAAAGAACACCTGAGCAACCTGGAGTTTAATTTAATTAAACAGGCCCTGGACGATGCTGGCGGTGTTGTTGCTCATGCCGCCAAAAGACTAAAAATGCGTCGTACAACACTGGTTGAAAAACTAAGAAAATATGGCCTGCAACGCCAGGCTGATTCGCCAGTTCTTTGACGAATCTCAAACTAGCCGTTTTATCTCATTGATTTAATTAGAAAATGCACGGCATGTTTATTGCTCTTATCACTAAACACATATTTCCAGGTGATAAGAGCAAGATTACGTGCAAAAACTCAAGCCCAATCCAGCCTTAACCGAATCCGCTGATCAGCAGTCACTGGAAAACGCATTTAATGAATTTAATGTACACGCGGAACAGCTGACTTCAACACACGTCGAACTGACCAGGCAAATTGAACAATTAAGCGGTGAGCTTGCTTTTGAGCGCGCAAAGTCGCAGTCGTCTCATTCCGCTTCTCCGTCACATCCATCCCATTTATTCAATCCATCCCAGGAAAATAAACCGAATAACGATAGCCGGTTATCCCATTTACTTTCCGCGTTACCCGCCGGCGTGCTGGTGCTGGATATCCGCGGTTGTGTGCAGGAAGTTAACCCGGCCGCCATCGACCTGCTCGGTGGTCCTTTGGTCGGTGAATTGTGGCGGCATATTATTGAGCGCTCGATTGAGCCGAGTATTCACGCCGGGCAGGAGTCGCGATTAAAAGATGGTCGCACCGTCAGCATGTCAACCTGTCCGTTGGGTAATGAGCCGGGACAAATTATTCTGTTAATGGATGTCACTGAAACCCGTTTTCTTCAACAGTCATTAGAGCGTCATCAACGTTTGTCGGTGATGGGTGAAATGAGTGCCAAAGTTGCCCATCAGATACGTACCCCGCTTGCCTCTGCTTTGCTTTACGTCTCAAATTTGAATAAAGGCAGTTTGCAAGAAGCGGATCGAAATCGTTTTTTGTCAAAAGCATTGTCGCGTTTGCAGCACATGGAAAATGTTGTTGAAGATATGTTGTCTTTTAGTCGAGTCGGCGAAATAGGCCAGGACATTGTGGCACTGGCTGACTTGATTGATGAGCTGAAAATTGCCATGGAAACACATCTTGACGCCTCTGGCTGTCAGCTGAACATTGAGGATATGCCGGACAATATCGCCATTTGTGCAAATCGTGATGCTTTGCTTGGTGTTTTACAGAACCTGATTTCAAATGCGATTCAGATAACGGGTGCGGGCGGTGTTTTTGTTTTATCTATTCAACCGGTGGATCAGCATCACGGCATTCCCTCGGTTGATATTCAATTATCGGATAACGGCTCAGGCATTCCTGAAATAAATTTAGGTAAAATATTTGAGCCATTTTTTACCACGCGCGCACAGGGAACCGGGTTAGGTTTGTCTGTTGCAAAAGCCGTGGTTGAAAACCATGGTGGCAGTATTTGGGTCGAATCAACCGGTAGTGAAGGCACGACTTTTATTATACGTTTGCCGATGATTAAAAATACGGATCTGAAAGGCATTAACCGGACATAAACTGGTTTAAAAGTATTAACACGTTAAGCATTAAGGAAAAGTCATGACAAAATCCAGCATTATGATCGTCGAAGATGATAACGATTTAAGAGAGGCGCTGGCGGATACGCTTAAGCTGGCAGGTTATCACGTGCTAGAAGCTGAAAATGGAAATAGCGCGCTTAACGTGCTTGCCAATGAGCATGTCAACATGGTGGTGAGTGATGTGCAAATGGAAGGTATGGATGGGCACATGTTGCTCAAGCGTTTGAAACAGGAGCATCCTGAGATCCCCGTGGTATTAATGACCGCTTATGGCACTATTCAAAAAGCCGTTGAGGCGATGCAAAACGGTGCTTGTGATTATCTGGTAAAACCGTTTGAAGCCGAAGTGTTGGTGAATATGGTGAGCCATTATGTGGTGCCGGAAGACACAAACCTGGAAATGATTGCCGAAGACCCAGTAACAAAAGACGTGCTGAAATTGTCGCAGCGAGTGGCCGACAGTGATGCCACTGTTTTGATTAACGGTGAAAGCGGCTCAGGAAAAGAAGTATTTGCAAACGTGATTCACAATAATTCCAGCCGAAGTCGTGGGCCGTTTGTTGCAATAAATTGCGCGGCTATTCCTGAAAATATGCTTGAGGCCATGTTGTTTGGTTATGAAAAAGGCGCCTTTACCGGTGCCTATAAATCGGCACCCGGTAAGTTCGAAATTGCTAATGGTGGCACTATCTTACTTGATGAAATTTCAGAAATGGACTTGCTTTTACAGGCCAAATTATTACGGGTGCTTCAGGAAAAAGAAGTTGAACGTTTAGGCGGCAATAAGTTAATTCCACTGGACATACGTGTGGTCGCAACAACGAATAGAAGCATGAAAGAGGAAGTGGTTGCCGGCCGTTTTCGTGAAGATCTATATTACCGTCTGAATGTTTTCCCAATTACGCTGCCTGCACTCCGGCACAGGAAAGGCGACATTGTGCCGTTAACCGAGTTTTTAATGCGACGACACATGGATGGCACGGGTAAAGCGGTGCCTGTCTTAGATGACAGTGCAAAAGCGGCGTTAATTTCGCATAACTGGCCGGGAAATGTACGTGAGCTAGATAATGTGACCCAGCGCGCGCTGATATTGCAGGCAAACGGCACAATAAGTGAAGAACAAATCATGTTTGAATTTGAAAGCTTTTCATCACCTGCTGCGCCAATGACATCAGATGTGATCGCAGAGGAACATATTATTGCGTCAGACTTGCTGGGTGATAATCTCAAAAACCAGGAATTTAAATTGATACTCGATGCGTTAACAAATTCGAACGGCAGCCGAAAAAATGCAGCCGAAAAGCTTGGTATCAGTCAACGCACATTACGTTATAAGTTAGCAAAAATGCGCGATATTGGTATGGAAGTGCCAGCAGCATACGGAAATTGATAGTCGGGTAAGAGGCTAGGCGAGGGGGCAGCGTAAATGAATAATGTCGGAATGAATAAAGCATTACTGGAAATGCAACGCATGGCGGCTCAGGCGAAAATGCAACCAATGCAATCAAATAAGGTAGCAGCAGAGGCCGGCTCGCCACAAAGTTTCAGTGCCTTGTTAAGTACTGCGGTAGACAACGTGAACGAGGTGCAGCGGACATCCAGGGCGCTGAAAAAATCATTTGAGCTGGGCGACCCGAACGTGGATTTGCCACAGGTAATGATTGCCGGGCAAAAAGCAGGGGTTGCGTTTAAGGCCATGCTGGAAGTGAGGAATAAGTTATTACAGGCCTATAAAGACGTTATGAGTATGCCGGTTTAGCATGTTGCTGAGTTACGTGTTACTACCGGGTTACCGGCTAAAAGCATTGAGGTAAATTAAAAAAATGGCTGTTGCTAGCGCTAATATTGAAAGTCAACCAGGTCAAAATCTGCCTGCAGCTGGTGCTGGCACAATGCCTGTGCCGGTAGATAATAATCAGAGGGTGGATACGATTGAGGAAGATGACAGTAATATCATTTCTCAAAAATTCAGAAGCCTGGGGCGCTTACGGCAAATACAATTATTAGTTTCTTTTGCCGCGCTGATTGCCACTATTGTTGTTATTTTTATGTGGTCGTCAGACCCGAATTATAAATTATTGTACGGTAACCTGTCGGTTGAATCTGCCGGTGAAATCGTCGAAGTTCTAAAGCAGGAAAATATTAAATTCTCGCTGGATAAAGATACCGGTGAAATTCTGGTGCCGTCTGATCTTATTCACAAAACACGTTTAAAGCTTGCCGTTCAGGGGTTGCCAAAAAGTGATGTTGGTGGTTTTGAGATGTTGGATAACAGTGCCAGTTTTGGCACTAGCCAGTTTATGGAAAAAGCCCGATATCATCATGCCATTGAAGGTGAGTTAGCACGCTCTATTTCAGAGATCGATGCAGTTGAAACCGCCCGTGTTCATTTGGCCATTCCAAAACAGTCTGTGTTTGTGCGTGATAGAAAAGAACCGGGTGCTTCTGTGCTGGTGAGTTTGAAACCCGGTCGTGCGCTGGATGAAGGTCAGGTGATGGCCATTGTACATCTGGTTGCCTCAAGCGTACCTGAACTTTCACCGAAAAAAGTCACTGTCGTTGACAGAAACGGAAAACTGTTAAGTAAAAAAGAACTCGGTGGTGAAATGGCGCTTTCTACCGCGCAGTTTGATTACACCAAAAATCTTGAAGAGCATTACATACGGCGTATAGAGCGAATTCTTATTCCGATTGTGGGCTACGATGGTGTTAGGGCCCAGGTGGGCACCGAAATTGATTTCACCATTTCAGAACACACCCGCGAGTCTTTCAATCCGGATATTCCTTCACTTCGCAGCGAGCACACCGTTAGTGAAGAGAGTAGCGGCAGTGGCGTGGGTGGCGTGCCCGGTGCGTTGACAAATCAGCCGCCGGGAGTTGCAACAGCGCCGGAAAAAAATCCCGCTAAAAAAGCCAAAGGCCCAGCAGGGCCCTCGCGGAAACATCGCCAGGAAACATTTAATTATGAGCTTGATAAAACAGTTAGTCACAGCAAACAGGCACCGGGAATACTTAAGCGCCTAACGATTGCTGTGGTGCTGGATGATCGAATTTCTTACGAAGACGATGGCACCCTGGTCAGAACACCTCTGGCGCCGGAAGAGGTTGAGCAAATAGAAGTGCTTGTTAAGGATGCGGTTGGCTTTGATGCCTCAAGGGGGGATCGGGTTAACGTGATTAATACCGCGTTTCATTCTTCTCAAATTGCACCACCGCCGCCGGATGAGCCAATTTGGCAGCAGACCTGGTTTATTGATCTAGCAAAACAAGTCATCGGTGTATTGTTAATTCTATTATTTATTATTTTGGCAATGCGTCCTGTTATTAGAGAATTAACCTTCAAAGAAAAAGTGGTCGAAGAAGAAATCATTGAGGAAGTAGTGGAAGAAGAAGTGCCGCCTGAGCCTGAAGATGATCACGCCGGTGGTCTCAGCGAACAGCAGTGGCAGGAGCTTGGTATTAGCTATGAAGAATATGAAAACATGCTTAGAACACTGCAGGAGCTGGCAGGTAATGATCCACGTATTGTCGCACAGGTAATCAAAACCTGGGTGACACTTGACGAAGAAGGCGTATAGGAAAATATTGTGGCAGAAGATAATTTAGGAAAAGCAGGCTCGGTATTAGAGGGAAGCATTGACGATCTTAGCGGGGTAGAGCGCTCGGCTATTTTATTGCTTACACTTGGTGAAGAAGAGGCTGCCAATGTAATGCAGCTCATGGAGCCAAAAGAGGTACAAAAAATTGGTATTGCCATGGCCGGGTTAAAAAATGTTACCAAGATGCAGGTCTCATCTGTCGTAAAAGATTTTTATGGCATTGTACAAACGGCCACGTCTCTTGGTCTGGATACGGATCAATATATTCGAAATGTGCTGGTTAAAGCACTCGGAGAAGACCGGGCCGGTGGACTCATTGATCGGATTCTTCTTGGCGGTAGCATTAGAGGGCTCGAAGCCTTTAAATGGATGGATCCTCGTTCAATTGCGGATGTTATCCGAAATGAGCACCCTCAGATTATTGCCATTGTCTTATCTTTTCTCGAACACGATCAGGCGGCAGAAACCCTGATTCAATTCTCTGAGGCGGTACGAATTGACGTCATGTTGCGTATTGCAACGCTGGAAGGCATTCAACCGTCTGCGTTGCAGGAGTTGAATGAAATTATGGAAAAACAATTTGCAGGTAATTCAAACGTGAAATCTTCATCGGTTGGTGGCGTTAAAACAGCGGCAAACATTCTTAATTTGATTGATAGCTCAATAGAGTCTGAGATTATTGACGGCGTCAAAAATGTGGATGGTGAATTGGCTGAAACAATAGAAGAGCTCATGTTTGTTTTTGAAAACCTCAATGATGTTGATGACCGTGGTATTCAATCGTTGTTGAAAGAAGTTTCCAGTGATGACCTGGTGCTTGCATTAAAAGGCGCCGATGAAACCATTAAAGCGAAAATATTTAATAATATGTCAAAACGTGCAGCTGATATATTAGTTGATGATTTAGAGTCAAAAGGCCCGGTCAGATTAAGTGACGTAGAAACAGCACAGAAAAGTATTGTTGCAGTAGCAAGACGCCTGGCTGACAGCGGTGAAATTATTCTAGCTGGTGGTGGAGAGGATTTTGTCTAAAGATGTTTTGACGCAGGGTGCGGGTGACGGGCTTTCGCTTTGGGATTTACCGATAGTGAGCGAAGGTGATACCGCTACGGTCATTCCCGTTGCACAGGCGTTAATGCCAACGGCAGAGTCTATTCAGGAGATTCAGGATCAGGCTTATAAAGAAGCGTATGAAGCGGCCTTCAAAAAAGCCGAACTTGAAGGTTTTGAAAAAGGTAAAGCAGAAGGTCACGCGCAGGGATTTACCGAAGGAAAAAAAGAAGGTCTTGACACAGGGTTAGCTGAAAGCCAGGTGCTTATTGAGCAAAAGCTAGCACATTTATCCAGCCTCATTAATATTCTGCAATCACCACTCGAACAGTTAGACAAAGAAGTTGAAGACGAATTGATGTTTTTAGTGATGACGGTTGCACGTCATGTTATTCGGCGTGAAGTAAAACAGGATCCTTCCCACGTGATAGCCGCAGTAAGACAGGCGGTGGCCTTGTTACCTGTTTCTACCCGCAATATTCAAGTTCAGTTAAACCCCGAAGACGCAGCGTTGGTGCGGGAATCGTTGTCAGTAGATGAAGAGCATGGCCAGCGCTGGCGCATCATTGAAGACCCGATGTTATCTCGTGGTGGCTGCAATGTTGAAACGGATTATTCCCGAATTGATGCTACCGTAGAAGCCAGAATTAACATGATTGTTTCACAGGTGCTTGGCGGCGAAAGAGATTCGGACAATGTCGGTTAATCAGGCGAAGAATGATCAAAGCCAAAGCAGCCAACCGCAAACGTTGCACGACAGTGCGTCACCCGCTAATACCAGTGATTTAAATGCCCCTCAGGCAAACCGAAGCTCAATCTGGCGAGATCGGTTACGAAAATACCAGCCAAAAATTGAAGAATCAAAAGCCGTTTGTGTTGAGGGTAAATTGACCCGAATGGTTGGCTTGACAATGGAAGCCATGGGTTGCCAGGCACCCGTGGGTGCTCGATGTATTATTATCGACCCGGATAAATCACAGGTAGAGGCTGAAGTGGTCGGCTTTAACGGCGAAAAACTTTTTTTAATGCCCACCGGCGAAATACACGGCATTGTGCCTAACTCGCGTGTTATTCCAACGCCTAATGTTTATCAGGCGCCCGTCGGCCCCGGTTTACTTGGTCGGGTGATTGATGGTGCTGGTGTGCCGCTTGACGGTAAAGGTCGGTTACAAACCGAAGAATTTGTTTCTATTCATGGTCGGCCGATTAACCCGTTAGCAAGAGACCCTATCAGTGAGCCGTTAGACGTCGGTGTGCGTGCGATCAACGCTTTATTAACCGTGGGCCGTGGACAGCGCATGGGTTTGTTTGCCGGCAGTGGCGTTGGTAAAAGTGTGTTGCTGGGCATGATGACACGCTTTACCGATGCGGATGTGATTGTCGTCGGTCTGATCGGCGAGCGAGGCCGTGAGGTAAAAGAATTCATTCAGAATATTCTTGGTGATGAAGGTATGGAACGCGCGGTTGTTGTTGCAGCGCCGGCCGACAGTACACCCGTGTTACGTTTGCAGGGGGCGTCATTGGCCACCTCGATTGCAGAATATTTTCGTGACCAGGGACAAAATGTATTGTTGTTAATGGATTCTCTGACGCGATATGCGCAGGCGCAACGTGAGGTCGCACTGGCGATTGGTGAGCCGCCGGCAACACGCGGTTATCCGCCGTCTGTTTTTGCGAAATTACCCCAGTTGGTTGAGCGTGCGGGTAACGGCGATAAAGGTGGCGGTTCGATCACAGCGTTTTATACGGTATTAACGGAAGGCGACGACCAGCAGGATCCCATTGCTGATTCTGCCCGTGCAATTCTTGATGGGCATATTGTGTTGTCGCGACAAATTGCCGAATCGGGTCGTTATCCTGCGATTGATGTTGAGGCCTCAATTAGCCGGGTGATGACTGAAATTGTCGATGATCAGCATTTAAAAATGACACAACGTTTTAAGCAAATTTATTCGACGTATCAACAGTCACACGATTTAATCAGTGTTGGTGCCTATATTCAGGGTAGTGATCCTAAAATCGATGAATCAATTGCAATGCAGCCAAGTTTAAACGCATTTTTATCTCAGGCAATAAATGAGGCGGTTGCTTATGAAGAGAGCCTGTCCGGCTTAAGCGCCATTATGGGGCAGCCAGCTGCTTCTGCTCCAGTTACCGGGGAAAATGAACCGTCACCTAATTCGGGCGGGGATGAATAGTCATGAAACAATCCAGACGATTGCAGCCTGTTGTTGACTTTAATCAACGAAAAGAAATTGATGCGGCCAAAGAGTTGGCGAACGCGTCGAGTAATGTCTTGATTCAAAAACAACGATTGCAGGAGTTTGAAAGTTATCGCAGTGAATATGGCGATCAGTTTGCTCAAGCGGGTAGTGATGGTTTGAGCGCTGCCCGCTTGCGTGACTTTCAGGCATTTATCAGCAAACTTAATCACGTTGTAGAACAGCAGAGAACGGCAATAGAAAATGCCGAAAAGGAATATGAAGTAAAAAAGCGGCAATGGCTGGCCGCAAGAAATAAGTTAAAAGCGATTAATAAAGTACAACGCAAGCATGTGCTTAAAGAAGATGTCGCCGAAGAAAAGAAGCTTCAAAAAGAGCAGGATGATCGAAATTGCAGAAAGGTAAGTATTTGAATTTAATGATATTATTTTTTTTGTAAGCTTGTTGTAACGTGCTGTGGGCAGGATATTAAGTTCCGGTATGAGACCACGCCTTAAACACGCCCCTTTATAGTTGGCACTTGCATTGCTCTATCCCCTTTATTACAACTGAAGTGATTTCTTCAGATTCATATTACATGGGTTAGGAGCTTTTTTCATGATGGGTACCGCCTCGCAAGTTTTGTTATCGATCAATAAAGCAAAAAGTAATGCGGATAGTTTTTCTGACTCTCAACGGACGCAGTCGCGTTCTGATGTATCTTTTACCGATATTTATGACAAATCAAAATCTCAGGTTGAAAAAAAATTAGACGATGGCTTTCCCAGGCGTCGTGAATCAACCTCGTCAGAGTCGGCTGTTGTCGCTAGAAAACAAAATGCTAGTCCGACAAAAACGGCTAGCGATACCACGCTCGATGCGGATAATAAAACGCAGGAAAATCGGCGCGTTGATAAAGCGTCTAGCAATGATGTTGCCGTGTCAAAATCAAAACCTGAGTCAGATTCACCGACAGAACCTTCAGCAGAACCTTCAGCAGAACCTTCAGCAGAACCTTCAGCAAAACCCTCAGCACAGCAAGACACATTGTCTAACGAAGAAAGCGCTGAAAATTCTGAAAGTGTTGAAAGCGCGGCACAGGCGCTTGAAAAACAGCTGAGTAAGGCTGTGGCCGAAGATGCTTTAAACGTTGATGGCGAAGAGCTTGCCGTCGAGGGTGTGAACACAATAAACACCACCGAAGAAGCGGACTTGCTAAAGGCGCTGACACCGCAAAATGGTGAGACTAAAGTGGCTGGTGAAACAACAACCCTCGCTGAAAGCGACGCCTCAAAAATACAAAAACTCGGTCAACTAACCCAGGCGATTGTGGATGAGCTGAAAACAGATAAAGGAGAGCCGGTTGAATTAAAAGACCCAACTGCACCCCAGTCCCGCGCAGAAATCGTTGCCGATATTGAAAAATTGCTGGCGCAGGGGGATGCCAGCAAGGATGTAACCCCGGTACAAGCAGTCCAGCTTGAGCCAACTGTAAACGCCAATGCTACAAAAGTGCTAAGTGAACAAATCAGAGCACGAGAGCTTAACTTACTAACTCAGGCCGAAGCGAATGCTAAACTGCTGGCCGAGGCTACTGAGGGGGACGGTATGACAGAAGCTTCAGTAGAAACAGACGCCCTGTTAGAAAAAATAATTCAACGACTTGATTTTACCAAACTCAAAGATGAATCTGCGTTGATGGCTAAAGTTGCCGTTGAGAAATCCACCATCGCCGATTTTGTTGAACAGCTGGCGACAAAAGTCAGCAGTGAGTCGGCCAGCGGCTCATTGCTGCCGCCGATTAACGCACTAACAGCTCGTCCAGGGATTGCCCTGCCTGCTCAGCAATTTGTGATGGCCACTCCGTTTAATCAGCCTCAATGGGGGGAAGATTTTAGTAAGCGCATTCAGTTTATGGTTAATAGTGACATCAAAAACGCTGAGCTAAGGTTAGACCCGCCGGAACTGGGGCGTATAAATATCAAAATAAGCGTGAACCAGGATCAGGCAAATGTCGTTTTTAGCAGCGCTCAGGGAAATGTCAGAGAGATGCTGGAAAGTACCTTACCTCGTTTACGCGAGATGTTACAGGAGTCGGGTATTTTGCTTGCTGACGCGAACATAAACGATCGACAGCAGGGAGATGCAAACCAGGCTGGTGCGGAATCGAGTCTTGCTGGCCCGGTTTTTCCCGGTGATGATGAAGATGAAAATTCGGATACAACAGTACAGCCCTTGATTGAACATTCCGTTGACGGTGTGATTGACTATTTTGCGTAGCTGTTTTCACCTGATTGTTTTCGTGTAATTTTTTACTCAGGCACCGCGTAATTTGGTGATATAATCAAGGCACTCGATATAGCGGAGATATATGGTGTCTTTTTCGCCAGCTGTACCCCGAATGCGCCCCGGAACATTGTCCAATGTTTCATTCTTAATGCTTTTCTTTTTCAGCGTAGTTTCCTATGCTGAAAATAGGCTTCCTTATATTTCCTTCGACGATGAAAAAAATGGCATTGAAAAAGACACTGATGAAGAGTCAAACAGAGCGAAAATCGACTGGAGTAAACCGGTGGTTTCTCGTGGCTTCGGATTGGAAAAATCAACAAACAACTCAGATCAGGCATTATTAAAACAGTATCAATCCGGCCAGGTCTTTTATTTTTTTGGAGAGTACGACAAGGCGGTAAACGCCTGGCTGCCTTTGCTTGAGCAAAATTTTCCCGAAGCGCAGGCAAGTATGGGCTGGTTGTATCAGGCGGGCCTGGGTGTTAAAAAGGATGAGAAAAAAGCATTTGTTTTATATGAGCAAGCTGCCAGGAAAAACAACGAAATCGCGCAAAATAATCTTGGGGTAATGTACGAAAACGGCATTGCTGTTGATTCAAATATAAAAAAAGCAACACATTGGTATAAGCTTTCCGCTGAGCAGGGTTACCGTTTCGGTCAATATAATTACGCGAATATCCTATTGCTAAATAGATCGCTAAATAAATCGTTAAATAGAACTAGCGAAGCTAATCTTGAGCAGGCAAAATTATATTTGCAAAAAGCTGCGAGCCAGGGTGTAGCGCAGGCGAGTGAAAAATTAAAATTGCTGGATTAAGTCGAACGTTTTATTGGAATGAAAATCGAATCAATCCGGCACTAATTGTTGTACACATATAAGGACAAAAGATGGGTGATGAAATCAGTAGTCATCATTTTTCTGATGCTGACTATCGTGAATATTTTGATCGATTAAAAGATGAGACCCAATATCTTGGTCGTCTATTTGATGATAATAAACTCTCATCACTTTCTCAGTATTGCGGCTTGGAACAGGAAGCCTGGATTTTAGACGAAAAATATTATCCGGCACCTGAAAACCGGTTTTTGCTCGAATCTCTCAATAATGATTTATTAAGCCCCGAACTCGCCCAGTTTAATATCGAATTAAATGTGACCCCGCAGGTGCTCAGCGGTGCAGGCCTGTCTCACATTCAGTCAGAATTAGAGTCCCTTTGGGATCTTTGCGATAAAAAACTCCATGAAAAAAATCTGCACATGGAAATGATCGGTATTTTACCCACCATAAGAGATGATGAACTGGTTGTCGCTAATATGTCGGCAATGAGGCGGTACCGCGCCCTAAATGATCAAGTATTAAAGTCCCGTGGCGGCAAGCCGCTTAGTTTAAATATTGTCGGGTCTGAATCGCTTAAAAGTGAACATGCCGATGTGATGCTGGAGTCGGCAGCAACGTCGTTGCAGCTGCATCGGCAAATTGATGCCAGCAGCAGTGCGCGTTATTACAATGCCGCTATTCTGGTGTCGGCGATTACGGTGGCTATTTCTGCCAATGCCCCGTTTTTGTTTGGTAAACAATTGTGGGAAGAAACGCGCATTCCTTTATTTGAGCAAGCGGTTGAAGTCGGTGGTTACGGAAACGCGCAAACCGGCCCGGTAAAACGTGTCTCGTTTGGTTCTGGTTATGCGAAACGCAGTATTTTTGAGTGCTATAGTGAAAATCTGGCGCATTATCCTGTGTTGCTGCCGGTAAAAATGGATACACCGCTTGGGTGCCTGGCCTATTTGCGCATGCATAATGGCACAATATGGCGTTGGAACCGGCCTATTGTTGGCTTTGATGATGACGGCACCACGCATTTACGAATAGAACATCGCGTCATGGCAGCGGGGCCGACAATTATTGATGAAATGGCGAACGCCGCTTTTTTTTACGGCTTGCAGGAATATTATGCAACCACCGAAGTTGCCACCGAAAGCATTGTGCCGTTTTCCTCATCAAAAGATAATTTTTATACCGCAGCCCGACATGGCATAACGACGCAAATAGACTGGCCGGATTTAAAACAACAAAGCATTAAACAGCACTCAATTCAGGCCTTAATAAAGTCGCAACTTTTGTCTCATGCGTCACAGGGTTTATCCGCATTAGGTATAAACCAGTCTGACATCGATCGTTACCTGTCAATCATCAAAGCAAGGGCAGACTCCGGGCAAACCGGATCTGTCTGGCAAAAACAATATGTGGAAAAAAATAACGCCAGCATGCGAGAGCTGATTAAAGCATATCGGCAAAATAGATTAACAGGTAATCCTGTTCATACATGGCCACTATCGCCTTTATCGTCCCGATCGAAAGAGGAGACAAAATAATATGCCACTTGAATTACAAATCTTTGACTATTTACCACCGGGATTTCTGAATTGTAACGCAAAAAATTTGCATCAGATTATTTCAGGGCCTTCGTTGATTCACTTAAAAGGTAAAAACGAAAACCCGCTGTTTGTTTCTATCTTACAGCACGGTAATGAAACGGTCGGCCTTTACGCTGTTCAGCAGTTGTTGAAGGCGTATCAGGAAATTAGCTTGCCGCGAAGTTTAAGTATTTTTGTGGCAAATGTTGATGCGGCAAGAGGAGCCGTAAGACGCCTGGATCGTCAGCCGGATTATAATCGCATGTGGATTGATGAAGGGCAGCCGATAGAATATCCAGAAGCGCGCATCATGCAGCAGGTTGTGTTAGAAATGAAAGCAAGAAAGCCGTTTGCCAGCATTGATTTGCACAGTAATACCGGGCTTAACCCGCACTATGCCTGCATTAACAAACTCGATAATTGCTTTTATCATTTGGCGACTTTATTTTCTAAAACGGTAGTTTACTTTATTCGTCCTATCGGTGTTCAGTCCGCGGCGTTTGCAAAATTTTGCCCATCAGTGACGTTGGAGTGTGGCGCACTGGAAGATCAGGCGGGTATAGAGCACGCCTTCGAATATCTCGACGCGTGTATGCAACTTTGCAGTATTCCAGATACAACCATGGCAGCTGATAGCATGGATCTATTTCATACAGTTGCCACAGTAAAAGTGCCTAAAGAGTTTAGTTTTAGCTTTAGTGATAGCATCGAAGATATTTATTTTAACCCCGATCTGGAAAAATATAACTTTAAAGAAGTCGAGGCTAACGCCCCGTTTGCCATTACCCATCCGGATAAAGAGGTGGGCTTAAACGTTTTCAATGAGGCGGGTGACAACGTGTTTGAGGCATTTTTTACAAGCCAGAATAATGAGATTCGACTTCGCAAAACCATCATGCCTTCAATGATTACCTTAAATGAAAAGATCATAAAGCAGGACTGTTTGTGTTATTTGATGGAACGTTATCCGTTTTAAGCAATGATCCGACTCGCTCGCTAACGCCTTGTTTTTATTTTCTTTGCAAGCCCGGCAGGCTGTTGAACTTCGCTCAGGTGAGTTGAGTTTCAACAGCTTGCTAGACCCACTTAAAACCTATTAAATCGCTCCCGAGCGTGCAGTTTATCCTTTGACGCACAATTGTTTTGTCTTTAATTACTTGACAAAGTTAGTGGGTATCACTATATTAGTATTTAATGATATACGAATTGAGTTATTAGCGCATCTCATGTACTAGTACATCCATGTCAAAAATTGAAGCTGATGCCTAAGCAGCTTAGGCAGCCTAGGCAGCTTAGGCATCACAAAAAGGAGAAATACAATGAGTGCAGTTATATCCGGAACAGAAGCGAAACAATTAATTGAAAAGCACGATGCAATATTAATTGATGTTCGAAATCCACCTGAGTTTGCGAGAGGCAGTGCGCCGGGCGCAACAAATGTTCCGGTCAATACAATGACACAAATGGGAAAAACTCATGATACAAAAAAACATCTCATCGTATTTTGTGTCAGTGGTGCAAGAAGCTCAATGGCGCACATGATTTTACAAAGCATGGGATTTGAAAACGTGAGTAACGCCGGTACGCTGAATAATGTATTAAACGGCTAGTTTTTCTGGCTGAACAAGTAGGAAGATTAGACAGCGGTTAACAGCAGCAAACTGAATATTAGGTTCTTAGGCTAGGAGATGCATGATGAAAATACGTCAATTATTTGATCACGATACATGGACATACACTTATCTTTTGTTTGATGAAAAAACAAAAGAGGCGGCGATTATTGATTCCGTTAAAGAAAAATTTGATCGTGATTCAAAATACATTGAAGAGCTGGGGTTAACGTTAAAGTATGCGTTTGAAACTCATGTTCATGCTGATCACGTCACCGCATCGGGATTACTCCGAAAAAAAACCGCCTGTAAAATTGGTGTTCATGTCGATAGTGGAAATGAATGTGCGGATTTAAAATTACATGACGGCGACGAATTTGGCCTTGGCAATCAGACCATTTCTGTCATTCACACGCCCGGCCACACAAATGGCGACGTGAGCTATAAAATTGATGGTGCTGTTTTCACCGGTGATGCGTTGCTGATTCGTGCCTGTGGTCGTACTGACTTCCAGCAGGGCAGTTCAATAACCCTGTATCATTCAATTACCCAAAAATTGTTTACCCTGGACGACGATACCGTTGTTTATCCGGGGCATGATTATGATGGTTTTACTTCAAGCACCATTGGCGAAGAAAAAGCCCAAAATCCGCGTCTGGCAAATGAAAAAGCGCAGGCTGACTTTATCGAAATAATGGATAACATGGATTTGCCAAAACCGAAACGCATTGATGTTGCAGTGTCGGGTAACCTGGTTTGCGGGATGAATTAGGCTTTTTTGTTAGTTTTATTACGACAATAGTTTTTTAGCATGCCTGGCCTGTCGGCTGGGCATGTCACTTTTTGCTTTGAATACTTTCGCCCGTTGTTGTTTTATCATGTCTGAATTAGCGAAAACTGGTTGCCCCTTTAACCCGGAGGTCTGGTAGTCCAGCCATAAGACCTGTCTGGCTATTTCCACTTCTATTTCTAAATGCTCTGTTATCACTTGAAAAAGTAAATCAAATAAACGTGCCAAAGCGATTTTATGTGTTTGTTTGCTGGCCTGAAATAATGCGTCGGATAAAGTTAAAAAACGGTCAAAACCATCGTCGGCTAATATTACGGGCAGGGTGTAGTTAAAGCGGCCGGAGTTGGCGATCATATCCCAGAAACGGGCGAATCGGCTGAGTCGCTGCATGGTTTGGAAATCAATCAGGCTGGTGCTTAAAATATTGTAGGGCGCTTCGGGGTTGTAGCGCATGTCAAACTCGGCTGTGTGTCGGATCAGTGGTGTGCCGCGTAAACGTTTGAGAATGCCCATTTGAATTTCATGTGGCTCAAGCTCGATGAGCTGATTAAAACTGGAGGCGATACTGTTGATGCTTTCGCCGGGTAATCCCATGATGATGTCGGTGTGTAAGTGTGCATGAGTTTTCTGACGCAACCAGCGAATGTTTTCTTTGCTTTTGTTGTTATTCTGTTTTCGACTAATGCGTGTTTGTACGTCGGGATCAAATGTCTGAATACCAATTTCAAATTGCAGCGAACCTTCGGGAAATTTTTCCAGCACGGACTTTAGTTTTTCCGGCAGGTGGTCGGGGATGAGTTCAAAATGTAAATAGAGGTTTTTGTCTGCTTTAGCGAGAAAGAACGCCAGTATTTTGATGCTGCTTTGAATTTTTAGATTAAACGTGCGGTCAATAAATTTAAAATCACGAACACCTCGCTGATACAGTTTGTCCATTTCAGTTAAAAATAAATCAAGATCAAATGGCCATGCCGTTTTGTCCAGCGATGATAGGCAAAACTCGCATTTAAACGGGCAACCCCGTGATGCTTCAACATAAATTACCCGGTTTTTTATGTCTTCGTCGGTGTAATATTCGTATGGCATGTTTAAAAATGGCAGGGGCACCGGGTTTGCCTTAATGATCTTTTCGTCACCGGGGTTATTGTTTAATATGTTTGTGCAAAGTTCTGCGAATGCCAGGTCTGCCTGACCGGTAATCACGTAATCCGCAAGCTCGACTATTTTTTGTTGCTCTTGTTCAAAGCTGACTTCGGGGCCGCCGAGTACGATGGTAATGTCGGGTTGTATGGTTTTTAAAAGCGATACGACTTGAGTGGTTTCTGCTACGTTCCAGATATAAACGCCGAAACCAATGATGGATGGGTTTTGGGTTAACAAACCTTCAACAATATCGATGGGCCGGTTGTTGATGATAAATTCAAGCAATTGCGTTTTGCTTGATAGCTCGCCCATATTTGCCTGAAGATATCGCAGCCCCAGTGAGCTGTGAATGTAACGGGCGTTGAGTGTACTGAGGACGATGTTACTCATTGGCTGGATTTGTTCGCCACAAATACCGCACGTTTAGGTGCCGGGTAGCCTTCGATTGTCAGGTTGCTATTATTTGGGTCTAAAAAATCAGGCAGTGAATTAAATGTCATCCAGTCGGTTTTTCGTTGTTCGTCGGTAGACGTCTGATTGATATCAACAACCCGAATATTCTTGAACCCACAACGGTTAAGCCAGTGAGTTAGAGTGGGGATGGAAGGTAAAAACCAGACATTATTCATCATTGCGTATCGGTCGCTGGGCACCAGTGCTTCGTTTTCTTTGCCGTCAATGATTAGTGTTTCAAGTACCAGTTCACCGCCGGGTTTTAACAGGCTTAACAGGTGAATGAGGTGATCAAATGGCGATCGTCGGTGATAAAGTACACCCATGGAAAACACCGTATCAAAACCCTGCAGGTTCATCGGCATGTCTTCCAGCTTTAGGGGTAAAACATAAACGGATTTTTCTTCGCCCAGGTATTTTTTCATTGCCTGAAACTGGGCAATAAAGAGTAACGAAGGATCAATACCAATCACCAGTTTGGCATCTTCACCCAGTATTCGCCAGCTGTGATAGCCATTGCCGCAGCCAACATCAAGCACGGTTTTATTTTTTAACGGTGAGAGGTGGGGTATGACTCTTTGCCACTTCCAGTCAGAGTGCCATTCGGTATCTATAAAGGTATCAAATAACTGGTAGGGACCTTTGCGCCAGGGCATGAGCTCGCGTAAATTTTTTTCTAATTGCTGCGAGGTGGCTGCCGTGATGTTTTCATTTGTGGCGGCTATTACCTTGTTTGTATTCAGGCTGACGATGTGTGTTTTTATGTTGGGTAAATTTTTTATGGCCTGTTGCCATTTCTTTAAATTACCGTTATTTGAGTTAAACAGCAGTTTGTCAATTTGTGCGGGTAATGTTTCACGCCATTGACTGAAAGGCGGTTCACTGAGTTTTTCGTAAAGTGTTTTATAAGAAATCATACTAGTTTTTTATGCCAATGAAAGACGCAAAATTAAGGCATTGAAACCACAGCTCTGCATGTTCGAAGCCGGCTGTTTTTAGTCGGGCTAGATGGGTCTCTTTTGTTTCTGGAATGAGCACGTTTTCTAGTGCGTTACGTTTTTGGGCAATTTCGAGGTCGCTGTATCCCTGTGATTTTTTAAATGCGTGGTGAATGTCCGTGAATAAATGGGTTTTATAGGCATCGGCAAATTGAATTTTTTCAGACAGCACTAAAATACCATCAGGTAGCAGGGCGTCGTATATTTTTTTCACTAATTCATTGCGATGCTCAAGCGGGATAAATTGCAGCGTGAAATTTAAGACAATAACCGAGGCCGGTTTAAACGTTATTTTAAGCACGTCTTCGCAAATAATTTGATAGTTAGCAGAGGTGCCGGTTTTATTCAGATTATTGATGCACTTTTCAACCATGGCCGGTGAATTATCAATGCCGATAACCCTGCAATTGGTATTCCCCAGGTTATGGATGATTGAAAGCGTCGATGCGCCCAGCGAGCAGCCTAAATCATAACAATGTGAATCCGTTTGAGCGTGTGCCTGAGTCAGTACGCCGATCATCTCGACGATGTTTTCATAGCCTGGCACGGAGCGTTTTATCATGTCTGAGAAGACGTCGGCGACGTTTTTATCAAATTGAAATTCCTGGGTATTTTGCTGATATTGACGATAAATACGATCAGGATTGCGGGACTTGGTCATGGGTTGAGCAATTGTTGTTTGTTGGGGCTGGGATTGTACTAAATTTTGCTTATTTTTACAGCTGTATTTGTTGCTTGCCCCGGCGAAAAATGAGAGAGACGCAAAATTTATTGTTTATCCTAGAAAAATCAGTTGATCCACGAGCTAGAGCACAACTACTTGATTCGCTTGGCTATATGATAAAGGTTTGATTCACCAACCAGGTGAACGCAAACTTTTTCATTACGCCAATCAAACCAATTACTTGCACTCTATTCTCGCGTCGAACTGATCTTTCTAGGTTTATTTCAAAAATAAATCGATAAGGTGAGATAGATCACATCTTGCTCAGTATTGGTCTGCTTTAATGATAACTATGAGGTGGGGTTAACGTTAATTGATCAATTCTTTGCGCCAACCCAAAAGCGTAGAGAGGCATAAGGAGATGTATTATGGCTGCACAATTAAATATTCGTATCATCGACGTTGAAAACGACGAGTCAATTATTGATGCCTTAAGTGATGAAAAGATTTTGCAAGAGGGTATTGATTTTGATGACTTTTTAAGTAATATTGAGCCGGCTACCCAGGATCTGTGGGATGTGCTTGAAATTTCAAGCCAGGACTGGATGGACGCTCAGCCTGATGGCTTTTTTATGCCTTAACACTTAACACTTAACACTTAACTCGCCTTTGTAAGTTGTCGTCGTGAGTTGCGGCTGGCTTGTGTGCTCTTAACGTTAAGTGTTGGCCCATAAGCTTATTCGTCAAACATGTTTTTCCGGCGATTTTGAGGGTTTCGTGACATTGTAAAACCCCGAATGGTCGCGATGATTTTTGCCCTTTGCCTGACCATGATTAATAGCAATAAAAACAGACTTGCGCCGGCAATGGTCAGTGATGATTGATACGGTTTCCATTGGCTGACGCCTGATTCACTTGAAATATCCGCATTTATTGTTGCCCTCTGATCTGTTGCGATAGTTTGTTTTGCGGTTGACAATGAAAGCAGCTGTTTTGTTCTATTAATCTCCGACTCTAACGCGGTCAGACGTTCTCGCAGTGATTTATTTTCCAGCCCCAGTTCACTTATCATTTTGTTTGCATTATTCAGCGCCACTTTTACGCGGTTAATTTGCGCCTGATGCACTTCATCTACCATTTTTGCCGATAATATTTCGACGCTATTGGTGATTTTCAGGCGATTTTCCACCAGTTTTTCTTTTGGGTTCTGCTGTGTGTCTGTGCTGGATCTTGTCTTTGTTAAGGTTTCACTCATGTCTGTTTTTTTACGGTTTGCCAGTTGATTGATTCGTTTAAAAGCCTCTGATTTGCTGATGCTTTCAATCGCGTCGATATTTTGCAGTTTGAGGCTTGAGCCAAGCTTTAAGTTATTGATGTTCTGGTCGATAAATGCGTTTGGGTTTTCATTGTATAAGGCAACCATTACCTGATACATATGCATTGATTTTCGGGGACGAATTCGTTGTGCAATGCGGGACAGGCTTTCTCCGCTGGCAATCTTGCGGTACTCAAACCCACCGCCTTTCAGTTTTTTTACTTTGGAAAGCATTTTGTCTTTCCGTGGCCCATTATCGTATAAAGAGTTGTCTAAAGCGTTCGCTTGCGAAGCGTGGTGTACGCGTGAATTTTTTGTGCGGAAGGATAGTCCCTTTGGTTTTATTTTAGGTGCCTGGATGGGTTCGGACTTTTCTAAAAGTTGAGAAATTGCCTTAGGTGTAAGCAGAATAGCGTATCCCTTGATGATGCGCCCTTTAACACTGCTGACTTCAAGCAGAAAACTGATCGATAATTCGTTGATGCTGGATTTAGATCTGACTTCGATGTACAGGGCACCCTTAGCATTTTCTTTAACAGAAAAACGCAGGTCTTTGCTTGTTTTGCTGAGTTCATAGCCCATTTTTTGATGCTGAAGGGTGGACGCGAGGTTGATTTCGATGCCTTCCATTTCGTCAGCGTTGTACGAAGGCAGTGAAATTTCAGCAAGAAATGGCTCAGAGAAGCTTGAGCGCACCTTAATTTCACCCAGGCTGAGGGCCGCTGCCGGTCGAGCAAAAATGCTGAAAAGCATTATTAATGCTACCAGTAGGCTGAAGTATTGATTTACTGTCGGTCTTTTCATCATGGGTATATCGTTATTTGTTACATACTGTAGCGGCGGGTCGGCCAAATTCTTTATATTAATAAATTGTCTAAAAACAGTGGCTTAACCGATTTTTCTAAGCGTGGTAGTATAACCTTGAATTTCGTTAATATTTATTTCATCAATCTGCGCTTCATTCATGTGAAGATTGGCGTACGCCATATAAACACCTTCTGAAATAAACACTTGAAAAATATCAGCATCAAGATGTGAGTCCAGCGTCATTTTCCCCAGAATATTGAGCACTGTAGATAATTTCATGGGTGTTTTATAAGGGCGATCAGTGGCTGTGAGTGCTTCAAAAACATCGGCAATGCATAACAGGCGAGCTTGAACCGATAGCTCGCTGGCCTTTATGCCCTTGGGGTAACCTTTACCGTCTATTCGCTCGTGGTGACTTCCTGCAATTTCAGGTACATTTTTCAGGTGGTGCGGAAACGGCAATGCCGCCAGCATCGTTTGTGTCATCACGATATGATGATTAATTATTTTTCGCTCATCGTCATTGAGTGTGCCTTTTCTGATGCATAAATTCATTAGCTCATCGTCGGTAATGAGCGCCTGTTTTTCTCCGTCGTTGTTTGTCCATTGGTAGGTCGCAATACGATTAATTTCGTTGATGTATTCATCGTTCATGAACTCACTGCCGAGATTGCATTTTTTTAAAAATTCGTGATCTTGTTTTAACTGTTGCACGAATGCTTCATGGCTTTCTTGTGCTGCGTGAATGAGTGTTGCGTCTGTCGATTCAAGTTTTAGTTCGAGTAGCGCTATTTTTTTGTCTTTTAACAGGGTTTCAATTCGCTGGTCAATAATTGCCATCCGGTCAAATATGGTTTCTAACTTGGTCGCCTTGTCAACGACGTGTACCGGGGTTGTGATTTTTCCGCAGTCGTGGAGCAATGCGGCAATTTTTAATTCATATAATTCCTGTTCTGAAAACTGTGTGTCTTTAAATTTTCCGGATCTTGTATTGTTGATTGCTAGCGCAGCTAAATTGGCTATTTCAGGCACTCTGCGGCAATGCCCGCCGGTGTAAGGGGATTTGTCATCGATTGAAGCCGCGATGACTTCGATGAATTTTTCAAGTAACTCCCTGAGGTCTTCGACCAGGGTGGAGTTGCTGATTGCAACTGCGGCCTGCGATGCCAGCGAGTTTGCGAGTTTTTGGTCCGGCTGAGAAAAGGCGACAACTTTTCCGGTCGAAATATCGGTACGATTGATTAACTGAAGCACGCCAATAATGCGATTTTCATGGTTCTTCATCGGGATGGTTAAAAATGACGTGGAGCGATAATTATTTTGTTTGTCGTAGGCTTTAATGCCGCGAAAATCAAAACCTCGTGCGTTATAAGCATCGGGAATATTAACTATTTCATCTTTTACCGCGGCGTAGGCACTGATGTTTTGCAGGTTAGGGCTGCCCGAGGGGTCATTAAGTGGAATGGCTGGGAATGTGATCGACTTACCCGTTGTTCCGCCCATGGCAAAATTGAGGGAGTCTGTTCGAATAATTTCAAACGCGAGTGAGTCATTTTCTACCAGGTAGAGGGTGCCTGCATCGGCATTGGTTATTTCTTTGGCGCCGAGCAGAATGAGTTCTAGCAATTTGCTTCGGTCTTTTTCTTTTGAAAGCGAGGCACCAATGGCGTTGAGTTTTTCAATTTGATTTGCGGTATTTGAAGACATGTTTAGCATTAATTACACCATAATCGTTGTCTTTTTGTCGGCTAATCGGGGGTAAACTTTAGCCTGCGCTTTCGTGCTAGGTCGTATAAAACCTTAAAAATCAAATGAAGCAGTGTTTAAATTGCGTTAGGGTCTATTCCCCGCTGCTTGCGGCGAAGGCGCTGGTGAAAGAGTTAGAAGAGGGCGAGATTTAGTGAAGCGTATGAGGAATGCTTAGAGTGAACGCGGGAATCGCGGCAATAAATTCTTCATCATCGTCAGAAATCATCAGATAAGTGCCATGCATGCTGCCAACGGGTGATTCCATCACCGTGCCACTGGTGTATTTGTAGCTGTCTCCTGGGGCTAGGTAGGGTTGCTCGCCAACGACGCCTTCGCCGCGAACTTCCTGTACTGTGCCATCGCCAGCGGTAATGATCCAGTGTCTTGACAGCAATTGTGCCGCCACTTCGCCAATGTTGCTGACGGTAATTGTGTAGGCAAAGACATATCGATCAACCGCAGGTGATGACTGTTCTTTGAGATAAGTTGCTTTTACTTTGACGTCGATATTATTTTTCATGGCTTAGTGTTTTCTCAATTGTTTTAGTTGCTTTAGTTGCTTTAGTTGTTTTAGTTGTTTTAGTTGCTTTAGCGCGAAATTACTGGCGCCCGACAATCCGGCACTGGCCGAAGTTATTATTTTAACAGGTATGTTTTCAAGTAGCGGTTGCATACGTCCTTTTGCATTAAAGCAGGCAAGAAAGCTCGAACTTTTCATGTATCCAATGTTTTTTTGTGCAATGCCACCAGCAATATAAATCCCCCCCGATGGCAGGCAGGTTAAGGCCAGGTTGCCTGCCTGAGCGCCATATATGCGAAAAAATAAATCCAGTGATCGGGCGGATAAACCTTCAGGGTACAGCGCGGCTTGCTGGGAAATTGCCATGGCTTTATCTGTCTGAGCTTCTATTGCCGCATGTTCTTTAACTGAGTTTTCATCCGGATGACAGATTTGAAAAAAGAACAGGTAAATATTGATTAAACCGTCACCTGAGAGTAAACGCTCGTAGGAAACATGAACATATTTCTGGTTTAAAAACTGATAAAGCGCGATTTCAAAATCATTGTTTGGCGCAAAATCACAATGCCCGCCTTCGGTGCTTATCACATCATAATCGGCCCCGTCAAAGAACGAAATAGCCTGGCCCAGGCCGGTACCTGCACCGATAAACGCGCGTGTGCCAGTTGGCGAAGGTGTGCCTTGTTGAAGTGTGAATAAGTCGTCTTCATTCAACTGCTCTAATGCGTGAGCAATGGCCTCAAAATCGTTTATCAGTGAAAGTTGTGGTAACTGGTATTTTGCTTTTAATGAACGAAGGCTGAGTTTCCAGGGTAAATTAGTGACGTTTACAATGGTATCGTCTTCAAGTTGTTGTAAAGGGCCGGCAATGGCAAAACAGGCGCTGTTGCACGCTGGACTGTTCTGCAGAAAATTATCCAGGATTGCTTCAAAGGTTTGCCAGTTGGCGCTTTGATATTGTTTTTGTGAAATGGTGGATAATACACCTGCCTCAAGTTTGCTGAGGCGTAAAATGGTTTTTGTGCCGCCAATATCGGCGGAGAGTAGGATAGACATGTGTTGATGATAGCCTGAATTTTACGACGAATGACAGGTTTTTTTCCGCTGTATAATTTTAGTTATAGCATCTATTTGAAATTGACTGCGGCGCCATCAACATACCAGGAAAAGCCATTTGTCTGGCTTACGTGCTGAACGGGGTATTGAAGCTCGGGCGTATTGTCATCGGTGAGCGATTTAATGATGTCGGCTTTTGAGCTGCCTTCACTGAGTAATAATATTTTTTTCGCATTATTGATAACAGGAAAAGTGATGGAAACACGCCAGCTATCAAATTTTTCCACAAAAACGGCCCGGCAGAGTTTGACCTTTTCATTCACCGCATCCGTGCCGGGAAAAAGTGAAGCCGTATGGCCATCGGGGCCGAGGCCTAATAATACGAGATCAAATTGTGGTTTGTTTTCGGTGCTAATGGATAAGTTGTTTGTCGGTAAATTGTTAGCAGGTAAATGATTCCGTAGCGTTGCCTCGTATAGCGCTGCGGCTTTTTCGGCAGAGCCTGATTCAACTGAAACCGGGTGAATATTTTCTGCCGGGCAGTTAATGTGGCTCAGCAATGCTTTGCTGGCCATATTGTAGTTGCTGTCAGGGTGATCCAGCGGTACAAATCGTTCATCACCAAAATAAATATGGACTTTTTGCCAGTCTATTTTTGATTGATAAGCCGGAGTCGCGAGTTTTTCATATAACTTTTTCGGCGTCGTGCCACCAGAAAAAGCAACATGAAAACTGCCGTGTTCGAGAATCGCCGCTGAATAGGCTGCAAGCCAGAAATCAGCGGCGGCTGTACAAAGTGCCGAAGGGCTAGGGTATGAACTCGGTAGTTTCATATTTTCTACGTTAACTTGCCGCCTACTTACAGCGCTAACTACGCGACATTACTATTATCAGCCCCGGATGGCGAAACGCTGTCTATTTTTTTCTCAATTGATTTCACTAAGTTGAAAAATGATGTTTTGAAAATATTAACACCATCAACTTCCAGCGTATTCATGACTGAATCAAGTTTAACGCCGAATTTTTTGATTTCAGATACAACTTGCTGCGCTTCCTGTGCATTGCTCTCAAGGGTTGCCTCAATTTTACCGTGCTCATTAAATGCCGCTGCGGTCGCTGGCGGAATCGTGTTAACGGTATTCTTGCCGATAAGCTCTTCGATATAAAGTACATCACTGTAAAGCGGACTCTTCACGCCAGTACTTGCCCATAACAGGCGCTGTGGCTGGGCGCCAGCGGTTTGTAACTGGCCGAATTCTGTATCACTAAAAAGCGTCTGATATTGCTGATAGGCTAATTTCGCGTTTGATATGCCTAATTTCCCTTTAAGATGAGATGCACTGCGACCTAGTTTATCGAGTTTGGTATCAATCGCACTGTCTACGCGACTGATGAAAAAACTGGCAACAGAAGCGACGTTGTTTATGGGTAGACCACGTGAATGGCGTTTTTCGATGCCGGCGATAAAGGCTCTGGCTACTTCAACATACCGTTCTACTGAAAATAATAACGTTGCGTTGATGTTAATACCGTCAGCAATTAATTGCTCAATAGCGGGAACGCCTGCCTTGGTAGCGGGTACTTTTATCATGGCATTGGGCCGGCCGATTTTTAAAAACAGCTCGTGTGCTTCTTTAATTGTGGCTTCGGTGTCGTTTGCTAAATCAGGTGATACCTCCAGACTGACATAGCCGTCGGCAAAATTACTTTTTTCGTAAACGGGTTTAAGCAGGTCGGCTGCCGCTTGGATATCTTCAATCGCAAGGCTGAAAAAAGCATCGCGGCCATTCGGTGTTTCGGCGTTTTCGATATAACTTGTTAATGACGCATCATAATCTGAACTGCCGTTAATCGCTTTTTCAAAAATCGACGGATTAGAGGTAATGCCTCTTAAGTCATCTTTGTCGATCATGGCTTGTAATTCGCCATTTTGCAGCATTGCCCGCTGAATATTGTCGTACCAGAAGCTTTGGCCAAGTGTGTGGAGTTGTGAAAGTGGTGATTTGCTCATTGTGTATACCTTTTCTAGTATCTATTTATCTAACTGTTCTCGTTATCTAACTATTTTTTTCAATATTTAACTATTTTTTTCAATATCTAACTATTCTTTACTGTGCGTTGGCGCTTTATATCCAGGCAATTTTTATATAATGTGATTTATCGCTTGATTGTTTTATCCTACAGAAAATTTAAGTGCTAAACCTAGTTATATTCTATTGTTATCTTGGTATAATTACTACTTATATCGCTGATATTCCGGTGTCACCAGATGGCCGTTAAATGTAAGCCGTTAGTTATTTTATCGACCGGCTTAATGTTTACTTGATCGCCAATCAGGTAAAAGTATAGAGATATTTAGCCTGACGGTTATTCTCCTCGCTTGTTGCCGTTGATAATTATAGTAGACTGGCAGGGTGCGAATAAAGCCCTGAGTGGATGAGCAACCAAAACTGAATATGAGAAAAAGGTTTATTGTGCAAAAAATGAACAAATTCACCCGAATTGCCGGTTTGTGTTGTGTTTTTCCGCTAATATTGGCCTGTGCAGATGGTGATAAGGCGGTTAAAAAATCAGAATCACCCTGGATATTGGAATTGCATGTGGTACCGACCAAACTAACAATCAGTCCGAACAAGTCTTATCTGAAACCTTTTATTGTGCGTGCGAAATATTCAAATGCGGTTGTGAGCAATGTTACCGAAAATATTCAATGGGCTAGTGAAAACACGAATTTGCTAAGTGTGAATGAAAGTGGTGAGCTGCTAGCCTCAGGTAATTGCAATAAAGATAAATGCCCGGTGTCGTTGGTGGGAACGGATCAGGCATCAGGCAAAAGTGTGCGCGTCACAGTAAATGTGAAACAAGATAAAAATGGCTAAGTTTCGAGGGCGACTGTTTTTAGTGAATTTTATACGCCTATTACAACGTGCTTTGTTTATAAATTAGGTGCGTCGCAGGCAGGCGAATCCCGTTTCCCCCGCATTATTGTTTTTTAAGCTTCATTTCAACGTTTTTTTCTGATACCGCACAGTTCTTGCCGTGCATTTCAAGTATTGGTGTAAGTATAAAAAATATCAGTAAATCACTTGCTTAAGTTTTCGGTGCCGTAACCGATTACAGTTATTCACCGGCTGAAAGCGACGTACAAGCGGCCCTCGACATTTGAACAGGAGACCCCGACCTCGGTTTTGAGGCGTTTAATTCATGACTAATCGTTTATCATTGTTGGGCAAAATTAATATTATTGTTGCACTTGTGTTTCTGGTGGTTATCACGGTTGAAACAGTGATAAGTGTGCAGCAGGACAGGGCGCGTTTTCTGGCTGTTTCCGAGGAGCAGGTGACCGACCTGACGCATTGGTATTTTGATAGTTTAAATACCATGATGTTGACTGGCACGATGGAGCAGCGAAGTTTACTGAGGGATAAGTTACTGGCGCGTCCTCGCGTGCTTGAGGCACGAGTCATCAGGGGCGAGCCGGTAAAACAGCAGTATGGCAAAGGCCTGGCCGAAGAACAGGCAGTTGATGAGCTGGATCACCGCGGTTTGGCAGGGGCGTCGATATCGCTGGTGACAGAAACGGCGACCGGACGTGAGCTAACCGTGGTGACGTCGTTTAAAGCAACGGAAGACACCCGTGGTGTAAATTGCCTGAGATGCCATGATGTACCTTCCGGTTCGATAAATGGGGCTATTCGAGTAACCTACTCGCTTGATCATGTTGATGAGCAAATAAACACCGAGACCATTCGTAAAATTGTTACCAATCTTATTTTGTTCGCAATTGGCATGGGGTTAGTCAACATCATGCTGATTCGCTGGCTTTCTCGGCCGTTAAATCATTTGATGCAGGCTGTTACCCATCGGGCCTCCGGCGACACATTGGCAAGGGTAATGGTGACCAGCCAGGATGAAATTGGTCGCTTGGGTGAGGCGTTTAATATTATGGCCGACAACATTAATACGTCGTCAGAACGGGAAAATAAATCCGCGATAATATTGCAGCAGAAGGTAGATGATTTACGTCGCGTCATGCGTCACGTTACCGAAGGCGATTTTAGTGTCAACGTGGGTTTTGGTGGTGATGATGCGATTGGTGAGTTGGCGTCAAGCTTACAGAAAATGATCGAATATTTGCACCAGTCCATTGAGGAAAAACACGCGACCGTTAAGTCCTTAAATAATAAAGTGAGCGAAATGCTGGCGATAGCTGAGTTAGTCGCCGAAGGTGATCTTCGCCAAACGGTTGATATAGCGGGTGACGATGCCATTGCACGACTGTCAGCTGGCGTTGCGGGCATGGTTGATAGTCTGAATACATTAGTTATTGAGATTCAGGCGTCTGGTTCATATGTTAAGTCATCAACACAGGCGCTTTCAACCTGTATGAAAGAGGTTGAGTTAACAGCAATTCGGCATGCTGAGGAAACCCATGACATATCAGTGGCAGTGACGAAAATATCAAATACAACCTCAGGATTAATGCTGGCGATGGATGAGGTTGCTGGCATGGCCGACAGCGCAACAGCGACAGGCATGCACAGTAGTGAAGGTTTAGAGAAACTACAGGGCAGTATGGAAAACGTGATCACTTCGGCTAAAATTGTGGCGGAAAAACTCGAAGTTTTAGACGAGCGCGCAAGAAATATCAGCGCCGTTGTGACAACCATCGCGAAAGTCGCCGATCAAACTAATCTGTTGTCGTTGAACGCATCCATTGAGGCCGAAAAAGCCGGTGAGTACGGCCGTGGTTTTGCCGTGGTTGCCACTGAGATCCGCCGGCTTGCCGATCAGGCTGCGCTTTCAACGCTGGACATTGAGCAGATGGTAGGCGAAATGCAATACTCGGTGACTGCCGGTGTTAATACCATGAAGGGTTTCACCGACCAGGTAAAATTGAGTGTTGCTGAAGTGCAGCTGGTGAGCAAGGAACAACATGAAATTATTACGTTGGTTGAAACGATGGGCCCACGATTTGATTACTTACACAAGTCTATGCAATTGCAGGTTGAAGGTGGAAACAACATCCATATCGCGATGAAGCAGTTAAATTATGAAGCTCAGCAAACAGTCAAATCATTGAAGGTGTCGTCATCCACAATTCGCGTTTTAGTTGACGCGGAGCATCGGTTGGCGAGTTGTGTGTCAAGGTTTAAGGTGGTTGAAAGTGATGAGGGAAAATAAAACGGTAACCGGAGTATGGCGGTGAAAATAAATCAAGATACCGCCTTCGATAATAAACCCTGCTGGCGAAAAAACGGTGTATGGGGAGACGAAAAACCACGTTGTGAAAAACTAAAAGTTGTTGAGCACTGTCGTAATTGTGATGTGTTTGAACAAGCCGCCAGGGCGGTAATTGTAGACGATGTGACAGAAAATCATCCTGGCAATGAGACGCTGACATTTGATGATCTCGTTCAGCGCCAGCGTTTATCCGGTGATAAATCAATATTACCTTTCAGGCTTGGACAATATTGTTTTGCCATTCCAGCGACTCACATTGTGACTGTTCATGATCATGTGCCGATTCATTCAATCCCCTTTAATCTTAATCCGGTTGTTAATGGTGTTGTTGCGGTTAATCATGAAATATTTACGTTCATTAATATTGTTGAGTTATTGTCGTTGTCATTCGCAGAAAAAACAGATGGACAAGCTATCGTCAGGGGGTTGTATAAACGTATTTTGGTGGTCGACTTTGATTCAAGGATAATGGCCTTTTACGTTGACGAAGTTTATCCTATTTACCGCTATTTTCATCAGGCGGTGAATGAAGAATTACCAGGTGACTTTTTTCAGACCTTAAGCCAGGGGCGGTTATCTAAAGAAGGCACCTGGTGTGATGATTCTCATATTCTTGATCTCGAAAAAATTGCCGATAAATTTGAAAATACGCTTTTTTGAAGAATCTTATTGTGAATAACCTTTTGTGACGAACCTCTATGAATGATACAGAACAGACAGACTTAAGCGATTTCTCCATGATTGATCTGTTTCGCATGGAGGTTGATACCCAGTTAGAAATCTTAAACAAAGGCCTGCTGGAGTTAGAGCAAAAAAAACCAACGCAGGAATTATTGACGCCGTTGATGCGTGCTGCGCATTCAATCAAGGGTGCGGCACGCATGGTTAATGTTGATTCGGTAGTTCGCATTTCACATGTTATTGAAGATTGCCTGGTTGCATTGAAGGCGAATGAAGCCGTTTTTTCAAAAAATGATGTCGATAGCCTGCTTAGCGGGATCGATTTGATTCATCGCATATCGATTTCAAATGATGAAAAAATTGTGCGCTGGGGTGCTGATCATATTGAAGAGTTGATTGGTATGGAAACGTTATTAAAAGCGGTGCATTCCTCAGTGCAGTTAGTAGAGTCTCATTACCCGGAAAAAAAACTGGAACAGACTTTGGATCAGGCACTGCAACAGGTGGAAGCTAATGTGTCATCGCCTGCCGATGAAGTGGCTGCGTCAGAACTGAATATTATGCCTCCATCGGCTACGGTAATTCGGGTTTCGATTGAGCGGCTGGATAAAATTTACAGCTTAGCTGGCAAATCATTAGTTGAGTCGCATCAGTTAAATACTTTAATGCCTGATTTTTGGCAAATCAAACACAAGTATCAGCTGGTTATTTCTCAACTGAATCTTTTGCAGGAAAATATAATGCAGAATTCAGGATGCGATATAGAGAAAGAGTCCATCAAAAGTATTCTTGGTACGGCTAATGAGTTGCGGCATGAATATTCAGGCGCGATGTCCAGGCTTGATGCGTTCGACAGACGCTCCACATCAATTGCCGATTTATTGCATCGGGAAATAATGTCCAGCAGGATGCGCCCGATATCTGAAATTCTTAATGGCCTGCCGCGCCTGGTGCGTGATTTAGGGCGTAATCTGAATAAAGATGTGCGTCTCCAAATATCGGGTTTATCAACCTTGGTCGACCGCCATGTGCTTGAAAAAATAGATACACCGATCAAGCATTTGATTCAAAATGCGGTTGATCACGGTGTCGAAGGCCCCGACGAACGAGAGGTAAAGGGTAAGCCCCGATTTGCGACGATTTCTCTGGACGTAAGTGTCAGTGCCGGTATGCTTTTTATACTGATAAAAGACGATGGTCAGGGCGTTAATACCGAGCAATTAAAAGCGAAAATAATAAAAAAACGGTTAGCCAGTAAAGAAGTTGTGGATACGCTAGACGATATTGCCTTGCTCGACTTTCTGTTTTATCCGGGTTTTAGTACTCGGGAAAAAGTCAACGAACGTTCTGGCCGTGGCGTGGGTCTGGATGTGGTTCAAAACGCGATATCAACACTTCATGGCAGTGCCCAGGCTTCCAGTGTGTATGGTGTTGGTATGAGTTTTCAGTTGATTTTGCCTTTAACTGTTTCAGTTTTGCGTGTTCGCCTCGCCACCATTGGCGGAGAGTCTTATGCATTTCCCCTGTCATCTGTTGAGCAAACGATTTATGTTGAGCGGAAAAATATTAAAGTAAGAGAGGAGGGCAATTTTATTTACCTGGATGGTGAAGATGTTCAGCTGGTGCACGCTAACACCATATTTGAGTCTTATCTGCCCGATATAATCGAAGCCCATCTGACTGTACTTATTTTAAAAGGCGAAAATAAAAAACACGCGGTTATTATTGAGAAATCAGATGGTGAGCAGGAGATTTCAATACAGAAACTATCGGCTGATTTTGGTAAAATACGCGCTGTCAATTCGGCTGCGATTTTAAATGATGGCTCGTTAACGTTAATCATTGATACAGAGGAGTTTATTCAGGCGATCAATCTTTTGTTGGAAACCGAAAGTAATCAAAAAATCGCACGAGATGATTGGCAAAGTCTGTGTAAAGTCATCAACGTGCTTGTGGTTGATGACTCAATGACGGTGCGGGAGATGGAGCGGCAATTATTAACCAAATTACATTATAATGTCAGTGTAGCTAAAGACGGGTTGGCTGCACTTAGAAAACTGGAAAGTGAATTGTTTGATTTGTTAGTGACCGATATCGATATGCCTAATATGGATGGAATTCAGCTGGTGAATGAAATTCGGTTTCGATCTGGTCTGGCTAAATTACCTGTGCTTATTGTATCAAATCGGGAAAAGTCATTTGTTCAGCAAAGTGTTGTGCTTGATGAAAAAACGCGTTTTTACGGTAAAGATATATTTACCCCTAAAGGTTTCATTGAAGTCGTTCAGCAATTGGAAAAACTGGTCGACATAGTCGATGTTTAGTTGTTGCGAGGCAAGGTATTATCTCTAGCTCAAGTGTAAAGCCTATCGTTGTATTTATTATCGATGATCAGCGGATGGTTATTGAGGCCGTGCGACGTATGCTGAGTGCTGAAGGTGATATGGCGTTTCACAGTTCGACTGATCCTGCCACGGCAATAGAGTTTGCAATTCAAATCCAGCCTACGGTTATCCTGTTAGATTTAGTCATGCCGGATGTTGATGGCATGACCCTGGTTCGGCTTTTTCATGAAAACGAAAAAACCGCCGATATTCCGATTATTGTTTTATCATCAATTGATGCGCCGCTTGATAAGGGGACTGCATTTTCGGCGGGTGCCAGCGATTATATTGTCAAGCTACCCGACCAAATCGAGTTAATCGCAAGGGTGCGCGCGCATTCTCGAAGTTATTTAAACAAACTGGAACGTGACGCTGCATTTGCCGAATTAAATAAACTCAAAGCCGAGCTGGAAGAAAGTAATAACGCATTGCAGCTGCTTTCGTGTCAGGATGGTTTAACGGGCATTGCAAACCGTCGTCGTTTTGATGAGTTTATGGCGAGTGAATGGAAGCGGGCAGGCCGAAAAAAATTACCCCTTACTTTAATTCTGATCGATATTGATTATTTTAAAGCCTATAACGACAATTATGGCCATCAAAAAGGTGACGACACCCTAAAATCGGTCGCCGCCGCGTTAGACAAAAGTCTTAATCGTCCGGCTGATTTATTGGCACGGTATGGTGGCGAAGAGTTTGTGGTTGTTTTGCCTGATACCACCATGCAAGGTGCATTGCAGCTGGCGAATTCGTTGCTGGATAACGTCAGGTTACTGGCGGTGCCTCATGAGCATTCGCCGGTGTCTAATCAGGTAACAATTAGTGCAGGCATCGCCTGTTGTGAACCTAATCTTAGCCACAACACGATTGCCTTACTGATTGAAGCAGCAGATAAGGCCCTGTATGAAGCAAAAGAACGCGGTCGAAATCAGGTTGTAATTTCTAAAGTCTGCCAGAGTCCTTGTTTGCCTGGTAAATACCGAAACGGCGAGTAATTATTCTCCGGCTTCATCGGACGTTGTTAACCTTAGTGCCGGTATTATTCTTGCCATTTTGACCTTATTACCCTGCATCTGAATAATTTCAATGGGGTAACCGGCTATTTTAAGACTGATATTGGTTTTAGGTATGTTTTCCAGGTACTCGGTTATTAAACCATTAAATGTTTTGGGCCCGTCATTTGGCAGTTCCCAGTTCATGGTTTTGTTGAGTTCACGTATGTTAGCGCTACCATCAACCAGAAATGCGCCGTCCTTCTCAGGGTGAACGTCTTTCAGTCCGGTGTTTGCGTCTGACGTGAACTCACCGACGATCTCTTCCAGAATATCTTCTAGGGTGACCAGCCCCTGAACATCACCATATTCATCAACAACAAGGCCAATGCGGCGATCGTTTCGTTGAAAATTAAGTAATTGTGTATTTAGCGGGGTTGCCTCAGGGACAAAGTAGGGCTCAACGATGGATTCCATCAAGCCTTCTGGTGTCAATTCTCTTTGTGCCAGGGTGTGCATGATGCTTCTGACGTGAATGATACCGATAATATGGTTGATATCATCCCGGTAAACGGGAATCCGGGTGTGATGCCCGTGTATCAATAACTCAATAATGTCATTCCAGTCATCATTTAAGTCGATTCCGATAACTTCATTTCGCGGAATCATAATATCTTCTACGTTGACTTTTTCCAGGTCAAGAATGCTCAACAGCATGGTTTTATGGCTTTCAGGTATTAATGTGCCTGCTTCATGTAAGACGGTTTTGAGCTCATCAGGGCTCAAATTTTCGTCGTCTGTCTGATTCAGTCTGATGCCGAGCATTTTGATTAGGCTATTTGCAATCGCGTTGACTACCCAAACCAGTGGGTAGAGTATTTTTAACAGTGGAATGTAAATAAATGCGGCGGGAAAAGCGATTTTTTCAGGAAAACGGGCGGCAACCGTTTTCGGCGCAACCTCAGAAAAAATTAAAATAACCAGGGTAAGCAAGCCGGCACCGATCGCGATAGCGGCTTCGCCACCCATTTTAAGTGCAATAATGGTCGCAATCGACGAGGCCAGAATGTTGACAAAATTATTGCCGAGTAAGATCAGACCGATTAATCTGTCTGGCGTTTCTAGCAGTTTGTTTGCTCGCATGGCACCCCGATGTTTGTTTTTGACGAGGTGGCGCAAGCGATATCTGTTCAGCGACATCAGGCCTGTTTCTGAACTGGAAAAAAAAGCAGATAAGATCAGCAGTAGCCCGAGAGTAGAAAACAGGATGCTTAAGGGGATGTCTTCCAAGTGTAAATGGTCTCCGGAGTTGGTTTGTATTGGGTTAAACATGCGTTGTTAGTACATTGAATCCGAAAAAACAGGTGCGGCCTATGGCGGTGGATAATTAATTCAATTAAACCATCAAGTATTATAACAACTAGCCGCTTAAGCTAGGAATGCGATAAGTATTTGCTCGGTTTGACGTACAAATCAGCGTGCGAGAACGATTTCAAGGACATATTTGCTGCCGAAATAAGCCAGCAACAGTGTGAAAAACCCACTAATGGTCCATCTGACCAGGGTTTTGCCACGCCAGCCATAGAGTTTACGACAAATCAGTAAGATGGCAAAAACCGCCCAGGCACCGATGGAGAGAATTGTTTTGTGAACCAGGTTTTGGGCAAACATGTCATCCAGGTGCACATAACCGCTGATCAATGACGTGGTCTGCAGCGCGAAACCGATGGTAATCATCTGTACTAGCAGTGTTTCCATGGTTTCCAGTGGCGGTAAGGTACGAATAAAACTCGCTGGCTGGCGATTGTGCAAATGTTTTTCTTTTATTGAAAGTAAAACTGCCTGAACCGCGGCCAGGCCGAGCAGGCTATAAGCTAAAATGGATAGAACAATGTGCGCGCCGAGGCCTTTTTGCTCAGCCGTACTGATGATGTGCCCAACTGGTACGAAGTACTCAAGGATAAGTGAAATCGCAGCCAATGGAAATACCAGTAACCCCAGGTTTTCAACGGGTTTTTTGAGTGAAGCGATAATGAGCAGACAGGTAACAAACCAGGTGGCCAGCGACGCAACGTGAGTGATGCCCATTTGCAGACCGGCGTCGGTAAAAAGTTGACGAGCAAGAATATCAGCTTGAAAAACCGCGCCAATAGAAGCTAGGATCAGGACAGTGCGCTTGTTCTTTTTTGACTTAGGGGCGGTTAATTGTTTAAACAGTACTATTGTGGCAGCAAGGTAAAAAGAGGCGCCAAGAACAGTAAAGATTGCGTCGATCATTTAATATGGATTTCCAGTAATTGTTCATACTAAATGATCCCATATTGGACTCAGGCATTGAAGTGAAAAATGAAATAATTTAAATTAAATTCAGGGCGTCGCTGATTAAGTCTGATTAAACTTGGGCCGAGGTCGGGGATGAGGCTGAGAAGTTGGTTTTTTTGCATTATTATTTTCTTTGGATTGAGAGGGCTATTTTTTGTTAAAGTTACAGGTACTCGGTTGCAGTGGCGGTGTAGGGCGCGGGCTAAGAACAACTTCGTTGTTAGTTAATGATAGCGTGCTGATCGACGCGGGCAGTGGCGTTGGTGAGTTAACGCTCGAGGAAATGTCGAAAATCAAACACCTTTTTATTACCCATTCCCATCTGGATCACATCAATTTTCTACCGTTATTGCTCGATAGCATGTTTGAGAGCCTGATTGAGCCCATCGTTGTACACGCCCAGCCGGTGACTATTCGTGCTATTCAAGACCATATTTTTAACTGGACGATCTGGCCCGATTTTACCAAATTACCGACGCCTGAAAAAGCGGTGGTTAAGTTTGTCGAAATGTTACCTAATGAAAAAGTGGAAATCGACGGGCATGAATACGAAATGATCGAAGTGAGTCATATTGTGCCCGCGGTTGGCTATCGTGTTGGTTTTGAGGGAAAGAGTTTTGCTTTTAGTGGTGATACTTCTAGCAATGACAGCTTCTGGAACAACTTAAATGCCCATGACAGCCTTGACATGCTGATTGTTGAAACGGCTTTTCCTGAAGCCCTGTATGACCTGGCGTTAAAAGCGCGTCATTATACGCCTTCGCTCCTGGTTGAAGACCTTAAAAAACTACACCATCGGCCGGATGTTTATCTAACACATCTCAAACCGGGTGCTGAAAGCCAGATTGTCGACGAAGTAAAAGCCGCTGCCCCGTCACTTTCCCTCAAAATCTTGCAGAGCGGTAGTATTTTCGAGCTATAATAGTCGCCAATTTTTCACGTTTTCATTAATTTCAAATATTTCAAGGTTAATTCATGTTTAACAATCTTACCGATCGCCTAACCAGTACCTTTCAAAATTTACGTGGTCAGGGGCGAATTAGTGAAGACAATATCAAAGATGCTTTGCGTGATGTACGCATGGCCCTGCTTGAGGCCGATGTTGCGCTACCCGTTGTACGTGAGTTTATTGGTCGCGTAAAAGAAAAAGCGCTCGGTGAAGATGTTATACACAGCATCTCGGCTGGGCAGGCATTTGTTAAAATCGTCAATGATGAGTTAACTCACGTCATGGGTGACTATAATGAAGAGCTGGATCTCAGCACCCAGCCGCCAGCGGTAATACTGATGGCGGGCCTTCAGGGTGCGGGTAAAACGACCAGCGTGGGTAAGCTTGCCAAATTTCTAAAAGAAACCAAAAAGAAATCGGTTATGGTCGTGAGCGCGGACGTATATCGGCCTGCCGCGATTGATCAGCTTGAAACGCTGGCGAAAGACGTTGAGGTTGAGTTTTTCCCTAGCGATCGAACCCAGGATCCGGTGAAAATCGCCAAAAATGCAGCAAAAGCCGCTAAAAAGCAGTTTATTGATGTTTTGATCGTTGATACTGCCGGTCGCCTTCATATCGATGACGATATGATGAAAGAGATTAGTAATGTTCACGCCGCGTTAGCGCCGGTAGAAACGCTGTTTGTGGTTGATAGCATGACGGGGCAGGATGCCGCGAACACGGCTAAAGCCTTTAATGAAGCTTTACCGCTGACCGGGGTTATTCTGACTAAAACCGATGGTGACGCAAGGGGTGGTGCTGCACTTTCTGTTCGTCACATTACCGGCAAACCCATTAAGTTCATGGGTGTAGGTGAAAAGCTCGATGCTTTGCAGCCATTTCATCCAGAGCGAGTCGCTTCGCGCATACTCGGCATGGGGGATGTGCTCACGCTGGTAGAAGAAGCCGAACAAAAGCTTGATAAAAAACAGGCTGAAAAGCTGGCTAAAAAATTCAAAAAAGGCAAAGGCTTTGATTTAGAAGACTTTTTAAACCAGATGCAGCAAATGAACAAGATGGGCGGAATGGCCGGCCTGATGGATAAACTGCCGGGCATGGGGCAGATTCCGGACGACGTCAAAAACAAGGTAAACAATAAAGACATGGATCGCCTGCAGGCGATTATTTTGTCTATGACCAAAGAAGAGCGCCGAAAACCGGAGATCATCAAGGGTTCGCGTAAGCGCCGAATCGCTGCCGGTTGCGGGCAACAGGTTCAGGATGTTAATCGCATGCTTAAGCAATTTACCCAGATGCAGAAGATGATGAAAAAAATGCGCACCAAAGGTGGCATGAAAAGCCTTATGCGCCAGATGAAAGGGGCGGTGGGTGGTGCTGGCGGCGGTATGCCGATGTAAGCTAATGCGGACTACTTTATTGTACTGCACGAATAATATGGCCGTTAACCTAGAAAAATCAGTTGATCCACGAGCTAGAGCACAACTACTTGATTCGCTTGGCTATATGATAAAAATTTGATTCACCAACCAGGTGAACGCAAACTTTTTCATTACGCCAATCAAACCAATTACTTGCACTCTATTCTCGCATCCAACTGATCTTTCTAGGTTTAAGGCAAAGCTCAGTCTGACAGCCTTATTCGGTGTTTCTGCTCGGAACAAGTATTTTTATAAAACGGTCGGATAATTGACTAAAAGCCTTTTATTAGGCCGAGTAATTGTATATAATCCGCCGCTCTTTTTATGTCTGATTTAGGCTGAAAAACAATATTTTGAGGAATTTTACACATGGTAACAATTCGTTTAACACGTGGTGGCGCGAAAAAACGTCCGTTTTATCACCTGGTCGTAACAGATAGTCGTAACCGTCGTGATGGTCGTTATATTGAACGTCTTGGCTTTTTTAACCCTTCAGCTAAGGGTCAGGAAGTTCGCTTGAACATCAATCAGGAAAGAGTTGATCACTGGGTTTCTAAAGGCGCGCAACCGTCTGATCGCGTTGCTAAATTAGTGAAAGACAGCAAGGCTGCAGCGTAATTTTCTGCCGCGCAGTTGTTTAGTGTATGCAAAGCCAGCCCGAACTCAAGGCCTCTACTGAGACTGTCACGCTTGGCGTGATCAACGGGGTTTACGGAATCAAAGGATGGGTAAAGGTTTATTCCAGCACCGATCCGATAGAAAATATTTTAAAATATAAAACCTGGCGGTTGAAGCAAAAACATCAGGAAGTGGTCGTAACCTTGACTGATGGCCGTAAACACGGTAAAGGCATTGTCGCCAAATTTGATGGTTATGAAGACCGAAACAGCGCTGAAACGCTGACTAAGTCTGAAATTAACGTGCTGGCCGAAGAGTTGCCGGCGTTGCTAGAAGGCGAATATTATTGGCGTGACCTGATCGGTCTTGACGTCATTAATATGGACGGCAAGCCTTATGGCAAAATTGACCATATGATGCCAACGGTTGCAAACGATGTCATGGTTGTTAAAAGTGATGATGCCGAACGTTTAATCCCATTTGTTCAAGGGGTTTACGTAATGAAGATTGACTTTGAGGAAAATCTTGCTCAGGTAGATTGGCCTGAAGATTTTTAAGCGCCTTGGACACGCCTCCGGTATGCGCATAGATATTGTTACCCTGTTTCCACAGATGTTTGACGCGCTGACTGATTATGGTGTTGTCGGTAAGGCGGTAGAACGAGAGATATTATCGTTACATTACTGGAATCCGCGGGATTTTGCTGATAATAAGCATAATCGAGTAGATGATCGCCCTTACGGCGGTGGTCCCGGAATGTTAATGCAGTATCTGCCGCTTCAAAAGTCAGTAGAAGCAGCGAAAAAACAAAATCCTGACAGCTCGGTAATTTATTTGTCACCCCAGGGGCGGCAGCTTGATCAGAAAGGATTAAGCGAATTAGCCGAACACAAAGGATTGATCCTGATTAATGGCCGCTATGAAGGTGTAGATGAGCGATTTATCGAATCTACGGTGGATCAGGAATGGTCTGTTGGTGATTATGTGATTAGTGGTGGCGAGTTAGCGTCAATGGTGATGATTGACGGTGTTTCGAGATTGCTACCCGGTGTACTGGGTCATGAAGACTCGGCAGAACAGGATTCACACGTTAATGGTTTGCTGGATTGTCCGCATTACACGCGACCAGAGATGATAGATGGAAGGTCGGTTCCATCGGTGCTTATGAGCGGTGACCATAAGGCCATAAAAAACTGGCGTATGAAGCAAAGTATTGGACGAACCTATCAGCGTAGGCCAGATTTGCTGCAAAAACTGAATTTGTCAGACGAACAACAGCGATTACTGGATGAATATATTCAGGAATCTAAAGATTAAGAATTGAAATGGAGTGTGTCATGAGTAACATTATTGAGCAGCTTGAAAAAGAACAAATGCGAGCAGAGTTTCCTGAGTTCGGCCCGGGCGATACTGTCGTAGTTCAGGTAAAAGTACGTGAAGGCGAGCGTGAGCGTTTACAGGCATTTGAAGGTGTTTGTATTGCTAAACGTAACCGTGGTTTAAACTCTGCGTTTACTGTTCGTAAAATTTCTCATGGTGAAGGTGTTGAGCGTGTATTCCAGACGCATAGCCCAATGGTTGACAGTGTGACTGTTAAACGTCGTGGCGCTGTTCGTCGTGCTAAACTGTATTATCTGCGTGAGCTTAAAGGCCGTGCTGCACGAATTAAAGAAAAACTATAACCGTCTTTTTATGATTCGGGTTATATTTTGCTTTTTATAAAAAAGGGTGTCTGAATGGTACCCTTTTTTTATGCGCTTTTTTCTCGTTAATCTAGATGAAAAAATTTCAGGCCATTATTGACACCCCATTTGCTTTACTTGCAATACAAACTCAGCGTGAATCGAAAGAGTTTGTTATCTCAATTGATTTTCTTCCGTGGGAAAATGAAAAGCAAAAGCCGTTTCATAGCTCTCACTTTACAGAATATCTTGCTCACCAGATTGAGTGTTATTTAACGGATCCGGCACATTCGTTTGATATTGCCTTGCTGCCGTCAGGCACTGTATTTCAGCAGTCTGTGTGGCGAATAATGCAAACAGTTGAAGCTGGAAAGACCTTAACCTACGGTGAAATTGCTGCCAGCTTAAACAGTAGCCCGCGAGCAGTTGGAAATGCCTGTCGTCGAAACCCGATTCCAGTATTGATTCCCTGTCATCGAGTGGTTGCAAAAAATGGTATTGGTGGTTTTGCGGGGCAAACTGAGGGTGATGTGCTTGATATCAAACATTGGCTGTTAGCGCATGAAAAGCAAGGCTGTTAGCGTGTTAGTTTTGCGGTTTTTTGGATAGGCTGGTTTTTTTTCGGGCTTTCGGATATTAGTGTGAAAATTGTTGTCCAACTCGTATAGCTTCAATCCAGGAGCTTGTCTTGGTTTGTCTTGTTGGTGATAGTGTGCGGTTGAGTTTTGCGGAATTTATTTTTGGGGGTTGTTTTGTTTAAGCGTATTTTATTGTTAGTTGCATTAGTAATGGTATCGGTTTTTCCTGCGTTGGCGGATGAAAACTCCGATGTTGCGGCAATTAAAAAGGTCTTTGCTGAAGTTTTGCCGGGCGCTAAAGCCGATTCTATCAAACCTTCTGCCTTAAACGGGCTGTATGAAGTTGTCTATGGCGCGCAGGTGTTGTACATGTCTAGTGATGGTCGTTACGTGATTCAAGGTGATTTAATCGACCTTAAAAACCGAACAAATGTCACCGAATCGGCCAGGTCTGTGCAGCGTGCGAAACTGGTGCAAAACATTAAAGATGATACCGCTATTATTTTCGCCCCTGACAGTGCTGAGAAAGTGAAACACACGATCACCGTTTTTACTGATATTGATTGTGGATATTGCCGTAAATTACACGGTGAAATGGATCAATATCTTGCTGAAGGCATAAAAATCAGATACCTCGCTTTTCCCCGCTCCGGTGTGGACACAAAATCTTATTATAAAGCAGTAACGGTCTGGTGTTCAGGTGATCAGCGGGCGGCGTTAACCGAAGCTAAGGCGGGTGTGAAACAGGCGAAAAAAACCTGTGATAACCCGGTTAAAGAACACATGAAACTCGCAGAGCAGTTTGGTGTGTCAGGCACACCAACCATCGTTTTTAATAATGGTGATGTTGTGCCGGGTTATGTACCTGCAGCACGTTTGTCGCGTATGCTTGAAAACGTGAAAGAGACATCCTTGTCTTCATTATAAGTTCTTCTGAGCAGGTTCTGAGAGCTGATTTTTATGAAATACCCGGTAACTTTGGTTGGGTATTTTGCTTCAGAAGTGGGTGTTAGTCTGAAAAAAATTTTTGATAGCAGGTGGAAATGAATGAAAATTTTATTGCTCATCATTATCGCAGCCGCAATCTATGCCGTGTTCAACTGGGATGCTGTATCACCCAAGATCGATGCCGGTCTTGAGCGCGCGACAGAATTAAAACAAAAAGCGGATGATTTTCAGGAAGACATTCAACAAAAAGCGGATGACACCAAAGACAAACTTGATGATGTAGAAGATAGAGTCGGCGACGCAAAAGATAAAATGGACGATGCCAATAATGCGTTTGAAGCGTTGATTGATAAAGTGAAATAGTTTTTACGATTTAACGTTATCTAAGTTCGACCGCATTTAAGCAGTGAGTGAAAATGATCTGCTTTTTTACCTGGCAATCGGGCCATAGCTTTGAAACCGCGTTAGCGTATAGCTGCATTTGTGATTGATACGATTCAGCGGTGGTTTGGCGATCTTGCTCATTGTTGAGCTGATGTGTTTTGTAATCAATGATTGTGATGACATTGCCGCGTTTTACCAGTCTGTCAATAATCCCATGTTTTAATCCTCTGCCTGACTTTATCTGAATAGGTATTTCATTGTAGGCGGCATCATACTCCCGTTTGTCAAAGTAGACTGAAAAGCCGGGATGAATTATCGTTTTTTCTGCTTCTTCAAATAACTCAGAAAATGATTCACTGAGAATGTCCAGATTAAACTCTGCGGCCAGTTGTTCCTTGATACCGGCATGAGTTTCGGCAGTTTGCGCTGACTGGAAACTGCTCAGCAACTCGATTGTCCGGTGTATGATTGTGCCGCGTTGTTGAGCTCTATCATCTTCGGTGATGCCGTTATCATCGGCAAAGTCATCTTCTTCAGTAAGTGATTCTTCTGGGTCATCGCTGATGTTTTTTTCACAACTAAATAGCGCGGGCAGCGGTCTGGTAGTTTGTACGGCTACGGTGACACTTGTGGTTAATGCAGGTTTAGACTCCGATTTTTTTATCGTTTCTTTTTCTTCTGGCCAGTGTTTTTGAAGCAATCCATACCAGCCCAGTTTGTCCGCTGTCCCGGTACCGCATCCACTAATGTATAACTGTTGTCTGGCGCGAGTCAGCGCGACGTATAATAAGTTGGCATCTTCGATTGTGGCTTTGGCTTTTTGGTCTGTCAGCAAGTTTGATACTAATTTAACCTGGTTTTCTTTTTTCGGGCAAATTAAAAAGCGAGATGGTTTGTCATTTTCTTCCGGCCAGTCAACCAGTGTGCGATAGCTGTGGCTTTTTTCTCTTTTTTTATCTGCCGCATCGGCTAAAAAAACAATCGGTGCCTCAAGGCCTTTTGAGCCGTGAATGGTTAAAATTCTGACATTTCCGCCACCGCTTGTTTCACTATTTTCATCGGGTGATGCATCGTTTTGAATAAGCGAATGTAACTTTGCGATGAATCGACCCAGTGACGGATAACGCCCACTGTCGATGTCTAATGCCAGCGATAAAAACTGGGTGAGGTTTGATTTAACTCTGTTCCTGAAGTGGTTTGGTACACTTGTGTGGTAACGCTCAAAAATATTGCCTTCACAAAAAATGTTGTCCAACATGTCGTGTATGGGTAGTCGTCCGGCATCATGTTGCCAGCGCGTCAAACATTGTGCAGCGACACTTAGTCTGTGTGGCCAGTCTTCCGTATTGTCTATGCCGGTTAAGGTTTCAAACCAGTTGTGTTTGTCCGTGGAAACCATTTTTTCTATCAACGCCAGCAGCTCATTGTTAGTGCAGCCGAAAATGGGTGAGCGTAAAACAGTTGCTAGCGATAGATTATTGTACGGCGTGTATAATACGTCTAACAAGGCGATTAAGTCCTGTATTTCCTGGCAATCGAATAAGGTGCCTTTGTTGTTGCTGATATAAGGTATCTCCGCTTCACGAAGTGCGGTTTCATAGGCGCTTAGGTGTTTTCGTGAACGTATGAGCAACATAATGTCACTGTATGAAACATTTTTTTGTTCGTCGCCTGTATTAATGAAATTATCGGGCTGCATGAGTGTGGAAATTTGTGCGGCAATTTGTTTGCCCTCGCGAAAATACGGGTCATCTTTTGGTGGTAACGGTGTAGTTATTGAATTTCTGAAGTACGGCGTTTCTTCCATTTTTCCCAGGGGTTCGATTAAAGGCAGTAAATGAATCTCCCCCGGTGTGTTTTCCAAAAAGGTTGAATGTGTGTGAAAGTCGGGCAAAATGCGTTTGAAATCATCAGACAAAAAAACCTGATTTAATAAATTCATTATCGGTGAAGCTGATCGCCTGGATTTATCCATCGGATAAGCTGTTGCGTCCAGGTTTTCCTGCAACCAGTCATTGGCGGCAACAAACAGTTTAGGGTCGGCGCGGCGAAAGCTGTAAATAGATTGCTTTTCATCGCCGACTAAAAAAACGCTGCGTAAGCGGTCAGTGTCTGTGACAAACTCCTGCATTAATGGCAGTAATAAACGCCACTGTGTCGGGTTGGTGTCCTGAAACTCGTCAACCAGTAAGTGATCAATGCGTTGGTCTAATTTGTATTGTACCCAGGTGGCGTTTTCACTGTTATTAAGCAGGTTGAATGTGCGCCATTCCAGGTCGGTGAAATCAAGCAGGCGTTGTTGTAGTTTTAACTGTTGAAAATGATTGAGCAGCGTTTCACCGGCAACATACCACGCGGCATTAAAATAGTAATTGTGTTGTTTTTTCGCGGTTTCTCTGGCGCTGTTTAAGCGTTTGCAAACGGAGAGACAAAGCCCGAGAAATTCATCTTCGCCTTCTTCAGTCATTTTTTTTGCGCGGGCTTTAACGGCTTTGTCAAAACGTTTATTGCCATCGGTTTTAAATAAAACAGCAGACAGTTTTTGTATCCACTTGGTGTATTCTTTTTCCGGCAGGGTTGTCTTAAAGGCGTCACTCTGTGTGAGGTTTTGCAATTTATCGACGTATTTTAAGTTGGTTTTGGTATCATGTTGTGCCAGCAATTGACTGATGCGATTAACGTCAGTTTGGCATGCTTTATTAAAAAACTCGGCATAAGGGGTTGATGTGAGGTCAACATCCAGCGCATGTGATAGTTTTTCTGCGGCGTATTCGACGGTATCTTTTTCATCCGCAGTATAGGCCCACCAGTCACTGCGCTGGTTCACAAAACTGTTAAGGCTGGTTTGGGTGTTGGTTAAACCGTTGGCGAGTTCATAAAGTTGTTCCAGTGCTTTTGCGACCCTTGAGTCGGGTTGCAGTGTGACTTCTTCATATAGCGCATCCCAGGCGGCGGCAATGTAACTGGGCTCGTCATCTAATAGTTCAAACCCCGGTGGTACGTCGGATTCAAGCGGGAACTTGCGTAATATTTCCTGACAAAAAGCGTGAAAGGTATTTGTTTTTACCCGGCTGTCACTACGCATCAAAAATTCATAAAGTCCGCGTGCTTTCGTTAGCATCTCAGGCGTAATATCAACGCCGATATTCGTTAGCTCGGCGGTTAAGTCACCGTGGTTTGCTGTTGCTAGCATATAAAGCCGTTCAAAAAGTCGGGACTGCATTTCGGCAGCGGCTTTTCGAGTAAAGGTGATGGCCAAAATGGCATCCGGCCGAACATCAAGTAAAAGCAGGCGAATCAGGCGAGTGACCAGTAAATAGGTTTTACCCACACCGGCAGAGGCTTTAACAATAGCGCTGTGATGCGGGTTTGCGGCTTGGATCGGGTTTGGCGAAGACAATGTAAATTCTATCCTGATATAATGGGCAGATGCAGAAAAAAGATTATAGTTTTACTTTACCCGATTCCCTGATTGCAAAAAAGCCCTGTGACAAACGAACCGATAGCCGTTTGTTGCATTTGGTGCGCGCGACAGGTGAAATAACCGATCGCGGTTTTACTGATATCCTCTCGTTACTGCAGTCCGGCGACTTACTGGTGATGAATAATACCCGTGTGATTCCTGCCAGACTGTTCGGCAAAAAAGCCACCGGCGGTGCTGTTGAGGTGTTGATTGAACGTTTGATTGGTGAAAACCAGGCAATGGCGTTTGTCAAAGCGAGTAAATCGCCTAAAGTCGACAGCGTTTTATCTTTTGCTGATGGAGTAACGGCCAAAGTCGTTGCTCGGCATGACGGCCTGTTTGAACTGGCGTTTAGCGGCAACCGTTCTTTGCTTGATACGCTGGACGCCCTGGGCGAAATTCCTTTACCACCTTATATGCACCGTGACGCGACGGATTTTGATAAGACCCGTTATCAGACTGTGTTTGCCGAGCAGCCCGGCGCAGTGGCGGCACCCACAGCTGGTTTGCATTTCGATGATGCCATTTTGTCACACATTAAAGAAAAGGGTGTCGACTTTTCCTACGTGACCTTACATGTGGGGGCAGGCACTTTTCAGCCTATTCGAGTTGATAATGTGCTTGAGCATAAAATGCACAAGGAGCGCATTGAAGTCTCTGCCGAGGTTTGTGACAAAATTAATCAAACCCGAAAAAATGGTGGTCGGATCGTCGCAGTTGGTACCACGGTGGTGCGTAGTCTGGAATCGGCCGCGCGTGTGGGGCTTTCTGAAAATGGCGATTTGTTAGCGTTTAGCGGTGATACAGATATTTTTATTTATCCCGGTTATGAATTTAAGATTGTTGATGCACTAATCACTAATTTTCACTTGCCTGAATCCACCTTGTTGATGCTGGTGAGTGCGTTTGCGTCGCAGGCTCAGATTAAGGGCGTCTATCAACACGCCATTGAGAAAAAATACCGGTTTTACAGTTATGGTGACGCGATGTTTATTGAATAGTCCGCAAACTTACGGGTTATTTTGTTTTAAATGTAGTCAAAAATAGCTGTCCTTTAATATTATTTGTCACCCGCCAATATTCTCGATAAAGTGAGCTTTCACTTTTTTCTAATGACAATAAAATGCCTAAAAATAGATCAATACATGGAATGAAGATATCGAGGGTAGTGTTGGCTTACGCTGTTGTCAGTATTTGGGGTTGTGCATCTAACACTGAAGAAGATGGGCACATCTGGGGTTCAACCGATAACATTTATTCGGCGGCCAGCATTAGCAGTAGTAAAGCCATGGTTAGCGGTAATGGTGATATTGTTATCGTCTGGCAAGAACAGGAAACTGAGGTGCGTGATGATACGCTTAAAGATGCTGCGCACTTGTTTCCCAACACGTCTCTCGCGCCTCATACCCACAAGCACAAATTTCTTTATACAAGAACAAATGTGAACGCAAGGCGTTATAACTCCTCCGCCGATAGCTGGGGGAATGTTAAAGCACTGACGACCGGTTTCTGGCAAAAAACAAAATCAGGTACCGTTGAAAACGCCGATGTGGGTGACGAATCAAAAATTGTTTACACTGAAAATATTGATAGCACCTTTGTTGGTGATATCGCAGTGGCGATGAATGCTACAGGTGATGCCGTGGCAGCCTGGGTTCAGCTGGCGGAGGGTGGCGTAACCGGTGATGCGGGCGCTGGGTATAATTTATTTGTTTATCAGTATAATTCGAGTACGAGTAGCTGGAGTTCACCGTTAAGTTTGACCGATACGGTAGTTGTACAAAACGCGCTTGATGTGAGTTTGAGTGATAATAACGTTGCACAGCTGGTGTGGCTGGGGCGTGGCAGCAACGGCAAGGTAAACGCTTATCAAAATACCTACGATGGCAGTACCTGGTCGTCGAATACACAAATCAGTGATGGCAATGGGACTGTGCGTGATATTACACTGGTATTGCGAAATCAAACCAGTGGTGTCGCTGTGTGGACGCAATATTTAGATAATGCGGCATCTACCGTCGATGTCTGCGGACAGACGAATTTTAATTCGACGCCGCTGAGTCTGTATGGTAACTGGTTTAATGCGACTGGTTGGCATACAACGCCGTTACGCTTCAATGATGGTGCTGGTGAAGTGAATGATTTTTCACTTGCGTCAAACAAAAACGGGGATGTGTGGATAAGTTGGGCCCAAACCAGCAATGTCGCTTATGCCTGTCAGGCAGGGTTGGCGACGAATCAATATTTGGTAAGTGATGTGAGCTTGATTTCGGTTAGCCGCTTTGAAGGTGATATTGATGCCGATGGCTTAGCCGCTGGCACCTGGTCGACAGCTCAAAACGTTCAGCCGGATATTGAGGTAACAACATTAGTTGATGAAAGTGCGTTGGCCTCAGTTGACAGTAGTATCGCGGTGGACACTGGTGGTAACGTAGTTGTTGCCTGGGTAGAAAAAGGTGATGCTAAAGCTACCCCAAGCCAACGTAAAGATTCTCTTATTCGTGCAAATACTTATTCAAAAACCAGTGGAAGCTGGTTAATGGAAAGCTTTATTGTGAGTGATGTGGCTAAGTTTGAGTCATCTCAATTAATTGAAAAAACCGTTCCTAATGATCATATTGCGCCTAAGGTGGTATCAACAGGATTAAATCAGTTTACCATTAGCTGGCAATACTGGAGTGTGTCACAGGCTGCTTCGGGGTATCAGGTTTTTAGTGTGGACTATAACGCGGAAACTAATAACAGTGCGGCTATGAAAACCGTGTCTGATGTGGTAAGTCCGACAGTGACACAAATGGATGTGTTTAGCGTCGGTGATAGTGTACAAATGTTGTGGTCACAGGAAACCGACTCAGGTGTTCGTCTGCTCAAATCGCTGAAATAGGCGCGATAATTTTCTTTTTTATCCATCACTCTAGAACGACCAGTTGGGCGCGAGAATAGGGTACAAGTAATTGGTTTGATTGGCGTCATGAAAAAGTTTGCGTCCACCTGGTTGGTGAATCAAATGTTTACCATATAGCCAGGCGAATCAAGTAGTTGTGCTCTAGCTCGTGGATCAACTGGTCTTTCTAGGTTTAACAGTTGATGAAATATTCAAGCTAGGAAATCGGGTGCAATCGGGTATAATCAGGCAATAAATCGGATATGAGGTTTGAATGAAAGAACCCAAAATCACTGTTGGTCAGGACATACTACAGCTCATTTCGGAACTCGATGAGTTTAAAGGAAAATGGCTTGCCCTCAAAACAATGTCTCCAGAGCGCTTGCAACAATTACGCAAGGTGGCAACTATTGAAAGTGTCGGTTCTTCCACACGAATAGAAGGGGCTAAGCTCAGCGATGCGCAAGTAGAAACACTGCTGTCCAATTTGACATCTACCTCTTTTAAAACGCGAGATGAGCAGGAGGTTGCGGGTTATGCCGAGGCTATGGATTTAGTTTTTCAAGCCTATGAAGATTTACATCTAACCGAGAATCATATTCGTCAATTACATCAGCAGTTGCTTCGTCATAGCAATAAAGATGAACGCCATCGCGGAGACTATAAGAATGTACCAAACCATGTTGTTGTTAAAGATACTCAGGGCAAAGAAATAGGCATTGTATTTGAGACAGCCACACCGTTTGATACACCGCGAGAAATGGAAGAATTAGTGAGCTGGACGGCAAAAGCGATTGATGAGGCATCAATGCATCCTTTATTGATCATTGCGGTATTTAATGTTGTGTTTTTAGCTATCCATCCATTTCAGGATGGCAATGGAAGATTATCACGTATTCTGATCACATTAATGTTACTGCGCGCAGGATATGACTATGTGCCTTATGCTTCTCTTGAGAGTGTTGTTGAAGAAAATAAAGATTTTTACTACAAAGCACTGCGCCGAACACAAACAACATTAAAACAACATGCTCCCGATTGGGAACCTTGGTTAGGCTTTTTTCTGCGATGTCTGAAAAAGCAAAAATCTAACTTGGCCGCAAAAGTTGAAAAAAGACCGGGGCAGGTTGATACAACTTTGCCTACATTGTCTTTGAAAATATTAAGATTATTGAAAGAAAACGAGCGGCTAACCATAGCGGAAATAGTCAAGAAAACTGGCGCGAACCAAAATACGTTAAAAGTTCGCTTGCGGGAACTTGTTAATGAGGGGCGTGTGAAACGTCATGGTAAAGCACGCGCAACATGGTATAGCTTGTAGTTATTTCATCAAAAACATTTTCACAATCTGCTCGATCTCGATAGTGCTGAACCACGGTGAGTAATTCACTTTCTAAGCTGGTGACTAACACAGAATACTCGTAGAGCTTCATTTTTTCTGGGCCATCAATAAACCTAGAAAAATCAGTTGATCCACGAGCTAGAGCACAACTACTTGATTCGCTTGGCTATATGATAAAGATTTGATTCACCAACCAGGTGAACGCAAACTTTTTCATTACGCCAATCAAACCAATTACTTGCACTCTATTCTCGCGTCCAACTGATCTTTCTAGTCAGCTATTCTAAAGGCATGAAAAAAGTAGTG